>WNGK01006013.1_pt1 | contig 19751 bp, 17 predicted proteins | sample 5400601 | NCBI WGS metagenome assembly WNGK01 (sample SAMN13153376, study PRJNA577476) | soil metagenome | isolation source: 60 cm soil or saprolite under Garry oak tree replicate 1 | place: USA:California | collected 2016-06-15
TTTTCTATGGTGCTCGTTACACTGGTCCCGAATGCGCCAGATAGACAAATCGCATGATGGTTCAATGATCGTACCATTGCATTTGAGTCATGTCAAGCTTGCCATGCTGTACCGCAGGGTCTGTGAATTATCGTGGAAAAACAGCTCCTGCACGTTCTACCTGGCGACCGCGAGGGTCGCCACTACATTTCTCGTGCGGAAATGTAGTGGCGACCCTCGCGGTCGTCAGGATAATTCACAGGCCCTGTGCTGTACCGGATGCGGTCTTTTCAAATTCAATCCTGCCTAGCTTCAAGTGGAACGCCTGCGTGAGAGATGCTCGACCATCCAGCGAGCTATCGTAGCGTTGATCTCAGCAGGAACGGGCTGAGGTCCGGGTGGGAGATCCCTGTGATGGGCGACCAGGTATGCGAGCGATTGAGCCTGTAAAGCCAACCCTAGATCCATTGTCTCAATTGGATTTCCTCCACCGCCTGCGAGGTTAAGCATCTCACCCTGAGCTAGCAGCGTAATGCGTCTTCCATCTTCGAGCGTGAAAATTTCGACCCACTCACGGAGACGTTCCATCGCAGTCGCTCTCTGTCTTAGTTCAGCGATGTCAATCTCCCATGAAAAGTGACCTGCATTCGCAAGAATGGCCCCATCAGGCAAGTGGTCAAAGGAATCACCCGCAATGACTCCAGGTCTTCCTGTCGCGGTGAAGAACACTTCGCCAATACTTAACGCTTCCTCAAGCGTTGTGACACGCATTCCATCGAGCACTGCCTCAAGCGCTCGGATTGCGTCTAATTCTACCACTGTCACCTGGCCACCAAGCCGGCGCAGGCAGCGTGCGATGCCGCGCCCAACTGAGCCATAGCCGAAGACGACGAAACTCCTGGATTGCACCAACAAGTTCGTCTCACGCATAAAGCCCTCGACGATGGTTGGTCCAACCCCATGCTCGTTCTCCATGATGAGCTTGAGGGGGCTGTCATTGATCACGATGATCGGAAATGATACTGCACTGCGCATCTCTCCCCGTAAGCGGTTGGCGCCGGTCGTTGTCTCCTCGGTGCTGGCGAGGACACGGCCGCGACCTGGATGGGCAAGATAGGTTGCGACGAGGTCGGCTCCGTTATCCAGGAGAAGATGAGGGTCATGTGACAATACCTGCCGTATGTGCTCTTGATGCCTGGTACTATCATCCTCCTGCTGTCCATAAACAATGACTCCGTCGTGCTTGAGAGCGGCGGCTACATCGTTCTTCGTTGTACCTGGGCTGCCGGTAATGACGGAGCCGTTGATGCATTTCTGCCCAGCGTATCTTCTGGATACCTTGCTCCACAAGATGATCATGGGGTGTGCCTTGTTCTTGTTTACCGGTCATGGGTCATGTCCTTCTCTCCAGGTGGATTCGAGCATCAATTCGTGCTGATGTTTGACTTTACCATGCTTCGTTTTTAGCGTCAAGCGGTGGGGCTTGGATTCAGGGCTTTTCCGTTTTACCGTTTTACCTGTTTCGCCGCCGTAGGCGGCGAAGTGGAGAGAGGTTGCGAGGACACCTCGCGCTCCGGCAGGAGGGTTCGCCGCCCTCCTGCACCTCCTGCCTTTCCAGCATCACGGGCAAACCGCAAAGCCCTGACTTGGATTCAGGAAGAAAAGACTTGACATAGAATTAAGGAATTTGGTATGATCATTAAACCATCATGTAATTTGGGCGTTGTGTTCGTGGATAGAGATAAGTGTCCGGGGAGAAGGTATGTATACACCAATACAGTCAGTCAAAGTTTTTGAGCAGGTAGCTGAGCAAATCGAAAAACGGATTCTGGACGGTGAGCTACGCAGTGGAGATCGCCTGCCTACTGAACGTGAGCTGGCCGAACAGTTTCATGTCAGCCGAACGGCTGTACGTGAAGCGATGAAAATCCTGGCCCAGAAGGGGCTGGTAGATATGCGCCCCGGTAGAGGGACGATCGTCATTGATGGTGCGCACGAGGCCATGCAGGACTCGATTGGCCTGGTGATGAAATTGAAATTAGGAGAAGTGGGTGGGTCAGATAATCTCGTTGAAGTGCGCGAGATTCTTGAAACTGAGATTGCAGCCCTGGCCGCGGCGCGAGCAACAGAAAAAGAGATTGCGGCTATGCAAGAGGCGGTGAAGGTGATGGATGAGAGTCTGAACGACGCAAATGCGTTTATTGCGGCCGACAACAATTTTCACGAGGCGCTGGCGCAAGCCACCCAGAACACACTTATTTTGATCCTGGTAAACTCTATTGTTAATCTGTTGAGCGAACAACGTAAACAAATTTTTGAAACTGAGGGAGGCCCCCAACGCGGCCAAATCCATCATAAGCGCATCCTTGAAAGCGTTATCAATCGCGATCCTGAAGCAGCGCGTGCTGCCATGCATGCTCACCTGCGGCAAGTTCGCGAGGATGTGGGAGCTTCTACTGAACACAAAGGCTAGGGGATCGTCCACCATTATTTGATGAGTGGGGACCTGGCACCCACAAGGGGTGCCACTACATTTCATCCATTATCAGTCCAGTTGGAGGTAGTTATGGCTAATCTTGGATTTGTCGGATTAGGAGCTATGGGTGGTCGCGTCACCAGGCGGCTCCTTGATGCCGGCCACACTGTTACTGGATACAATCGTACAAAGTCGAAGGCGCAATGGCTGCTGGACCTGGGTATGCGCTGGGGCGAGACGCCGCGCGCGGTCGCAGAGGCAGCCGATGTGATTTTCACCATGGTGACAAACACTGGCGCTCTATACGAGGTAGTAAATGGTCATAATGGCATACTGGCCGGGCTGCAAAAAGGCAAGATTTATATCGACATGAGTACCATCAGTCCAACTGCCTCTAAAAGGCTCGCCGAACGGGTCGCTGAAAAAGGCGCGCAAATGCTCGACTCCCCGGTCTCTGGCAGTGTAATTACCCTCGAGCAGGGCAACCTCTCCTTGATGGTCGGCGGAGACAAAGCAACCTTCGAGCAAGTCAAACCTATTTTGCTGGATATCGGTCCAAAAGTTAACTACGTGGGTGCGAATGGCCAGGCGGTCTTGATGAAGGTTGCCATCAACCTCAACCTGCAAGTGCAGATGCTGGCTTTCTGTGAGGCATTGCTCTTAGCCGAGAAAGGGGGGATTCCTCGTGAGACGGCCATGGAAGTGATGCTCAACAGCGTCATTGCCTCGCCATCGCTGAAGTATCGCACTCCTTTCATCCTGGAGATGCCGGATGAAGCCTGGTTCAACGTCAACATGATGCAGAAAGATATGCTTCTGGCGCTAGAAATGGGCCGGGAGCTCAACGTGCCGCTGCCCACGGTAGCAACCAGTAACGAGTATCTTACGGCGGCCCGTGCTATGGGGCTGGCAGAGCAAGATTTCGCTGTTGTGTACAAAGTGCTGGCAAAAATGTCCGGCTTAGATGAGTGAAGTGTGGTGAAGCCAGCAGGGCGAGCACAAGGGGAATGGTAGCGAGCAGGGCGAGGACAAGCCATCGCCCCTACCATGCTTACGAAGAAGCCGTAGAGGGGGCAGGGCGAGGACAAGCCATCGCCCCTACTATAGACGGATAAGTGTCTATCCTATCCATTTGTTTTATGGAGAACAGTAATGTCGCAAACGAAGGCATCTGGCTCAGGCGAATTTGTGGAAAGCGAGCATCCTGCAAGTGAGCAGGCCCGCTGGCTGTCCATGTACGAGCAGATGCTCAAAATCCGCATTTTTGAAGAGCATGTCAACCAGCTGTATGTCAGTGCTAAAATGCCTGGTCTTGCACATCTCTATATTGGCGAGGAAGCTGTAGCCGTGGGGGTATGCGCGGCCTTGCGGCGCGATGATTACATCACCAGCACGCATCGTGGGCATGGGCATTGCCTGGCAAAGGGAGCCTCGGTCGATCGCATGTTTGCCGAGCTACTGGGCAAGGAAGCCGGCTACTGCCACGGCAAGGGTGGCTCTATGCATATCGCTGACCAGGACACAGGCAACCTCGGCGCCAATGCTATCGTCGGGGGAAGCGCGGGCCTGGCCACCGGAGCTGCTATGTCGAGCAAGATGCGAGGGAGCGACCAGGTGACGGTGTGCTTCTTTGGTGATGGCGCGCTTGGCCAGGGCGTGTTGTACGAAGTGATGAATATGGCCTCGCTGTGGAAACTCCCGGTCATCTACGTGTGCGAAAACAACCACTATAACGAGTACACCCACAATTCCGAGACTACCGCCGGTGAGATGAGCGCCAGGGCCGAAGCCTTTGGTATCCTGACCGAGACGGTGAATGGCCAGGATATTCGCGCGGTCTATGACACGGCGCTGGGCATGGTCGAGCGCGCCCGCCGGGGTGAGGGACCAGCCTTCATGCTCTGCGATACGTATCGCTTTCTGGGGCATCACGTCGGTGACATCCAGCGGTCCTACTACCGCTCAAGAGAAGAGGAAGAGCGCTGGAAGACGGAACGCGATCCGCTGAAACTGGTTGCAGACTGGCTGGTTGAACAAGGGATGGCTGACAGCGGGAAGTTTGAGCAGATCGAGCAGCGGGTGCGGGCCGAAGTCGAGGCGGGAGAGCAATTTGCGCTCAAAGCGCCATATCCAGAGCCAAGCGAGGTGGAGCAAAATGTCTATGCTTAGTACCACAGCAAGCCAGAACGCCGACCAGAGTGTGCGAGAGGTTACTCTCGGCCAGGCCATTCGGGAAGCCATAGCCGAAGAAATGCGCCGCGATCCACGCGTATTTATCATGGGCGAAGACGTAGCCGAGGCCGGTACACCATTCAAAGTACTCTCGGGCCTGGTCGAAGAGTTCGGGACCGCGCGCGTGATCGATACACCCATCTCTGAAGCAGGTATTACCGGCCTGGGCGTCGGCGGCGCGATGACCGGTATGCGTCCCATCGTCGACATCATGTTTGGTGATTTCATCGCGCTGGCAATGGACCAGATCGTGAACCAGGCAGCCAAGGTTCACTATATGTCCGGCGGCAAGCTCAAGGTGCCACTGGTGGTACGAACCACCCTGGGAGCCACGCGCCGTACAGGTGCGCAGCATAGCCAGAGTTTGCACGCCTGGGTCAGTCATATTCCCGGCTTAAAAGTTGTGCTGCCCTCGACTCCCTATGACGCGAAAGGACTGCTGAAAACTGCCATCCGCGACGACAACCCGGTGATCTTCTTCGAAGACAAAATGATGTACCAGTTGAAAGGATTCGTGCCGGAGAGCGATTATTCCATCCCCTTCGGCGTCGCCGATGTCAAACGAGAGGGCAGCGATATCACCATCGTGGCAACGAGCAGCATGGTACAGATCGCGCTGGCCGCGGCGGAGGAACTGGAGAAGATCGACATCAGTGCAGAGGTAGTGGACCCTCGCACCACTTTCCCTCTTGATAAGGACACGCTGATCGAATCCGCCAGGAAGACCAGCCGTGCGATCGTGGTGGATGAAGGGTACGAGCGTTATGGTGTGACGGCTGAAATCGCGGCTGTGATCGCTGATGGGGCGTTCTACTACCTGGATGCTCCGGTCAAGCGCCTTGGAGCGATGGATGTGCCGGTACCATTCTCGCCGGCCCTGGAAGATTTGACGGTTCCTACAGCTGCTTCAGTTGTGGAGATGGCAAAAATGTTATGTGGCCGAGTCTAGTGAAGGAGAAAGGTTATGGCGATCAAGACTTATGGTTTGATGGGTGTGGATTGGGAAGAGAGAGTGAATTTTGAGCGCCTGCGCAACGAGCGATTGGCGCGTATCAAAAAACTGCTCAAAGAGTCGGAGATGGGGGCGTTACTCTGTTTCGACATGAACAATATACGCTACATCACGGCTACCCACATCGGGACGTGGGCGATGGACAAGTTGGCCCGCTTCTCCCTTCTCCCACAGGATGATGAGCCCATCATGTGGGACTTCGGATCGGCAGCGCGGCACCACAAGCTCTACTGCCCCTGGCTTGGAGAACGTTCTCGAGCCGGTATTTCCACGCAGCGAGGGGCAATGTCGCCCGAGTCCGGTCGAGCCGAAGACGTGGCGAAAAAGATCCGCATCGAACTGGAAGAGCGCGGGCTGCTCAACCAGCCGCTGGGGGTGGATGTGGTTGAAGTGCCGGTGCTTTTCGCTTTGCAAGCAGAAGGCATCAAGGTGGTTGATGGGCAACAGTTGATGCAAAAGGCCCGCTTGATCAAAATGCAGGACGAAATCACATTACTCGCCACGGCTTGCATGATGGTGGACGCGGCCTATGATGAACTGTACCGCGCTTTGAGACCCGGCATACGTGAAAACGAATGCGTTGGCCTGGTCAGCAAGGTCCTGTACGACCTGGGTTCGGAGCACGTCGAAGGAGTCAACGCTATTTCTGGCGAACGTTGCAGTCCCCATCCACACGTGTATACCGATCGCGCCCTGCGGCCTGGCGACCCGGCATATTTCGACATCCTGCACAGCTATAACGGCTATCGCACCTGCTACTATCGCACCTTTGTAGTGGGAAGCGCTTCGCAGGCGCAGGTAGATGCCTACAAGTATTGCCGGGAAATCCTGGATAGGGCCGTTAACGCGATCAAGCCGGGAGTGACCACTGCTGACATTGTCAAGCTCTGGCCCAAAGCGGAAGAATTTGGCTTCCCCAATGAAGAGGCCGCCTTCGCGCTCCAATACGGTCACGGCGTAGGGCTATCCATCTGGGAGAAACCCATTTTCAGCCGCCTGGTCTCGCTTGATCACCCGGAGGTGATCGAAGAGGGAATGGTTTTCGCGCTCGAGACTTTCTGGCCCGCCTCCGATGGCTGGTCGGCGGCGCGCATAGAGGAACAATTGATCGTTACGAAAGACGGGTGCGAGGTGATTACCCGTTTTCCAGCGGAGGAACTGCTGGTAGCAGGCGTTCGCTATTACACTGCTGGCGGGCCGCGGGAGCCGTGGTTACAGGTACGGGCGATCGAAGAGATAGATGAGTGAGGCCTGCCAACGGTAACCGTCCGGGAGCCGTGGTTACAGGTGCGAGTGATCGAAGTAATAGATGAGTGAGGCCTGGCAACCGCAAGGGATTGCCACTACATTTCACGCACGACAGGAGATCGATGATGGCCACAGATGTCATCCTACCAGCGTTGGGAATGGCACAAGAGACGGGCAAGATAGTGCAGTGGCTCAAAGGCGACGGTGGAGATCGAGGCGCCAGCAGATGGCGTGCTGGCTCACGTATCTGCCACTGCCGGCGACGATGTCCCGGTGGGGCAGGTAATTGCTAGCATCCTCGCTCCTGAAGAAGTGTCACCGGGAGATGTGGCGGCTACACCTCCACCCGCGGTTGAGGCAGCGCACCAGCCTGCTGTCGCTGCCAGCCCGCTGGCCTCGCGTATCGCTGCCGAACACAACCTGGACTTGAACCGGGTGAAATCGGCGGGCAGGCGTATTCAAAAAGCTGACGTACTGACGTACCTGCAGGACCAGGACGAAGCAGCGTCTACGCAAACCACTTCCCGCACGGAGAGGAGCCTGCCCTTAGCTTCTCCCAAAGCGCGACGATTGGCGAGCGAGCAGGGGAAAGACCTCACAGTAATCAAGGGCAGCGGACCAGGGGGGGCAGTGCTAGCGGCAGACGTCCTGGCCGCGATTGTTCAAGCTCCTCCTCTTCCACCTGTAGAAGTTGCCGGGCGTGTTCCGGCGGCAGAAAAGCCTGCAGCTATGGCCGACGGGTCTAACGAGTTGGTCCCGAGTAATACCTGGCGTATTATGGCGGAACGGATCACCCAGGGCTGGACGAGCATACCACACTTTTACCTGGTGCGCGAGGTCAATGCGAGCCGGCTGATCAGCTGGCGAGAGCATATCCTTAAACGAGTTGCAGAAAAAGTAACCTACAGCGACCTGCTGGTGAAAATAGTGGCGGCGGCCTTACGTATGCACCCCCGTCTCAACGCGTCCTGGAGCGAGGGCAAAATAACTCTGAAGCAAGAAGTGCATGTAGGACTGGCCGTAGCCGTTGAGGAGGGATTAGTTGTTCCGGTGATCCACCAGGCGGACAAACTCAGCCTGGGAGAGATTGCCAGGCAGCGTACGGAACTGGTGGCAAAAGCGCAGGCAGGGAAACTCCGACCGCAGGATATAAGCGGGGGCACTTTCACCATCAGCAACCTTGGTATGTACAATGTCGATGCGTTCAATGCCATCATTAATCAACCACAGGCTGCTATCCTGGCTGCAGGTCGCATAGCCGAGCGTGTCGTACCTGTCAATGGTCAACCTGCAGTTCAACCCATGATGGTGCTCACGCTCTCTTGTGACCACCGTGCCGTAGATGGAGCGCGAGGAGCGCAGTTCCTGGATACTGTAGCAACCCTCATAGAGGAACCGTTGGGACTTTTAGATTAGGCCGCAGCAATTTTGGTGACCGCCTCAATAGAATGAACGTAGAATGATGGGGAGTAACTATCGTGGTTACTCCATAGTGACGACTCCCCAGGGCTAAAGCCGCGGGGCTTCTACGGGTTGAGGACCGAGGCTGTGTCGTCCCACAGCCAAAATGTTTAAGGCAGAGTATCGGTGAGCTTCGTTTCCTGCTTCCTGGTTGGGAAAATGCGGTACTGGAACATTTTAAGCATGTGGACATTATGAGTTTAAACAGAACTGTTGTCAAGGGAGCACGGTGAGACTCAATCTCCCGTGCCCTAAAGAATGAACGTCGCCTTCATCCCCATGGATAAATCACAGGGGCTTTCGGCGGCGGTTATAGTAAAAAGGAGGAAAACCTTGAAAGGACGATACGCTTTTTGGCAAAAGCCTGTCCTGAACAGTGTTGGTGTGTTGATTCTAGCACTTCTCGTACTCAGTGCATGCGGCGGGAGTGGCAGTTCTACGACCACTGGCAACCAGCCTACAACACCAATCAAAATCGGTATTTCCCTATCACTTTCAGGTGATTTCTCTGCCGATGGCAAAGCTTTTCAGCAGGGGTATCAACTCTGGGCAGACACCGTCAACAAAAACGGTGGTCTGCTTGGTCGCCAGGTCAAGCTGGATATTTTGTCTGATGCCAGCAGCACGACACAGGTCGTCACCAACTACCAGAAGCTCATCAATGTTGACCATGTCGACCTGGTACTTGGGCCATTCTCCTCCCTGCTGACGAAACCGGCCTCGGTGGTAGCCAACCGCTATGGCTATGCAATGATCGAAGGCGCCGGTGGCGGACCTTCCGTCTTTACGCAGGGGTTGCACAACCTTTTCGACGTCTCGCCTCCTGTTGCCAACCTGCTGGTCAGCTTTACGCAGTATGTCCTGTCGTTGCCACCATCACAGCGACCTAAAACAGCGGCGTATGCTACCCAGAATGATCCCTTTACGCAGCCGCAGGTAGATACTGCAAAACAGCTTCTGGAGCAGGGCGGGGTCAAAACCGCCTCCTACCAGGTGTACCCATCAGAAACCACCGACTACACACCGATTGCGCAAAAAATGATTGCTTCGAACGCGCAGATCATAATTACCGGTACGTTGCTTCCTGACATTACCGCTTATATCCAGGCCTTCAAGCAACAGCACTACAATCCACAGGCCCTGATAGCTACAGCGGGACCGGACCAGGGCTCTCAATTTACCAAGGCTATTGGTGGCGCCACTGCCGCAGAGGGAATCTTCGTGCCGAACGGCGGCTGGTACCCGCAGATCAACACCTTCCAGAACGCGCAGATGGTTCACGACTTCCTGGCGAAGTACGGTGGCAAAGCCGATGACATCAGCTCGGACGTGGCAGAGGGCTACGCTGTGGGACAGGTTCTGGTTCAGGCTGCGACCAAAATTCACAGCATCGATAATACCGCGCTCATCAACGAGCTGCACTCGGGCGATATGTTCCAGAGTGTGCAGGGACCGGTGAAGTTCAACGCTCAGGGTGAGAATAGTCTGGGGACGGGTTATCTGTTCCAGTGGCAGAAGGGTTCGTTGATTTCGGTTTATCCGCCTGCTCAGGCGTCGAATCCTCCTGAGTTTCCCAAGCCTAATTGGCCCTAATGTTTCGCGCAGGACTTCTCGCCGCCTGCGGCGGCTCGCCTATTGAGTTGGTTGCGAGCCTGGCAGCCTGCGGCTGCCAGGCTCGCAACCAACTCAAAACGTGTGCGAACTGGCGCAGGCAGTGAGGAGTGAAGAACGTGTGCGAGCTGCCGGAGGGAGGCAGTGAGGAGTCAAGAAGAGAGGCGACCTGAGGAGTGACCTTGCATGCTTGGAAAGAGGACTTGTCATGACACTCATTATTGAAGCAGTTATTACCGGGTTATTAACCGGAGGGGTTTATGCCTTGATGGCGTCCGGGTTGACGCTGGTTTTTGGGGTCATGGACATCATCAATGTTGGACAGGGAGCCCTGGTTATCCTGGGCGCCTACCTCAGCTACGTCCTGGAGCAATACCTGCACATCGACCTATTTTTAGGATTGCTCATCACTATACCGGTCATGTTTGTCCTGGGCCTGCTGATTGAGTGGCTGTTTATCCGCCCGATCAAGCGCGACCGCACGATGCTTTCCATTCTGGTAACGTTCGGGGTGGCGCTGGTCATAGAGGGTGTGCTCAACCTCATTTTCTCGACCGATTTCATCCAACTGCATGCCTGGTATGTCACGGCGTCGTTTCAGGTAGGAGGGTTCTATCTCGCCTACATTTATGTCTTTGGCTTCCTGCTGGCAGTGGCGCTGCTGGGAGCACTCTACCTGTTGCTCTATCGTACCAAATTTGGCCATAGCCTGCGCGCCACGATGCAGAATCGCACGGCGGCTGAACTTGTTGGCATCGATGTCGAGCGTGTCTCGGCCATTACCTTTGGCATCGGCATCGCACTTGCTGCCGCCGGGGGTATGGCGTTCGGGGCAACCACTTCATTCAATGCTAATAGCGCCTATGACCTGATCTCGCGGCTGCTGGCGATCATCATCTTTGGCGGCATGGGCAGCTTACGAGGCGCGATGATTGCCTCCTTAGGCATGCTGGTGGTCGAAGACGTAACCTCGGTGGTCTGGTCGCCCATCTGGGCCAGCACCGTCTTTTTCATCCTGCTGGTGATTATCCTGCTGGCCCGTCCACAGGGATTGTTTGGGCAGGTGGAAGGAAGAAAGCAATGAGAATCTTCAAAACGGCCGGGCTGCTGGCGCTGCTCGCGATTGCTATCGCCTTCCCTCTGGTGTTTTCCAATCCGGCCGTGACCACCATCGCAGTCTTTACCTTGCTGTTCGTCGCAGCCACCACCGGCTGGAATATCTTTTCAGGCTACACCGGTTACATCGCACTGGGCCATGCCGCCTACTTCGGGTTGGGCGCCTATGCCCTGGCCATTATGTGCCAGGACTGGCATATCCCGGGCGGTTACATCCCTTTCTTGCTTGTTCCCGTTGCCGGTCTGGTGGCAGCCGCTTTCAGCGTTGTACTCGGCTGGATCGCCCTGCGGGTGAGGCGGCATACCTTTGTGGTGATCACCATCGCCATATTCTTTATCTTTCAATTGCTGGCTTATAACCTGACAGGACTCACTAATGGTTCCATTGGCCTGGGTCTACCGATCCCAACCGATTGGAGCGGTGATTTCTTCAACATCCCGTTCTACTACGCGGCCCTGGTCGTGGTGGTGATAGCCATCGTCATCTCGTGGTGGGTGCGTCACTCCAAATATGGTCTGGGCCTGCTGGCCATACGCGACGACGAGGACCGGGCGCTGGGCCTTGGCGTCAAGGCCGGGCCATCCAAACTGGCGGCGTTTGTCATCTCCGCGCTGATTGTGGGCATGGTGGGGGCCATCTGGGCCTACTTCGTCGAGTCGATCTATCCACCCTCTGCCTTTGATGCTACCTTCGATGTGGCTATTGCGTTGATGGCATTCCTGGGTGGCCTGGGGACGATTGTAGGTCCCATCCTGGGTGCGCTGCTCCTGGAGCCGACCCAGCAATACTTCACCTTGCAGTTCGGCCAGAGCGGTTTTTACCTGGTGATCTACGGAGCGCTGTTCCTGGTAGTCCTTCTCCTGCTGCCCCAGGGTGTTGTCCCCACGCTGCGGGCGCGTTGGACCAGATTCAAGGCTACTCGTAGTCAGCAGGAGGAGGTCGCCGTCTCCGACACGGCGTTGCCTAAGCGGGGCGAGCCCAGAGACACCGAAAGGAAGGAAGGGATCAACTTATGAGCTTGTTGGAAGTGCAGGAGGTTTCTAAAGCCTTTGGAGGCATTCGGGCGCTGGATACGTGCTCAATCAGCGTAGAGCAAGGTTCCATCACCGGCCTCATTGGACCCAATGGATCAGGAAAGACAACACTGTTTAACGTAATGACCGGCTACGAGCGGATCGATGCGGGGCAAGTGCGCTTTGGGGGACAGACCATCACCAATGCGCCGCCGGACAAGGTCTTTCGCCTGGGCGTTGGACGCACCTTTCAACTGACGCGCATCTTCCCGCGACTGACGGTGCTGGAGAATATGCACGTGGCAGTGCAGCGTAATGACTTGAAAGGCTTGCTCAGCCGGTGGAGTTCGTCCCACGAGCACCGGCGGGCGCTGGAATTGCTGGACTTTGTGGGGCTTATGGCCCTCAAGGACATGCCCGCCGGCAACCTGTCCTACGGGCAGAAGAAGTTGCTGGAGTTTGCCTTCGTATTAATTGCCGAACCGCAGGTCATCCTGCTGGATGAGCCGGCCGGCGGCATCAATCCGACCATGATCAAGTACCTGACGGATCGCATGCGCATCCTCAACCAGCGCGGGGTGACCTTTTTAGTGGTCGAGCACAACATGGAATTTGTGATGGGATTATGTGACAAAGTCATGGTGATGCATCGCGGGACGAAGATTGCTGAAGGGACGCCGGCGGAAGTGCGAGCGAATCCGGTGGTGCTGGAAGCTTATTTGGGAGATTAGGGAGATGTTACTCTCCAAGTGAGAGTGGGAACCTGGCACCCACAAGGGGTGCCACTACATTTCAACCGTCAAATGACGCGCAATAGAGTATTAGGGAGACCAGGGAGATGTTGCTGAAATTACAGAATGTCTATGCAGGGTACGAGGGAGGTGACGTGCTCAAAGGGATCGATCTGCAAGTGGAGCAAGGCACGACCACCTGCATCGTCGGGCCTAATGGGGCCGGCAAATCTACGGTGCTGCGCGTGCTGAGCGGGCTACTCCGGCCACGGCTGGGCGAGATTAGCTTCGATGGGCGCTCCATTGGCGGTTTGGCACCGCGCCAGATTCTGGCCCTGGGGATTGTGCAGGTACCGCAGAGCCATAGCCTGTTTCCCGGCATGACAGTGCAGCAGAATGTACGGCTGGGGGCCTACATGCTAAATGATAAGGCGCTCGTCGAAGGACGTTTGCGTGAGATCGAGGCGATGTTCCCGATAGTGAAAACGCGCGCGGGGGACAAGGCGGGCAACCTGTCGGGAGGTCAGCAGCGCTTAGTCGAATTTGCGCGCTGCCTGATGCTGAACCCGCGTTTGATCCTGCTGGATGAGCCGTCGATGGGGCTGGATCCCAGGACATTCAAGCAAGTGATAGATACGATCAAGATGATGCAAAGCAGTGGCCGCACAATAGTGCTGGTGGAGCAAAACGCGCGCACAGGGCTGAGCCTCGCCGACAATGGAGTAGTGTTGGAGAGCGGGCGCGTGCGGCTGGAGGGGCCGCACACAGAGATCTTGAACAATCCGGAGATTGGCCGTCTCTACCTGGGAGGGACGCTCTCTAACGCATGAGGAGTGGCCCTTCTCGCCTGGGGCAGGGCAACCCGCCGAGGCAGGGCAACCCGCCGAGGCAGGGCAACCACAAGGGATTGCCCCTACGATGGACGGATCGGGGCGCGAGGTTCGTGTAGGGCAACCACAAGGAATTGCCCCTACGATGGACGATTTGGCTTGTCAAGAGGCTTTGTAGCATTTTTCGTTCGCCAACAGAGTCCCTTGTGGTGTTATGCACAAGGGGAAGGAAGGACGATCGTTTGGTTGGGGTGATGGGTATGGGGTACCGGCGGGGGCGGGCGGCCATAAAGGCCCCCACTCCACATCCGCTCCTCTCCCGCCCCTACGCGAAACCGTATTCGAAGCCCGTACGCGAAGCAGAAAGGACAGATATATGGCAAGAGATGAGCTGGTGCAGAGCGCGATAGACAATTGGGCGCCCAGGTTTATTGCCAATGGTGTTGATGCCAACGATTTTCAGCGCGTTACTAATAGTGTAGAACGTTGGGATGATTGGTGCCAGGCGTGGTCGGAGTGCGGGGCCATGCACGCGCAGATGGGAGAGAAGGCCGAGGCGGAAGGGCATTACGTATCGGCTGCGCAGCATTATTTTCAGGCAGCGATCTCCTATCACTTCGGCAAGTATCTGTTCGTGCGCAAGCCGCATGAATTGCGCGCTGCGCATGAGTATAATGTGCAGTACTACCGGCGCGCGCTGCCATATTTCGATTTTCCCGGCGAGCATGTGGCTATTCCCTACGAGGGAGGTGCAAGCATGTACGGCATTCTGAGGAAGCCGTGGCACACGCCTAAGCCTGCGGTGGTGATTCTTGTCCCCGGGCTTGATTCTGTCAAGGAAGAGCTGCATATCTATGGCGATGACTTTTTGCGGCGGGGTATGGCAGTGCTGGCGGTCGATGGTCCAGGACAGGGAGAAATGGAGTTTGAATATCCACTTCGTCATGACTACGAGGTGCCGGTTCACTATGCAATCAACTATCTTGAGAGCCGGCAAGATGTGGATGCGAAGCGCGTGGGCCTGATGGGTGTGAGTTTTGGAGGTCAGTTCGCTGTACGTGCTGCGGCGTTCGAACACCGGTTAAAGGCGGTGATTGAAAACTGTGGTCCATATAACCAGGCTACCAACTTCAAAAACCGCCCGGTGATAAGTCGCGAGACGATGGTGTACCGCCTCAAGGCCGCTGACGAGGAGGAGGCGCTCGACAAATTGCAGCAATTCAATCTGCGGGGAGTAGCGGAGAAGGTAGAGTGCCCGCTGCTGGTGATCCAGGGCCGCCGCGACAGGCTTGTGCCGGCAGAACAAGGGGAGCGCATAGCAGCGGAAGCGGGCAGCGCAGCAGAATTATGGATGTTTGAGGATGGCAATCATGTCTGCAACAATATTCCTTATAAGCACCGGCCGCAGCAGTCCGATTGGATGCGTCAAAAACTGTATAGAGGAGTCTAACGCGGACGACGAGTACGATAAACATCTGCTGGTAGTTGCTAATTTACAGCGAAACACCGCAAATGGGTTGCTCGGCACGCTCGATACCGAGTTCCATGATGATCTGACGCGCCTTTCTGATCGCGTTATTCGCTTCAAGCACCTGGAGGACGGCATCTTTATTTAAGATGTTAATGAAAGGACAACTAATGGTGAGAGACGAACGTGTACAGAGCGCAATCGACAACTGGGCTCCCAGGTTTATCGCCAATGGCATTGACTCCAATGACTTCCAGCGCGTTACCAATAGCGTTGAACGTTGGGATGACTGGTGCCAGGCGTGGTCTGAAACCGGAGCCATGCATGAGCAGATGGGTGAAAAGGCCGAGGCGGAAGGACATTACACATCGGCCGCCTACCATTATTATCATGCGTCGATGGCCTATCACTTCGGAAAGTTTTTGTTTTTGCAAAGTCCACGAGAACTGCGCGCGGCGCACGAGCATACTGTGAATGTTTACAAAAAAGCTCTGCCTTATTTTGATTTTCCTGGAGAACACGTGGCCATTCCTGAAGAACTGCACTCGTATGGCGACGACTTTTTGAGACGAGGCATGGCGGTACTGGCGATCGATGGTCCCGGACAGGGGGAGATGGAGTTCGAGCATCCCATGCGCTTTGACTACGAAGTACCAGCTGGTTATGCCATCGACTTCCTTGAAAGCCGGCCAGATGTGGACGCGAGCCGCGTGGGCATGATGGGGGTCAGCCTGGGAGGATACTATGCTCCACGAGCAGCTGCATTTGAGCCAAGACTGAAGGCAGCGATTGCCAATTGTGGCGGATATAACTTTGTGAGCCACTTTGAACGATTGCCCGCGCTGACGCGCGCCGCATTCACCCACCGGCTCAAAGCTGCAAGCGAGTCTGAAGCGCGCGAGAAGTTGGAGGCATTTAATCTCGAGGGCGTGATGGAGAAGGTACAGTGCCCGCTGCTGATCATCATGGGACGCCGGGATAGACTTGTTCCCCCGGCGGACGCGACGCGGATGGCGGCGGAGGCGAGTGAAGTAGCAGAACTGTGGATGTTTGAAGACGGCAACCACGTCTGCAATAACATCATTTACAAGTACCGGCCGCAGCAGGCCGACTGGATGGGCAGCAGGCTGCACTCTTAACCGTTCAATGAGCATCAAAGGAGCCTCTATGAAGGCATTTACACCTGGTTCCTGGCCATTTCAGAAAGTACTGATTGCCAATAGGGGGGAAATCGCGGTACGTATCATTCGCGCGTGCCGCGATCTTGGGCTTGGCTCGGTGGCTGTGTATAGCGATGCCGATCGCCATGCTCTACATGTGCGTATGGCCGATGAGGCTTACCATATTGGCCCATCTCAGGCTACCAGGAGTTATTTGAATATTCCCACCATCATCGAAGTAGCCAGGCGTGCAGGGGCGCAGGCCATTCATCCTGGTTATGGTTTCCTGGCAGAAAATGCAACTTTTGTGGATGCCTGCACTGCCGCCGGCTTGATTTTTGTTGGGCCGCCGGCTGAGATTCAGCGTTCTATGGGCGAGAAGACTGCCGCTCGTCGTACTGCGGAGGCGGCAGGCGTGCCTATAGTGCCGGGGGCGATGACCGACGTGGAGGATGACGCAGAGGCCGAGGAGGTCGCCGCGCGCTTAGGCTATCCCGTGCTGCTCAAAGCCGCTGCCGGCGGTGGGGGGAAAGGTATTCGCTTTGTGCGTGACCCAAGAGACCTGCTTCCTGCTCTGCGCACCGCTCGTAGCGAAGCCAGGAGCGCTTTTGGTGATAGCCGGGTATATATTGAGAAAGCCGTTTCTCCTGCCCGTCATATCGAAGTCCAGTTTATTGCTGACAGGTATGGTCACGTCGTGCACCTGGGTGAACGTGAGTGCAGTATACAACGGCGCCACCAGAAGCTGATCGAGGAATCGCCTTCTCCCGCGCTCGATCCAGTCCTGCGCGAGCAGATCACATCGTCGGCGGTGAACCTGGTACGGACTATTAACTATGTCAATGCAGGTACGGCCGAATTTTTGCTGGGGCCAGATCGCAACTTCTATTTCCTGGAAGTCAACGCGCGTATTCAGGTTGAGCACCCTGTGACGGAGTGGTGTACAGGTCTTGACCTTGTGCAAGAGCAGTTCCGTGTTGCCTCCGGTCTGCCGCTCTCTTTTACGCAAGAGCAAGTCGACTTTCGCGGTACGGCCATTGAATGCCGTATCTCCGCGGAAGATCCCGAGAACCGTTTCCTGCCGGCCACGGGGACGGTACAGGCCCTGCAAGAGCCAGCGGGGCCGGGAGTGCGTGTCGATAGTAGTCTCTACCAGGGATTGCAGGTACCGCTTTTTTACGATCCCCTGTTATCAAAGCTCATTGTATGGGGCAATGATCGCCCGCAGGCCATTGCGCGCATGCGAAGGGCCCTTACCGAGTACCAGGTGCTCGGAGTGCGAACAACGCTGCCTTTTGCTCGCTGGCTGATGGAAAATCCTCGCTTCATCGAAGGCGATATGTCGACAGACTTTGTGGCCGAAGAATGGGATACACGAAATGTAGGGGCGACCCTCGCGGTCGCCCGGGAGACAGACCTCATGCCTGCCCAGGTTGCAGCCCTGGTGGGCGGTCTTTTGATGAATGAGAATGTGGAGGCCGAGAAGCTGCGCAGGCGTCCCTCGGCCGATAATGATGGTACAGCGAGCCGCTGGCGTGATGTGGGCCGGAAAGAGGCCACACGGGGAATGTGATTTTCTTGTTGTGCCGAATGCGGGCGGCGAAGCAAGCATCTTTTTGCTGCTCGTTTGCTGTACAATATGGGTAATCCGTACAACCTTTGTGTGCCATTATACGATCACAAGAGGTGATCATAATCTGCATGCGTTCCAATAAAATACCAGAAAATAGTGTCGCCCTTCCATGTACCTACAGCTCGGTAGCTTTTATTTACTCGCACAGAATACCAGGATTTTTCCTTGTTAATGCACTTAAAGTGAAGGCTTGGGTGAAAGGGATTCTCTTTAAAAATGCGATAGGCGTCGATTGCCTGTTTTTGCACATCACGAGGTAACTGAGCAAATAATTTGTGAAATTCCTTCGTCCGTACACTTTTCACTCAACCGCAAAGCCGCCTTCTTCTATTTCTCCGGCCGCGAATTGTCGTTCTGCTTCTTCTGCAAGTCGGTCCAATCCGGCTTGCACATGAGGCTGGGCGAACAAGTTATCCCATTCCAGTTCTTCCTCATCAGTGTAGTCATCGCCGATTTCTGGAAGTGTGATAGCGCAAAGATATCTCATATGAGCATCTCGTATAATGGAGTTTGTTTCTGCCCCTGCTGCCGCCTTATCTAACGTAAAGTGGTCAGAATGAAAGGTGCTAGCTCCTTCAGGCGAAAGAGGAATACGAGCAAATGTATTACCGCTCTTCTCATAAATGGTAAAAGTAGCACTCATTTACTTGCCTCTCTTTCTTCATTTGCTTTGGCAGCATTGTAGTTGTCGAAGCCTTCTTGCAGAGCTTTGATAATATCTGGTACCAACTCCGGAGCTACGATTAGCTTGCTAACACACTCAAATCGAACAGGCCCTTGCTGAAGCAGATACTCTCTATGTACTTCAGCTGAGCCTGCGAAGGGGGGAACGTGCGTTTCAAAGAAAAAGAGCGCGATCTCACGTTTCCCAGGCTGTACAATCAGATTATCCACATACTGATTGTGTATAGTATCAGGAACATGTAAATTGATAGGAAGCATGACACCTTGTGATGACTGGTCTTCTTGCTCTACTTCACTCATGGATATTTCTCTCTCACTTAGGTATGTAGCTTATTGTAACTATAAACCATATCATCACAAAGCGCAAACTATTGTGCTATAGGAAGTCGCATAGACACCTCTTTTACCCTTTTTACAATTCGACAGATGAATTAGTTGGCGGCAGAGGCTTTGCCTCTGCCATGCTTTGGTGCTCATCTAGTCACTTTTCTTCGACGGGTGGGGGTAATTCGAAGGAGGGGGGTGTTTTGCCTCGGCGTCTGGCTGCCTCGGCCTTCAGGCGTTCGACGGCCTCGTAGGGAACGGGGCGCCCTCCTAAGGGAGTGGGATGAATGCCGGGGCCATGGAAGTCGCTGCCACCGGTGGGGATGAGGCTGTACTCGTCGGCCAGGGCCCGTAGAGTCTGTTCTTGCTCAGGGGTGTAGGGGCCATAATAAGTCTCTAAGCCTACCATGCCAGCTTTACATAGCCCGGGCAGCCAGTTGCGGAGTTCGTCGATACCGGGTAGATCGGCGGGATGAGCGATGACAGGTAGACCGTTAGCGCTGTTGATCAGGCCCACGGCGTCTTCGGGTGTGAGCTTGTAGCGCGGGACATAGGCATAGCAGCCTTTGCCGATGTATTTGTCAAAGGCTTCGCCAATGGTCTGCACGTAGCCGGCCTCCAGCAAGGCCTTGGCAACGTGCGGTCTGCCAACTGCTCCCTGGGCTATCTGGCGCACGCGCTCCCAGGCAATGTTGATGCCGTGTTCATTCAGTAACTCTACCATGCGTTGTCCGCGCCGCTCGCGGGCGTCACGCAGCACCTGGAGAACGGC
>WNGK01003422.1_pt1 | contig 19749 bp, 16 predicted proteins | sample 5400601 | NCBI WGS metagenome assembly WNGK01 (sample SAMN13153376, study PRJNA577476) | soil metagenome | isolation source: 60 cm soil or saprolite under Garry oak tree replicate 1 | place: USA:California | collected 2016-06-15
CACCACGACTTTCGGCGCCGATCACGGCCGCGAACCCGAAGTGCGACCCGTCGACGTCTCCATCGCCGTCGAGATCGGCGCCGAAAGTCGTGGTGCCGCCGCCCGTAACCTGGACTGAATGCGGCGACGGCGCAGCTGCGCGGTCGCTCGACATGGCGGCGCGCGGCGCGAAGGCATCTCCCGGAGCGGCACACGCCGCGAGCCCGAGCGCCGCTGCCACGATTGCGGTGTAGTGCAGAGAGTGTTGCATGGTTCCTCCCTGGCGTTGACGGGGGTGGCTCGCGCCGCCCCCGTGGATGTGTGTCCTAATCGATCACGTGGAACGACGTCCGGTTGGCATTTCCCGGAGGAGCCGGTGGTGCTTCGCGGTTCCAGTAGTCCACGAAACCCTTCGACGCAGTGACGCCTTCGAACACTTCGTTGGGGGTTCCCACTATATGGCAGCTGACGGCGAGTGTCCCGTCGCTGCCGTCCGAGTAGGCGATCTGGACCACGAGCAGCCCGGCGCGGACGTCAGCTTCGTTGCCGATGTTGTCATGCGACAGCGGAAATGTGCCTGGAGCCAGAGTGAAACTCACGAAGCCTGTCACCGTGTAGCTGCCGCTTCCAGTCGCCCCGCCACTGGCATCGAAGGTCTGCCATGTCCCACCACCGGTTACGTCCTCTGCGTTCCCGGGATTGGAGCGATACGTGCCAGATCCCATAAGCGTGATCTTCGAGCCATCGTTGGCGCGCGCCGAGGCCACTCCGCCGGCCGAGACGGTGCCCGTGCCGAAATCGACGCTGATGATGTCCCACCGCATGTGGTGGTTGCTAGCAGAAGCGCTGAAGCTTGGGGAGAGTCCGGCGGGCCTCGACGCCAGCAATGTCGAGGCTGGGGTTCCCTTCTCACATCCGAGGGCGAGGCTGATCAGGCCAACGCCCGCGAGTCCGCTCAAGGTCCGCGCATTCATTGTGTGTTCCTCCTTCTCGGTTTGCCTCCCATTGCGTCCGTTCAATCAGGGTCAACAAGGCTGTTCAGGTGCACAGGCGGGGGACGGGCTGCGCACCGGTGGAAATGCCTGCGCCATCTATTGGGGGTTGGGAGAACCGCGCGAACAGACGTGGATACCGACTCCGGTGTGGAGCCAACTGGAAGGATCGCTGCACGGCGCACCGCTGTCACGCCTGGAGACCTCGACACGGTATCTACGCCCGGGCCCCACACCACAGCGGGGAAAAACGTACCCGCTCGAAGCCCCAACGCAAGATCAGCCCTGGCCACTGCTGGACAGTTGCGGCTCGGGCGGTATGTTGAAATCCCGAATCCCCGGACAGGAGAAAGCATATGAGCCGAATCGCAGTGCTTTTCGTGATGGCGGTGCTGCTGCCGACGGTTGTGAAGGCGCAAGCGCAAATGACCAAGGAACAGAAGATCGCCGACGCCATGAAAGCCGCTCCGGCCTCGATCTCGGCGGCGGCAGCGATCATGGACTGGCCTGCGACCGAGGGTGGCCAGATGATGACGCTCCGAGCGGGCACCAACGGATGGACCTGCCTGCCGGACTTCCCGGGGACGCAGGGCGATGATCCGATGTGTGTTGACGAAGTCTGGTTGTCGTTCATGAAGGCAATGATGAGCAAGACCCCGCCACAGATTGCGCGTGAAGGTATCGGTTACATGATCGCTTCCGGCAGCGGCGGCTATGGTAGCAACACAGACCCCTATGCTACCAAGGCAGCCCCCGACAATGAGTGGGGATACGACCCCCCTCACGTGATGCTGCTCGTCCCCGATCCGAAGGTGCTACAGGGCCTGCCCACCACGCGGCAGAGCGGTGGTCCCTGGGTGATGTGGTCCGCGACACCGTACGCGCACATCATGGTGCCAACCGAATCGACGAAGAAGTGAGCTGACGCGGCTGACGAATATCGGAGGCCAACTTCTGGACATCAGAGGTTGGCCTCGTTCGTCGAAGAAAAACCGTGACTGGCCGCTGACGATCCGAGTCGCAATCCGTTGCGACCGCGCATCACGTGCGTCGGTGCCGCCACGGATGCTTGCTGGTAGGGGGAAGAGTAAAGATCATTAGGCCCCCGCAGTGGTCACTCTGCGTCATAACATAACTCGCCACAACAACTTAAAACGTTACGAACGGCGCAGCGGCGGGGGCATGACGCTTGATCTGCGTCAATCAGTTCATCGTGCCGGGGCACACCGTGATCGCCTTGACGTTGCTCACCGTCGTCGTGTGCGCGCCCGCCTTCGCGCAGGACACCCAAGCCTCCAAACAGGAACCACGGGTGTCCTATGGCGTGGAGTTGGCGTTCCGCTCCGGTCACGCGGACCGCGGGTTCATCATCAACGATCGTCCCGTGGTCCAGCCGGTGGTGTGGGTGACCCGGAGGGGAGCCGAGTTCTCGGTGTGGGGCAACCTCCCTTTGGCCGAGACCACGGACGGCGCGCGCCCGCAGATCGCGGAACTGGAGCTGACGCGGAAATACGAGTGGAAGAACCTCACCATCGCGCCGGCCGTCACGATGTACTTCTACCACGATGCCCTGCACGTCGATAACGAGCGCTCGATGTCGGGCTGGCTGCACCTGTCGTATGACGTCGGGCCGTTCCGCCTGTTCACCCATCAGAGCCTCGATGTCCTGACGTATCGAGGCGCCTACTACGGGGAAGCCGGGCTCGCGTCCGAGGGGCATGCGTCGGCCAGGGCGGGACTCGATCGCGTCAGCGTCCAGGCCTGGCTGACGGCGCACCTGACGCCGCACTCCTACGTCACCCCCGACGTCGAGTTCAGCACGATCGTCAACCCTGGGATTCGCGCGGCGCTGACACGTCCGACCTTCCTCCTTCTCAGGCTGACCACAGGAGTGGAATTCTAAATGCCTCCGTCAACGATCGTCCGAACGCGTCCGGACACGGTCCCGGCCGTCCCTCGGGCGCCCCAATACACACTGAGTCTCGTCGCCCGACTGGAGCGGCTCCGGAAAACCCTGCGGCCCACGCCGCACGTCCCACTGGCCGTGGAGGGCATGCACCTCTTCGCCAAACTCGAGTACGTGAACCCCGTGGGCAGCATCAAGGACCGCCCCGCCTTCTGGATCCTCAAGCGGGCGGCGGAGCGCGGCGAGATCGGCGACGAGACCACGGTGATCGAATCGTCGTCGGGGAATTTCGCGTCCGCGCTCGCCGCGTTCACGCGCCTCGTCGGTCTGCGGTTCATTCCCGTGATCGACCCCAACATCTCCAGCACCTACGAATCCTTCCTCCGGCGCCTCTGCCCGACGGTGGTGAAGGTGGAGGAGCGGGACGACACGGGAGGTTTCCTGAAGACCCGCCTCGACATGGTGAAGCACCTGTGTGCCACCACGCCGAACGCCTTCTGGACGAACCAGTACGGGAACCCGGACGCCGTGGAAGCTCACTACGAGCTCACCGCGGGGGAGATCTCTGCGGAGTTCGACTCGCTCGACTTCGCCTTCATCGGTGTCAGCACGGGGGGGACGATCGCCGGAATGTCTCGCCGGCTCAAGGAGCGCTACCCGAAGGTCCGGATCATCGCCGTCGACACCAAAGGGTCCGTCATTTTTGGGGACGCGCCCGGCAAGCGCCACATCCCCGGGGTCGGGTCGAGCATCGTCCCGCCGCTCCTGTCGCAGGCCCTGATCGACGACGTCGTCCTGATCCCCGAGTTCGAAGCGGTAGCGGCGTGCCGCGAGCTGCTCGAGACGCACGGGCTGTTCGCGGGCGGCTCGAGCGGGACGGTCTACGCCGCCGTCAAGCGGTATGCGGCGAGGATGGCACGTTGGGGGTTCGTCGGGGCGAGGCGCCCCACGGTGCTGTTCCTGTGCGCGGACCGCGGGACGCCATACCTCGATACGGTGTTCGACCCCACGTGGGCGACGAGGCTCGAGTAGCGGCCATGCCCTTCGAATTGTCGATCATCAACGGGAAGACCGTTTTCGATATCGTCAGCACCCATCGAGGCGAATGCGTCGACATCGTCCAACACGCCTACCTGGCGCACGCCAACGGGAATTCCGTGAATCCGCACAGCTACTTCCTGCGGTTCCCCGAGAAGCCCGATTGCCGGATCATCGCGCTCCCGGCGTTCCTCGGCGACGGCTTCGCCGTGGCGGGGCTGAAGTGGATCGCCAGTTACCCGGGCAACGTCCAGCGCGGCTTTCCGCGTGCCTCGGCGGTGCTCGTGCTGAATAGCTACGAGACCGGATACCCCTTTGCCATACTCGAGAGCTCGATCATCTCGGCGGCGCGGACGGCCGCGTCGGCCGTACTGGCGGCGGAGTGGTTGAACGGGCGATCGCGGCGCACGCCGTCGTTGGGCATCGTGGGCACCGGGTTCATCGCCCGCTACGTCTACGACTTCCTCGTCGACACCGGATGGGCGATCCCGGAGGTCCGGTTATACGACCAGTCGCTGGCCGCGAGCGAGCGATTCCGAGACACCGTGTGCCGTCTCGATCGCCACCGGGTGGTCAAGGTCGTCCCCCACGTGACAGATCTCCTCAGCGCCTCCGACCTGATCGTGTTCACGACGATCGCGTCCACGCCGCACATCGCGGATCCGTGGTTGTTCGATCACAACCCGCTGGTGTTGCACATTTCGCTGCGCGATCTCGCCCCCGAGATCCTGCTCCGGTCCCAAAACGTGGTCGACGACGTCGACCACGTCATGAAGGCGAACACCTCCGCGCATCTCACCGAGCAGCAGACGGGAAACCGCAGCTTCGTGACCGGCACGCTCGCCGAGATCATGCAGGGACACCGATCGGTGAATCGGAGCCGGCCGATCATTTTCTCTCCTTTTGGCCTGGGGGTTCTCGACATCGCGGTCGGCAAATGGGTGTACGACCAGGCGGTCGCCGCCGGCCAGGACCAGCGCGTATCCGACTTCTTCTACGAGACCGTGCGATGACGACTGTGGCTCCGCCGGGTCCCACCGAAACAATCTTCGCCGAGTTGCTCGCCCAGGTCCTGCGAGTCGACGAGGTGCCCCTCGATAGCCACTTCTTCGATGAGCTCGGCGCCGACTCCCTGGTCATGGCCCAGTTCTGCGCGCGCGTGCGGAAGCGCGGAGGCCTGCCCTCGGTATCGATGAAGGACGTGTACGCGCATCCCACGATCCGCAGCCTCGCGGCCGCCGTCGTCGCCGCCGCGCGGCCCATCCGCCCATCCGCCCAACTGCCTCCCCCGACACCGACCCGCGCGGGTGAGTACGTCCTGTGCGGGGCGCTGCAAGCGCTCTTCTACTTCGCCTTCTCATATGCCGGCGTGCTCGCCGCCATCGCGGGCTATCAACGGCTCGTTGGCGAAGCGATCGGCGTGGAGCGGGTGGTGCGCCTGCTGCTGTTCGGTGCGGCAGCATTCCTTGTCGTGTGTGCGATTCCGATCGCGGCGAAGTGGCTGCTGATCGGTCGCTGGAAGCCGCGGCAGATTCGGCTCTGGAGTCTCGACTACGTCCGCTTCTGGATCGTCAAGACGCTGATCCGCTCGAACCCCGCCCCCTATCTGTTCATCGGCTCGCCGCTCTACGGACTCTATCTGCGAGCGCTGGGCGCGAGAATCGGGCGCGGCGTGCTGATCCTGTCGCGCCGCATCCCCGTGTGCACCGACCTGCTCTCGATCGGCGCGGGAACGGTGCTCCGCAGGGAAGCGAGCTTCGTCTGCTACCGCGGCCAAGCCGGCCGGATCGACATCGGACCGGTGACCCTGGGCCCTAACGTGTATGTCGGCGAGATGTCGGTACTGGATATCGATACCGCGATGGGTGACGGCGCGCAGCTCGGTCACTCTTCCGCGCTGCACAGCGGCCAGGCGGTACCGGCCGGCGAGCGGTGGCACGGATCTCCCGCGCAGCGCACGGACGTGAATTACGTGAGGATCCCGCCGGCGCGGGTGAGCACGTTACGCCGCGCCATCGCCGGCACGCTCACGCTGCTCGTCGTCCTCTTCATCTATGTGCCGCTGCTCGAGGGCGGCCTGGACACGCTGTCGGTCTGGGTGTCAGCGCGCGTCGAGACCAGCCTCGTGATCAGGGCGCTGGCGATCTCGTCTGTCCTCTTCTTCGGCGCATGTGCAGCCGGCCTCCTCGCAATCGGCATTGTTCCGCGCGCCTTGAGCGCGTTTGTCAAGCCGGACACGGTTTACCCGCTGTACGGGTTCCGCTACTCGGTGTATCGCATCATCGGGGGCTTGAGCAGGATGCGGTTCCTCCCGCTGCTCTTCGGGGACAGCTCGTACATCGTCCACTTCCTGAGATGGATGGGTTGGCGCCTCACTCCCGTGGTGCAAACGGGGTCGAATTTCGGCAGCGAGGTGGCGACCACGAACCCGTTCCTCACGTCCGTCGGCACCGGTACGATGATCGCCGACGGTCTGAACGTCTTCAACGACGACGTCTCGAGCACTTCGTTCCGGGTGTCCCGGGCGGCGATCGGGCCCCGCAACTTCGTGGGCAACTACGTCAACTATCCCGCGGGCGGTACGACTGGCGAGAACTGTCTGCTCGGCACCAAAGTCATGATCCCGGTCGAGGGCAAGATCCACAACGGCGTCGGGCTGCTGGGCTCGCCACCCTTCGAGATCCCGCGGTCCGTCGAGCGCGATAGCCGATTCGACCATCTTCGCACCGGGGAAGCGCTGCGCCGCGGCCTTGCCGCCAAGAATCGCTTCAACCTCGGCACGATCGGCATCTTTCTCGCCACGCGGTGGCTCGGCGTCTTCCTCATGGTGCTGATCGACCTCGTCGCGCTCCAGAGCTCACATGCCCTCACCGCGGCGCTGCTGGCGTTCAGCGCCGTCGCTGCCGCGATCTACTACGCCCTGGTGGAGCGCTGCTTCGAGGCGCTCGGCCCCCCACCGCCGCCCATCTGCTCCATCTACGACGCTCGCTTCTGGTGGGTCGAGCGGGTGTGGAAGCTGCACCCGATCAATTTCCTGCACCTGTTCGACGGCACGCCGTTCAAGAGCGTGCTGTGGCGTCTGATCGGCGTGCGATTCGGCAAGCGCGTGTTCGACGACGGCGTGTTCATCTCCGAGCCCACCCTGACCGTCATCGGGGACGAGTGCGCGCTCAATCAACAAAGCATTCTCCAGTGCGATTCGCAGGAGGACGGCACGTACAAGTCCGGCCCAATGACGATCGGCGCCGGCTGCACGATCGGCGTTGGTGCCTTCGTGCACTATGACGTGACGATGGAGGACGGCTCGGTGCTCGCCGCCGATTCATTTCTCATGAAAGGCGAGACGGTTCCACGCGCCTCACGGTGGGGCGGCAATCCAGCGAGGGAGCTGTGATCGGGGGGGGGCCAGTGCTGCGCCAGGAGCGTATCGAAGCCATCGACGTTCTGCGCGGCCTGGCGATTCTTGGAATCCTCATCGTCAACATGGGCCTCTTCAGCTTGCCCGAAGGCACCGCGGTCGATGGAACAGCCCAACGGCTGATCTACTTTTTCGCACAAGAGAAGTTCAAGGCCCTGTTCTCCTTCCTCTTCGGTTTAGGCCTGGCGGTGCAGCTGCTGCGCGCGGACGCGCGCGGCGTGCGCTTTCTGCCGGTCTACGCCCGCCGTCTATGCGTCTTGTTCCTGATCGGCGTGGCGCATTTTCTGTTCGTGTGGGACGGCGACATCCTGCATGATTACGCGGAGAATGGCGTTATCCTGCTGTTCTTTCGCCGACTCGCGCCCAAGACCCTGCTCGTGTCGGCCGGTGCCCTTCTCGCCGTTCCCCTGTTCTTCTTTGGCCTCACGACGTATTACTCGATCACCCACCGAGTCAGTAGTCCGGCGTTGATGAGCTGGATCTCGTACGAGACCGAGCCGGACGATCAGCAGACCATCGACGAAAACCGGCGCATTTACTCGAGCGGGACCTATGGACAGCAGATCGGCCTCCGAGCGGGCGAATTGCCGGGGGACGTAACGCCGGATATCGATGATGCCTATGTGCTCGCACTCTTCCTGTTGGGCCTGTATGCCGGGCGGCGCCGGATCTTTCATGATGTCCCCGCTCATCTCCCGTTCATCCGGCGGGTGCAGCGGTGGGGGTTGATCATCGGCGTAGCGGGAAACGCGGCGTTTGCGGTCGGAGGCTCGTTCGATCCGTCGCCCACGTCGGTCACGCAAAATGTCGGAAGGCTGTGCTTGGTCGTTGCCGCACCGGCCATGATGCTCTTTTATGCCTCAACCATCATTCTGTTGACGCAACGTGAGATCTGGCGGCGGCGACTGGCGCCACTGGCGGCGGTCGGGCGCACGGCGCTCAGCAACTATCTGCTGCAGTCGCTCATCTGCACCACGATCTTCTATAGCTACGGCCTCGCCCTCTTCGGCAAGGTCGGACCGTCGCTGGGACTGCTCCTCACCATCACGATCTTCCTCATCCAGATCCCCGTGAGTGTGTGGTGGCTCAAGCGATTCCAGTTTGGCCCGGTGGAATGGCTGTGGAGGTCGCTGACGTATTGGCAACGTCAGCCCATGCGAGTAAGCGGAAGCGTGGGGCGGGAACTCGGTGCGGGAGCCGTGACATGAGCGCGCGCGCGCTGTCCATCCTCGCCGGGCCGAGCCGGCAGCTTCCCAACCGCCGGGCCCACGAGGTCTTCGAGGACCAAGCGCGGATGCGGCCCGAGACCGTCGCGGCCATGCACGGTTCGAAACAGCTCACGTATGGCGAGCTCAATGCTCGTGCCAATAAGGTGGCCCGAGCCTTGTTGGCGCACGGGCTCACCCGCGAAGGGGTCGTCGGCGTGGTGACCGAGCGGAACCTCGACTGGCTGACCGCGGTGCTCGCGATCTTCAAGGCCGGCGGCGCTTATCTGCCCATCGAGCCGCATTTCCCGCCCGAGCGCATCGCGAAGATGGTCTCGCGCGCGGGTTGTCGTCTGGTGCTCACCGACGGCAGCGGAGCTGAAGGACATGGTGCACCGCATGGCGAGGCAGGTAGGGGCGCAGCATGCTGCGCCCCTACTCTAAACGGCGCCCCTACTCTCCTGATCGACGCGGCGTACGCCGAGGGCCATCCCGACGGTGACCCGAACGTCCCGGTCGCCCCCGATCAGCTCGCATACATCTACTTCACCTCCGGCTCCACGGGAGAGCCCAAGGGAGCGATGTGCGAGCACGCGGGACTCTTGAACCACCTCCTCGCCAAAATCGACGACTTGAAGATCGGCGCGGGAACCGTGGTGGCCCAGACGGCGCCGCAGTGTTTCGACATCTCATTGTGGCAACTGATGGCGGCGCTGTTGGCCGGCGGGCGCGTGGTGATCGTCGAGCAGGAGACGATCCTCGACGCACAGCGCTTCATCGACAGGATCGTGGGCGCCCGGGTCAACATCGTGCAGGTCGTGCCGTCTTACCTCGAGGTCCTCGTAACCAATCTGGGGCAGCACCCCAAGAGACTACCGGACCTCGCGTACGTGGTGGCCACGGGCGAGGCCCTCAAGCAGGAGCTGGTGGAGCGCTGGTTCGCCGTCCAGCCCCGCGTCAAGCTGGTGAACGCCTACGGGCTGACCGAGACCTCGGACGACACCAACCACGAGATCATGGACCGACCGCCGTCCGGGGAGCGCGTGCCGCTGGGCCGCGCCATCAACAATGTGCACATCTACGTCGTGGACGAGGAGCTGCAGCCGGTGCCCCTTGGTGAGCCTGGTGAGATCGTCTTCTCCGGCGTGTGTGTCGGCCGCGGGTACATCAATGACCCCGAGCGCACCCAGCTTGCGTTCCTCCAAGATCCGCTTCGCCCCGGCCAGCGCCTGTACCGCAGCGGCGATTACGGCCGCTGCCTGCCGGACGGCAAGCTCGAGTTTCTCGGGCGGCGGGATTCGCAGGTCAAGATCCACGGCTTCCGGATCGAGATCGGCGAGATCGAGAGCGCGCTCTTGCGCGTCGTTGGTGTGCGTAATGGCGCGGTTGTTGTGAACAAGCATCTCGTGGCCTTCTACACCTGCGAGCGGCCACTCGACTCCGCCGTCATACGGGACAAGATCGCTGAGTCGCTGCCGGCGTACATGGTTCCCTCCGCGATCCATTGGCGGAAAACGCTGCCGCTCACGGAGAACGGCAAGATCGACCGCAAGGCCCTCGTGGCGCTCGCGGGAGAGCTGGATGCCGTCGAGCAGAACCTTGAGCGGCCGAGCACGCCGACGGAACATTGGTTGGCGGCGGCGTGGGCGGGCGTGCTCGGCATCCCCAAGGAGCAGATCGGCAGACGGGATGACTTCTTCGACCTCGGCGGTACGTCGCTGTCCGCTCTGAAGCTGGTGATCGCGCTGGACCGTGCCGTGTCCTTCCAGGAGCTCGCGGCGCACCGGATACTCGCCGATCAGGCGGCGCTGATCGATGGCCGCGTCGCAAGCGCAGCGACGCGATGACGTCCTCGTCGCAGGCCTCACTCCTCGACGTGGACGTGCAAGCCGGCAGGCCGCCGGTGCTGCGGGCCGAAGCGACGGGCGACGCCGCGCGTTGGGCGGCCGAGCACCGCAACGCACTGCGCTCGTTCGTCGCCGAACACGGATCGCTCCTGGTTCGCGGTCTCGGGCTGCGCGACGCGACTGAGACTGAGGCGGTATTCCGGCAGCTTGGCAGCCTGGTGACCGAGAAGGAAGCTTTCGCGCCGCGGCGCTGCTACGCTCCGGGTGTCTACTCGTCGTCGAAGTGGCCGCCCCACCAGCCCATGTGCATGCACCATGAGCTCAGCTACGCGCTCCAAGTCCCCAGCCTCATGCTGTTCGCATGCCTCGTGGCGCCGACGGGGAGGGGCGGCGGCGCGACGCCGGTGGCCGATGCTGGGGCCGTGCTCGACGCCCTGCCTGCCGAGCTGGTCGAGCGCTTTGAGCGGTTGGGCTGGCTCCTGATCCGCAACTACAACGACGACATTGGGGCGTCGTTGACGGAGGCATTCGGGACGGACGACCCTCGCGCCATCGAGAGCTACTGCCGTGCCAACGACATCCGGTTCGAGTGGCAGGAGGGCGGCGGGCTGCGCACCTGGCAGCGCCGCAGCGCCGTCGTGCGTCACGCGCCCACCGGCCGACGCTGCTGGTTCAACCAGATCGCATTCCTGAACGGGTGGACGTTGGCCGCCGAGGTGCGGGAATACCTCGTGGACGTCTATGGCGAGGAGGGTCTCCCGTTCGATACGCGTTTCGGCAACGGCGATCCGATCGGAGCGGACGTCGTCCAGCTGATCAACGACGTGTACGACGTACACACCGTACGCGAGCCGTGGGAAGCCGGCGATCTCCTGCTCGTGGACAACGTTCGCACGGCGCATGCCAAGGAGCCCTTCGAGGGACCCCGTGAAGTCGTGGTCTCGCTGGCCGACCTCGTGCGCGTGAGCGACCTGTGAACGAAGTGCACAGTTGGTGCGTCAGTCTGGACCTTCCGCCGGAAGCGTCCGCGGGCTTGTACGCGACCCTTTCGAGTGACGAACGGAACCGCAGCGCGCGTCTGCGGTTCGAGCACGACCGGCGACGCTTTGTGGTCGCGCACGGAGTCTCGCGTACGCTCCTGGGGCGCTATCTGGGGATCCCAGCCGGCGCAGTCCGGTTCGTGTACAACGCGTTCGGCAAGCCCGAGCTGAGTCCGGAACTCGGCCGGCTCAAGTTCAACCTCTCTCACTCCGCAGACCTCGCCCTCATCGCGATCGCTGAGGGTGCCGAGATTGGCGTCGATGTCGAATTGATCCGGGAGCAGTCCGATTGGGCCGAAATCGCGCGGTGCGTCTTCTCAGCGGCTGAGGTCGACCGTCTCAACCGTCTCCCGAGCCACCTCTACGCCAAGGCCTTTTTCCGGTGTTGGACCAAGAACGAGGCCTACGTGAAAGCGCGGGGTGAGGGGCTCGCGACATCGTCTCCAGTAGACCGTGATGGGACGGGGCGCTGGTCGCTGTACACCCTCCAACCGGCTCCAGGCTATATCGGAGCGTTGGTCGTCGAGGGAAGGGGCGGGCGCCTACGGCAATGGCGCTGGCCGGCCTCCCGTCTTGGCTCTGCGGCCTAGCGTCGAGGGGCTTTCCATCCTACAATCGGCTCGACCGCTTCACGGGAGGATACTTGTACAAGTCATCGCTGCTGTCCATCACTCTCCTCGGCGCCTCGATCCTGTCGGCGCAGGCTCCGGCACCGCCCCCGTTCTCAGTCCATTGGGAAGAGCTGTCGGCGGCGGAATTCCGCGACGGCATCGCCCGTGCGCAAGGCACCTGCCTGCTGCCGTTCGGCATCCTGGAGAAGCATGGGCCGCATCTGCCGCTGGGCAACGATCTGCTCAACGTGCGGTACGCGGCGCTCAATGCGGCCCAGCAGGAATACGCGATCGTGTTTCCCGAATACTATTTCGGCCAAATCTTCGAAGCGAAACATCAGCCGGGCACGGTGGCCTACAGCCGGCGGCTGCAGCTCGACTTGCTGCAGGAGACAACCGACGAGATGGCCCGGAATGGCTGCAAGAAGATCATCATCGTGAACGGTCACGGCGGCAACAACAGCCTGCTGCCGTATTTCGCGCAGAGCCAGCTCGACACGCCGCATGATTACGTCGTCTACGTGGCGGGCATCATGCGCAGCGGGCCGGGCGAACCGAAACACAAATCGAACCCGGCGACCGATATGCACGCCGGCGAGAGCGAGACGTCGGTGAGCATGATCGCCCGGCCCGACCTCGTGCACCTGGACCGCGCCCCCCAGGAATCGGGTGCGGATCAGGCGCGCGTGCATCTGCCGGACGGCGTCTACACCGGCATTTGGTGGTACGCGCGCTTCCCGAATCACTATGCCGGCGAAGGCGCCGTGGCGTCGCGCGAGCTGGGCGACTTCGAGGCGAAGAACTGGATCAACGGCATCGTGCAGGCCATCAAGGCGGTCAAAGCGGACCAGGAGAGCCTGCGCCTCCAGAACGAGTTCTACGAGCGGAGCAAGCATCCACTGGACACGCCGCAGTAGAACTTCACCCCCGCTGTCTCCCGAGACGCCCTGTCTCGGGAGACCGTGGGGGCCGGCATTCACCATCCGATCGCGTAAACAGAGAGAGCCTCCACCAGCTGCGCGATAAGCGTCATCGAGCGTCACCCCCCTTCCGAATCTGAGAGTTTCGGGAGACCGCGGACCGTCTCGTTCACCATGCGACCACGTAGTTCGAGAGAGCCTCCACCAGCTGCGCGATAAGCGTCATCGAGCGTCACCCCCCTTCCCATCATTGCGAGTCGTGGACGACCGGCTACCTTACGCGCAGGCAACGTGGCCGCCGCTCCTCATCCAAGTCTCAACACATTGTGACTGCTCAGCTTCGGCTCAATGTTTTCGGCCCCCCCGAGCTCGTTCAGGGTGGTGGAAGCTCGGTTCGCTTCCGCACCCGGAAACACCTCGCCGTGCTGCTCTACCTCCATTTCGAGGGACGTGCGCGCCCCGTCCCCCGCGACCGGCTCGTGGATTTGCTCTGGCCCGATGTCCCGGCCTCCCAAGGTCGCCATTCGCTGTCGCAGGCACTCCTCGCGATTCGGTCTCACCTCGGCCGCGGCGCGCTGACCGGCAGGGAAGAGGACGTACAGCTTTTGGCGGAGTTGCCGTCTGATCTGTCCGAGCTTCCCCAAGGGGAGCCCCTGCAAGGCCTCGAGGATTGCGGCAGCGCCGAGTTCTCCCACTGGGTGGACGGCGCGCGCGCCCGTCTGAGAGCGCAGGCGCGCGATGTCCTGCGCAACGCGCTCCAGGCGGCGCGCGCCACCGGCGACGCGGTCGCGACGCATCGGCTCGCGGCGACGCTGTACGACATCGACCCGCTCTGCGCGGAAGCGGTGTATGCGCTCGCCGAGCGGGCACTACTAGACCGCGATACCGTCGCCGCGGTCCGGCTCCTCAAGGAGCACGTCGAGCGAGCCCGCGCGGAGCTGGGCAGCAATCCCAACGTCGAGATCGCCCGCCTGCTGCGCCGGCTGGAACGGGGCGAGCGGCCTGCCGTGGCGAGTCCCCGCGACGAGCGCATCAGGCCACACCCATTCGTTGGTCGCGAGACAGAGCTGGGACGACTCGAAGCCGTCGCGCATCGCGTCGTCGCTGGCGCCCGACACGGGTACGAGACGTGCTTGATCAGCGGCCCGCCCGGAATTGGGAAGACCTCGCTGATCCGCCGGTTCGCCACGTCGCTCCAGGCGCGCGCCTGGCCCGTGTTTATCGTGTCATGTCAGGAAATCGGCCAGGGGATTCCATACGCGGCCGTCGCGGACCTGATCACGACTCTGGCGCGCCATGCCGCCGCCGGCGGCACGGCGCCGCTCTGGCTGGCAGAGGCGAGCCGAGTCGCTCCGGGCCTGAGGGCGATCTATCCGGGCGTGCCGGATGCACCAGACGCTCCGACCGACTCGATTCGCCTGCGTGTGGCGGAGGCCGTGGTCCACATGATCGAAGCCGTGGCGGCCGACGGCCCGGTCCTGCTCGCGTTCGACGATCTCCAGTTCGTCGATCCGGCGAGCCAGGACGTTCTGTTCCTGGTGACGCGGGCGTTGGCGGGGACGGACGTGTCCGCGCTGATTCTCGCCGGAGCGCGGGGCGGAGAAGTGAGCGGCGCAGACAGCAGGGGCGGATTGACCTGGGGTACGACGCTCGCGCTCCAGCCGCTCGATCAATCGCACGCCCTGAGCCTGCTGCGCGATCTCTCGGCCGATGCCGAGGACACGAGCGCCCAGATCCCTCAGGTGATCGAAACGATCGTGCGACTCTCCCAGGGAAACCCGTATCACATCGAGATGCTCTTGGCGGATTGGCGGATGCACCACGCCAACTCGCTCGTCGCCGCGGCCAGCGCGGGAGATGCGACGGCGGTGTCGTGGGCACCCCCCGACGACTTGCGCTCGGCGTTCGCCCGGCAATACGGCGGCCTCTCGCCCGACGCTCAGCACGTGCTGCAGGTGCTCGCGGTCGCCGGCAAGGCGATGGCACCGCGCGAGGTGGCGACCCTCCTGGGGCTCGACGGCGGAGTGAGTGAGCGCGTCGTGCTCGAGATGCTGGACCGGGGCGTGGGTCGTGTGGAGGAAGGGAAGCTGTCGTTCAAGAACGAGCTGCACCGGACGTACGTGTATCACGCCATGGGGAACGACCGCCGGACGTACCATCACGCGCAACTCGCCCAGCGGCTCGCCGACTCGCCCGATCGCCATGAGCTGCCCGCGATGCTCGAGCTGGTGCACCACGCCATCGGCGCGGGGCTCGAGCGGCAAGCCATGGAGACCGGGCTCGAGGCCGGCGAGGCCGCCATCGCTCGCGGCGCGCCGCAAGAAGCCGAGCACGTGCTGACGCGGATACTGCGCGCGTACGCCGTGGCCCCCGGGTCGCGGCTGCGCTTGATCCTGGCCCAAGCGTTGGTGTCGGCGGGACAGTACCAGCGGGCGTTGGACGCTCTGGCCGAGTGGCAGGGCGATGCCGCGTCCGCCATAGACCGGGCGCTCGCAGCCCTATTGCGCGCGGACGCCCTGCACCGCGCGCGTTTGAGCGGCAACGCGGGCGTCCTCGCGGCGGCGCAAGACGCGATCGCGCTGGCCCAGCGGGCCAACGCGACACCGTTTCTCGTGCGCGCGAATTACATCCGCTTGGAAATCGGCGTCGATGAGGCCGACCTCGCGACGCGAGCGGACGCCGAGGCATTGGCGGCGGAGGTCGCCGCCTCCGACACCACACCTGAGTGCATCGCGCTGGCGAACGTCACGCTGGGACAAAGCGCTCTGCAGCGCGGCGACCTGTCGCAAGGGGTGGAGCGCCTCACGGCGGCGGCGCGGATGCTCGAGTCGCTGGGACTGTTGGCGGAGCTGCGGCGCGCGCAGGGCCTACTGGGCCTCTGCTACAGAGGATTGGGGAAGGTCGAAGACGCCATTCGCGCTTTTCAGGAAACCCTGGTCCTCGCCGAGCGCACCGGCCAGACCGGATCCATCATTCACAGCTGCATAATCCTGGCGAACCTGTATCACGATCTCGCTTGGTTCGCAGCGGCGGTCGATTGTTTCCACGAGATCCTCGGTCCTTTGCAAGCGCTCTCATCGCCACGCGCGATGGTAGAAGCGTCCTGCGATCTCGCGCGGTTGGACGTGGTGATCGGCAACATGGCGGAAGCCGCGGTGGCCGTGGAACAGTGCGAGGAAGGCGCGCGCCGCTCGGGGTTGTGGCGGCACCGCGTGACCGCCTGCATGGCGCGGGCGGAGCTGCACCTCTGTAACGGCCAGCCCGATCTGGCGTGGCCGGTGCTCGAAGAAGCCGCGCGGGTCACTGGGGACCGCGGGCATCTCCTGCCCGATGCCGGACGCTATCAGCGACTGCACCATCAGCTCTGTTGGGCGACGCGCGGCGACGTGGGGAGGCCCTCCGCGGAGTCCCACTCGTTGATCGATGGGCTGGAGGTCCGACTCTTCGATGAAGCGGTGCAGGCGGCACCCGGTGCGCCGGTGTTGGCGCAGGCCGTCACGATGGGCTTGCTCGGCCCACTCGCCCGACTGGTGGCGTCCGGCGTCGAGCATCCTGCGGTTCCGCCACGCTTGGCAGGGGAGTCAGCGGCTCGACTCATTGCGCGTGTCTATCCGCACGCTCAGCGCGCTACAATCCCGTCATCGATCGGGCTGGTCGCCACCACCTGACCAGGGTTGACTACCCCCCCGCGATGGCTCCCACGACCAGAAACGGCTCCTCCCCCGACGCCACCGCGTCGGGCAAGGGTGCGTCCGCCGCCTCGTGCGTCAGGTCCCGTGCGCAAGCGAAGAATCGCAGGAACGGCCGGCGCTGCGCGGTCACGTGGTCGCGGATCGTCCCGCGCAGCATCGGGTAGCGCGTCTCGAGCGCGTCCAGCACCGCCGCGCGCGTCAGCACCTGCCCCGGGACGTCCAGCGTCACCTCACCGCCGGTCACGCACGCCAGCGTCCGCAGGTGCGGCGGCAACACCACGCGAATCATGGCAGCGACTGCACCTCGACCGACAAGACGGCTGGGAGATCGCGCACGATGGGCGCCCAGCTGTCCCCGGCGTCGGGCGAGGCGTACACCTGGCCGCCGGTGGTGCCGAAGTACACGCCGCACGGGTCGAGCGTGTCCACACACATCGCGTCGCGCAGCACGTTCACGTAGCAGTCGCGCTGCGGCAGCCCCTTGGTGAGGGCCTCCCACTCGTTGCCGCCGCTGCGGCTGCGGTACACGCGCAGCTTGCCCTCAGGCGGGTAGTGCTCCGCGTCGCTCTTGATGGGGACGACGTAGACGGTCTCCGGCTCGTGGGCGTGCACGTCGATCACGAACCCGAAGTCGCTGGGAAGATTGCCGCTCACCTCGCGCCACGAGTCGCCGCCGTCATCCGAGCGCATGACGTCCCAGTGCTTCTGCATGAACAGCACGTTGGGATGTGACGGATGCAGCGCGAGGCGGTGCACGCAGTGGCCGACCTCGGCGGTGGGATCCGGGATGTATTGGGAGTGCAGACCCCGGTTGATCGGCCGCCACGTCTTGCCGCCGTCGTCGCTGCGGAACGCGCCCGCGGCCGAGATCGCGACGTAGATGCGCTTAGGGTTACTCGGATCGAGCAGGATGGTGTGGAGGCACATGCCGCCGGCCCCCGGCTGCCACTTCGGCCCGGTGCCGTGGCCGCGCAACCCGGCGAGCTCCTGCCACGTCTTCCCGCCGTCGTTCGAGCGAAACAGCCCGGCGTCTTCCACCCCGGCGTAGACCGTGTCCGGATCGGTGAGGGACGGCTCGAGATGCCAGACGCGCTTGAACTCCCAGGGATGCTGCGTGCCGTCGTACCACTGGTGCGTGGTGAGCGGCTTGCCGGTTTGCGGCGAGACGTCGTAGACGAACTTGTTGCTCTCGCCCTTGGGACCCTCGCCGGGTTCCATCGTCACGCCGCCGCCGGGCGCGTCCCACGTCTTGGCGCCGTCGCTCGAGCGTTGGATGACCTGGCCGAACCAGCCGCTCGACTGCGACGCGTACAGCCGATTGCGGTCGACGCGCGATCCCTTCAGGTGATAGATCTCCCAGCCGGCGAAGTGCGGGCCGCTCACGTCCCAGCGGCTGCGCTTGCCGTCCGCGGTCAGAATGAACGCACCCTTGCGGGTGCCGACCAGTACGCGTACACCGCTCATGTGGAGTTCACCTTGAGGCTTTGGCCTTCTTGTTGTAATCCAGCGACAGCCGCACCCAGTAGTCGAGGTCGCGCTTGGCCTTCACCGCCGCGGCGTCGACATACACCCACCCGAGATACTGTCGCCCCTTCATGAAGACCGTTCGGACCCCCTTCCGCTTCACCGCGGCATCGTGCACGGCGGGATCGATCCGACACATGATCCGGCCCTTACCGACACTGACGCACATCTTCCCGCGGACCATGAACGTCACGCCCCCGAACATCCGCTTCTCTTCGAGGCGCGGGACACCTGCCAGGGAAGTCTTCACTCGCTGGAGGAGCGCGTCGCTGGGCGGCATGACGATGATTTTAAGCCTTCTCGACGCCCCTAGCGAGCCCGCGCGCCCGAATCGGCCTCCTGCACCATCCGTGCGAAGTCGTGCAGCTCGGCCGGGTCGAGGTCCGAGACGACCCAATAGACGTAGTCCGGCGCGGTCCAATGCAGCAGGTGATAGCCCTGGCGGTCCCCGGTGTTGGGTGCGCCACTCCCGCCGCGCGTCGCAGGCCACAGAAACACGTTGATCAGATGCCGGCGCCGACCGTATGCGAGCACCGCAACCGTCCGACCATCCACATAGTCGAGTCGACCGCCGAGGAGCGGAAACCCCTGGCCGGCGAAGTCATGCACGGGGGGTGAGTAGTCGAGCCTGCCGTTGAACCACGGCTTCACAGTGTGCTGATCCGACGAGACCACATCGGTGAGGTGGCCGGGCATGAGCGAGCGGATGTGACTCGCGAGCACGGCCTCGGCCAGCGCCGCGCCGGAGGCGTGCCGCAGCGAGAGGGTCCAGCTCCCGAGCGCGACGATCGCGAGTGACGCGGCGAGAGCGAGCGGGCGCCAGACGGTCTGGAGGGTGCGCGTCCGCGAAGCCGTCTTCAGCGCCGCCCGCACGCGGCCACGCAGGGCGTCCGGCGCTTGGAACGTCGGGACCTGCGCCGCGATCGCCGCGCGCAACGCGAGCCGTGCATCGCGGAACCGCGCGCATTCGGGGCATTGGGCTAGGTGCGCCTCGAGCTCGCGCGCATCGACGGCGGCCAGCTCGCCGTCCAAGTACACATCCAGCTGTGCTTCGAAGCTCGGATGAGTCACCTCAACCCCCCTCCTCCTTGCGCAGCGCCTCCTGAAGGCGCGCGCGGGCGCGGGACAAGCGTGACATCACCGTGCCGACCGGCACGCCCGCGACATCACTGATCTCCTTGTACGACAGCCCTTCGAGCTCGCGCAACACGATCACCTCGCGGAATTCTGGCGCCAAGCCGTCGAGCGCGCGACCGAGCGATTCCTTGGCGCCACTGCGCAGCAACGCGGCCTCGGGGTGCTCCTCCGCCACCGCGCCGCTGTGCAGCGCCTCGTCGAACTCGAGCGCGACCGCGTCCGGGCGCTCGGTGCGCCGCGCGCTGAACGCGGTGTTGCGCACGATCGTGAGCAACCAGGCGCGCGCGCTCGTCCCTTCCTCCCCGCGGAAGCCGTCGAAATACGTGAGCGCGCGCAGGCAGGCGTCCTGTACGACGTCTTCGGCGTCCTGCGCGTTCCTTGTCAGGTAACGCGCCAGCGTGTACGCGGCGTCGAGGTGCGGCAAAACGACGGCTTCGAAT
>WNGK01004464.1_pt1 | contig 19748 bp, 21 predicted proteins | sample 5400601 | NCBI WGS metagenome assembly WNGK01 (sample SAMN13153376, study PRJNA577476) | soil metagenome | isolation source: 60 cm soil or saprolite under Garry oak tree replicate 1 | place: USA:California | collected 2016-06-15
ACTCTGGTCGGAGAACCCACGTACGCCGCGGTAGCTTCCGAAATAATGGTCGAAGGAACGATTTTCCTGGATGAAGATGACAACGTGCTCGATGTCAGTCAATTTGGAACAAACGGACGGACCGGGGAAAGTACCTCCACCGCTGCATCCAGGCAGCATTATGGCCGCGAGCTCTGCTGCGGCCGTGGCAGCGCCAATTTTCAATAATTCTCGACGAGTAACATTCGTGGAAGGCACGGGGAGCTTTATCCTCATCCGTTCACTGCGTTGGATCCGCGAAGCTGCCCCGCCACCGGGCAACTCCCCATGTCAGGCTGGTCCTGTGATTGAATCCTCGCCATTTCAGGAACGGCGCGGCCTGCAAAATTCCTTTGTGAAGCTAGATAATCCTCCTGCTTGGCTGCCCTCGATGTCAAAGGCTTTCAGAATGTGCGCTTCATGCCGAATTGGATTTGCCGCCGGAGGTTCCATCGGCGCGCCTCACTTCCGAAGCCCCACGCGAAAACACGACCTACGTACTCTCTATTGGCTGCCGACTTGAACGAGTAACGCTTAACTGTAGAAGTGCCTTCGGTCTGCGTGAGATTGGTGGGATTCGAACCCCTGAGGCCCATCGATCCCACGCAACTTACTGACTCCAATACACACCAAAAACGCCAGAAGGGGCAAATTCCCGGGATTGAGGTACACGCGAGGTACACGGCGCGTACACGGAATGATCGCAAAACTCTGCCGTATCTAGGGGTCCCGTTGACCGGAGACTATTGCCACGAGGTTTATGACGGCAACAGTTGCCTCGGCGCAAAGCGCCGCATGGCGAAAGGTCGCCGTTCGCTTATGCTGCAATTCGTTCGCTAGGTCAAAGGCCGCCTTAGCATGTTGTCGGGAGTGCTTCATTGATTCTCCTCCCAGTTCGGTTGTGATGTACGCCTCCATCATTCGCTTGAAATCAGTCGGGCTTGCTTGAACGCCGTCCACGGTTGGGTGGCGAGCGGCGTCGAAAACGGCCTGTGCTAATGAAATCAAGGCTTCTCGACAAAGCGTTCCCACGGTCTGGAATTGCTCTTCGGTTGATGCTTGCTCAAGCCGCTGTCTGATCTCGGTTACAGTCCGGTCAACCTTCGCCCAACCAGTCGGCTCATCGAACATGCCGGGCGTCGAAGAGCTGTTTCGCCTCAACTGTTCGAGCAATGGGTCATACAGCTCGGACATGAATTGTCTTCTGGATGCATACGTTGGGAGGTCACCGCTCTTGAATCTCTTGAACCATCCCCACAAGTCGAAGAACGGGTTTGGGTCTTTGGTACCTTTGCCTTGGAGCATTTTGCCGATTTCGTTGCGCCGCTTCTTATACTCTTCGTTCACATCCTTGATGGGCCGCTCTCCGGTTGCCACGGAAATCATCAGGCTTTTTTGTTCTTCAATTGCGGTGACCAGCTGCTCGTCAGCTTGGTCGTCACTTTCGAGTTCGAAGTCGATGCCCACTACATCCAAGCCGTCGGACGAGTAAATTTCCTTGAATATCTTTATCAGCTTGTCTTTGTCGGTAAAGGGTAAATTGCGGAGAAACTCGTACTCCTCTAATGGCGCATGGATTCGAATGTTAGCCATTGCCCTGTCGACGAAAGGTACCTCATGCATGCGCTCCTCAAGCCAGCAGCGTTTCAATATTCTGGCGAGTTCCTTCTGGCCACGATAATCCAGCAGCTTGACCGCCTTCTCGGATGAAAATTTCGAACCCATACCTCGAAACATATCACGAAAGTTTCGGGAGCCAGGATGACAGCGTTTGCCGAGTGGTCCGGCTGAGCGTTGGTCCCCGGCTTTTAGTTGGTAAAGGTAAGATTTGTCTTGTCTCTGTTGGTCTTCACAATCTCAATTGCACTGGCGATGTAGTTTTCGACCGCCGACATCAGCTCCCCAACGTGAATTGAGCTGGCTTCAGGTCTGAAGCGTTCTGGCGGAAGGACGGTGGACGCTGCGATCATCGTCGCCCGGCGACGGTCTGGGGTAAGGGCCGTCCCCGTTACTCGATTCAGTCTTTTGCTGTGGGCGATCTCGTGATCTCTGAAGTTCGAGATGTCCGCCCTGAGCTGCTTCGCTTTCTCAATAAAGTCTGTTGGATCCAATTTCTTCTGAGCGGCATACTCTGCAAAATTGTCAATGAGATCGTGGTGAGAATCGAGGGAGCAGGCTCTTCCCAGGCCGAAGTATTTTTCGATTGCACGAGCGACGGCATCTAGGAGAATTTTGGCGAAGAGATAGAAACTCTCAATCTCAAGGTGTAGGAGATCGGTCGCCTCATCGAGTTCATGCAGACGGCGCTCTTGTTCGGCGGTTAAATATGGGCCGGGAGATGGCGGAGTGTCTCTAAATGCTTTCGATGAAAGGGAGAAAACCTCTGTCGCCTTGGCCTCACGTTCTACAATAATCGTCAAAAATGCGTGATAGCGAGCGACCGCCTGCCATGACGTGGCAAAACCTGTAAATTGAACGCCAGTGAACTGATCAGCATCCAGATGGCTGTGCTCAGACTCAATCAAATCATCGATGATCTTCATCACATCCACAACAATTTTAAGGATAAAATTTTATAGCACAGACTGCGCTGATCTGTGACATCGGAATATAAGATGAAAACCGAAGTTAAATTCCCGATCTCGAATCCAATCGCATTCACCACCGAGGTGAGTTACGAGTATCTGGGCGTCACAACATGCATGGAGGCAGGCAAGCTTGTTGCTCTGAAGACTGTTGTTGAACACGACATTACAGCGGGGCACAGCGACATCGTCGCGGAGGCCCGAGACCGTATGGCGGATTTGGTGACCCTGATCGAGTACAGCTCTGGTGCATGCCTCAATTTCGACCAAGAACAAGTGCATACGATAGACCCGGAATCCGAAGTCTCGCTCAGTCTCAGGTTTATCAAGATGGTCGTGATAATAGTCCGTCAAGTACCAATGCCGTCAGTGGAGATTGTCGAGAATTTGAGCCGGAGCACACGAATGCTCATGGGCTGGTACTTGCGAGGGGAGAAGAGCGAATCCGTGATCGACCGCATCAAGTATTTCTACATGGTGCTCGACCGAGAGCAGAAAAGAACTTCGCAAAAACAAAAACCGTATAAGCCCCCGCAAGAGTGCAAGCTTTTGCGGGACGCTGTGAGTCACGCAAGGTCGGGGAACCCCGACGTGGTTGGCTATCTCAAAAACGAAATTCATTCCACCGTCATAGACCCAACCAACGAATCGCACGTCCGGTTTTTGGAGAGGAAAGTCCCTCTTATTCAGAAGGTGGCGCAGCGGATTTTGGATTCAAAGGTTCATCAATGGTGGTAGCTGACAGATGATTTTCATTGATGCGCCGAGCGATTGGAAAGACCTCGAAAAGCGGGTGTGCCAAATTCTGTCCGAGTGTGGCTGCCGAACCGAACGTGGTAAACATCTCCGGATTCCTCGGGGAGTAATCGACATCGACGTTTACGCAGAAGACCTGACTCGTGAGCCGCACATTGTTATCGTATGCGAATGTAAGCACTGGAAGGCCCGTGTTCCTAAATCAACCATTCATTCTTTCAGGACGGTCGTGAGCGAAACTGGAGCACACGTGGGGTTCATTGTATCTTCCGTGGGTTTTCAGGGCGGTGCCATCAAGGCGGTCAAGAACACGAACATAGAACTCGTGACGTGGCAGCAGTTTCAAGAACGCTTTTACGGCAGGTGGTTTGATGCGATGCAGGCGAAACTCGAACCAGTGGTTGCCGAAGTGTCTGAATACAGCGACTATTTCCATCGTCGAACAACCAGCGTGCTGCACGCAATTCCGGAGCGGGTGAATGAACTAAAGGCGCTGTGGGAGCATTTCTCGGCGTACACGCAATTCAATGTGGCATCGTTCATGAAACGTCGTATCAAATTTCCGCTTTCGATTTCTGACCCACGACCAGGAGCTGCGGCTGGGGCAAAGCTAAAAGTGGCAGACGCAAGGACGTATTTCGACATCATGCTGGCATCGGCTCAACCAGCAATCGACGCCTACGAAGCATTCATTTCGAAATACCAGAAAGCTGATGCTGCCGCCAAACGTCGTCGTTGAACTGCTCCGCAAATTATTCGAACCGATGTTCTCTGAGCAGCGCCACTCGGGACAGATAACCAGCGAATCGCTGATTGAAGTGCTCTAAGTAATTGCTGTTCAGCTGTGTGCGCCGTCTCGCACCAGAATCCAACTGGGCGTACAACTCCTCCGTGGGAACCGTAAAATATCTTTTGAAATCGATGCCCAAGGCGGGAAGACCCTGCCCCAAGGTGTCGCAATCGGCTGCGATGGGTTCGAGTACGTGATAGCGGTCATCTCTGTTCCCGACGACTCTCTTCAGGATGTCCCTGCCTCTCGGCAACCCGGCGATTAGTTCTTCGACCCTCACTGCTTGCAGCAGCAAAATGTTGGGAATCATCTTGTCGGCTGCTGGTGGGTCTTCGTGTCTCGCATCGTGATCTTGCTCAAGATCACAATCCTGCGTTGCGATCACACAGTATGGATGACCAATCTCATCGATCTCGGGGGCCTCCAATGCGAGGCTCTGAAAACTTCGCCGACGTTGCATCACATCCGTGAGAATTTCGCCCTGACGAAATGGTCCGGTCGTTACGGGAAGAATGTAAATGACCGCTGCGGCTGGGTCAGGGGCTACACCACTTTGAGCAGCATGAGCACCTGCGGGTTGCGCACTGCTGATCGATTGCCTATTTGCGAAACGCAGTAGTTCGGTGCCGAGCCACCGGGCGGTGTGGTGCAGCCAAGACATTCTGGTGCCTAATCTTCGGTGGCACGAAACTTCGGTCTGGTGTAAGAGGCTCCACGGACAGCGTTGCTGATCTTCGAGACGGGCTTGCTGGACTGTGGGAGTTGTTGGTTGCGGATTTTCCAGTATGTGTACGTCTCTGCAAGACCTTCCAATGCTTCAGTCAACGCCTCGTCCGGCATCGTGCTGAGAAGGAAGTGTCCCACAGTTTTCAACATCACCGCCCGGTCATACTGCGGAACTCCTGCTGTTGTTCGTATTACCACGGAGTGAGTAAATCTCGCTCCGGGATGATCTTGTTGCCAGTTGAGGGTCCATCCTGAAAATGCTTTGGCAGGTTCATTTGACGGGCAGAGGTTCCATAGCTGCATCAAGTCTGTCAGCAATGCACCACCGAAAAAGTCTCCCGCCTTGCCTGTTGAAGTAATTGAGTATTGTTGGTGCATTCTGCGCTCCGGTCTGTTCGGCAGTATAGAAGTCACTATCTATAATGTAGCAAACTTCGCCGCCTTTGCTCCCAAGCCCATGCTGCAAAGTGACCTTAGCGGCATCACCCTGCATACGTAAAGAAAGCTGGTGCCAAGAACCTTCCACGGCATCAGAGATTGGCGAATGGAACTCGCTGGCAAGTCGGGCGGACAACAACTCCCCCCAAGGCACATCCTTCAAGCCGAGGGCTTCTCTGGTGATCACGTCTCGATATCGCAAACCGATTCTGGTGAAGAACGAGGGTTCGTAGATTTTCCCCAACAAGTCAAGAGCCGTCAGCAATTCTTGCCTGAACTCTTCCCAACGCTTATACGCAGTGCACTGCAAGGCCAAAGAGTCCTGCGTCAGGGTAATCTGCCACACACGGTTCCCGGACGTTAGCTCGTAAGCTTTGGATGAGGGCAGCGGCATCAACTTGGCTAGGATTGCAGAGAGTTCGGGTGGCAAACCAGTGCCGACATCGAGCGGTGGAACCTCCCGGAACAGTGGATAGGTCTTGCGCAACGCCTCTTGAAAATCTACGGGTGATTCGGAACTGATCTTGAGAATCGCAGGAAAGCGCAACTGACATATCACGACTTCAAGCGGGTTCTTTCCGTAAACTACCCTCGGCGATTCAGAGAACGGTGTGGGGTCCTCAATGCGAGGTACAAACGGAGCCGCTTCCACCTTCGGCTGCGAGGTCATAGGGGGCCAATCGAGCCTGAGATTACCACAGGCGGGAGTTAATGCCCAAGCATCCATAGCACGAAGGGAATCAAGCCTTGTCTCATACAAAATACTGGGAATCTACCCAGGTGTTTGGCGATGGCTACAATCCAACTAGCTTTGAAAAAGACCCCTTAGCATTTATTTGGAAAGTTTTTGCTTTGAAAGATATTGGCGGACGTTTTCGGCTTTCCATAGCAATGCGGGGTGGCTGCGGATTCGCCCTACAATGGCAGCGTCTTGGGGAAATAAAAGCTCGGGTTGATATTTCCCTGCTGCCATTCCTTCGAGGAAATTGCCCTCACGCCCATGATCCAGAACGCCTTCCAGCATTGGTTTGGTGACCGCGAACATCTCGGCTCCCGTTGGCCGATCTCCGGCCTTCAATAGCGGATAGAGAAGTCGCTTGATTGCCTCCTCGTCAATGTCAGCGAATCGCGACATGCTGTAGCTGCGAAGGTCTCGGTTCAACGTGCTGCCGAACAGCACTGCGAGTTTGCACATCAACTCGGAGTCATAGCTTAGAGGAGCTTTGCGAAGGCGGAAAAGGTCGTAGAGGTCGCGGGGGTGCTTACGATCAATCATCGCCCTGATTTTCCCTGCAAATAGTTCCTCGATTGCCAGGACGGGAAACTCGCACGCTGGCTCATCGCCGATTGGTATCGCTTGACGTAATTGGGGTGCGAGCGCACACGCACGCATCAAGAAATTAATCTCGATTTGAATTTGGTCGAAACCGCCGGCGTGGTTTTGGTACGAGAGAAACCATTCGTTAAGAGCATAGTCGTCGGCACTTCGCTGCACTTTGTATTCCAGCGCCTTACTTACTTGCTCTGTTGCTTTAACGATTTCCGGGCGCTCTCGCTGCATTTCTTCGCGGTCCAGTTGACCGATGTAATTCAGATCGATGTCCACGGAGAGTCGCGCCAGCTCGAGATAGAAAAGGTTTACGGCTGTTCCGCCCTTCAGAACCAATCGTTCGCGCAGGAAAGGATGTTTGCGGAATTCGATGAGTAGTTGCCTCAGACGGATCACCTTTTCCAGTTGCACAGGGTCGAAACCCGTAGCCTCGGCGATTCGCTTGACGTAGGCTGTGTCCAATTTCACGTGCGTACCACCTGGTCGCCTGACGTGGCGAGCGTTTCAGGTACCATGAGATTCCAGGTGGGAACCCAGCGATTACCTGGGCGCTTCCGGTCTAAATACGCGACTCCTCGCGGAAGCTTTCTCAGAAAAGCATCCCGCGATTTGCCCTTGAAAGAGAGTTTCTCGGCGTGGCGGTCCAAGAGGAAGCCTAGTCGTGCGTAGAGCCACGGCATCCGAAGTAGTCTGAGATATTCGAGAGCAACGTCAAAATCGAATGAAGGAAGCATAGCGAGGGAACGATCTAACTCATCTACTCCGCCGCTGTATGGGAGGAACACAAGGCAATCGACTATAGACCGCTCTCTGCCTGTGACGTGGACTTTGTCGCGGCTCAACTCGACTTGAAAATCCAGTCGATGCGCACGCACTACTTGGCGCGGTGGTGCAACGCAGTGGTAAGTCACGCCTTCAAAAGTTACGTCCCTCCGTGGACGAACTGAAAGATAGTAGACGGTCTGGAACACTTGGTTCGCTACGCCGTGGAACTCAAGGGCAGAATGAAATGCAACAACGGCCTCCTTTCGCAGTTTGCTCGGCACGCTGTACCTGTTCAGCGATGCAGTGGCAAGCGCCCCGGCATAAACTCCCTTCGTCAACTGTCGGACTCGGCCTTGGCGTTTGAGCCTATAAAGCATATTGCGGACTGAGCGGGTCGGTTTCTTCTTGCCGTAGCGATGGCCCAGCTCCTCCAGTGTAAAGAGAGGTGAAGACTGGGCAAATTGAGTTAACGGGACCCTGCGTTTTGTCGCTCTCATATAGATTGCTTAAGACACACTATTTGTGTGTCTTTCCGAGTGTATATACAAGAGAGCTGGTTCTGCATTCTCATATACAATCACTAAATACACCCATTTATGTGTCTTTGTCAACGCATATGAGAACGGCGTAAGAGGAACTGCAATGAGCCGCGTCAGCTGCCTGGTCGAGGCGAAGGCTCATGTTGCCCTTCGCGTCTATTTTTCGTTTGTCGCAAACACTCGGTTGGCAATATGTTGATCCAGATCCTGTGCCGCGAACCTAGTTTTTTGATGTCGAATCTGAGCCGCTCTTGCTCACACGAAGCGCTGCGTCACCCGCCACCGACTGGATAACCAATTGAGCGTCGAAGAGGCCCATTTGCCCAAAGCCCAAATAATCAGCTCGGTCCGTAGGCGATCTCTTCAAGTGGGCAGCATGAATTTCGGGAGTAACTCCATCGATTCGCCCGATGAAGGTCGCGGTGACTTCATGGAAAATATAGCGTCCGGGATTCAACTTTTCAGAGCGAGCATCTGCCCGCGCTCTCTCAACCATCAACCGTTCGAATTTCCTAAAATTGGAATCGAGGACGAGTTTCACTGGAATTGGCGCGACCCTGTCGCCGTCTTCGTTTTCTCCTCCCGACGTTGCTCCTCCAGCAACGTATGCCGCCAAACCTGGGGGACCAAACCCGTTTCCATAAGCGAACCAAATCGATTCGCCGCACCCATCCCCCGAGATTTCCGAATATTCAAAATTGTTCCAGACGTGACCACGAACACGCACCATCTTGTTGTTGAAAGCCCAAGGAGTTTTTGCGATTTCGCAGATAGAGGTTTCAATGGGCTTCCCCGAGAATTCCTGCTGAACGACTGGCAAAGCGCAAGCTACCGTGCCTTCCTGTGTTCTTATGACTGATACAGGCTTGGGACACGGCATGATCGCCAGGCGACTATCCTCGGAAAGTCGCGTCTTCTTGGAAAGACTCAGTTTGTTTATCCCCTTGCCGTTGTACGCAACTTCGGAAACGTTTCCGTTTGAATCGCCTGCCAAACCGTATGAGTAGTCAAAGCCAGTACCCGGAACATAGAAGCGAATGTAAAAGGGCGTTCGGTTCTCGGATGCCTTCACCGCACAGTCCACCGTTTTTTCGTCTGGGTTATTCGTTGGAGATTTTCCGCAGTTGATAGGTTGGCCCACGCCTGCTGCAGAAATGCCCTTAAGACTCTCTGTGATCCGGCTGTTGCTTGGGTCGACGTCGGAAGCCAGCATTAGCGAGAGGGTTTGTGCATCTGCCAGAAAGATGGTTCGGTCCTTAACAGCTACATATTGCAATTCACTCTTACCCGCCTCTCGCTTGGAGCTGTCCAAGACAAACAGCCCATCAGCCAGAATTGCGCCAGTTTTGTCGTCGAATATGGTGCAGCGGTCGGCCTTCATAGACTCTTCTACATCACAAGTTACGAACGTCCCATCAACCCAAACCGCTGAAGAAGGAACTTTGCTCGGGCGGAGATGAAATTTGTTACAGCTCGTCAGTAATGCAGTGGAGACAAGACCAAGGAAGATGAACTCTCGCGTGTCCATGGGGCCTACGCTCGATGCGAAGGTGAAAACTAGCCTTTTTAGATGCGTAATTCCCTGATACCGTTGGCAGTCATATTGTGCCAAACGCTTCGCAGCACGCACCTGAAAAGTGGAGATTCCGAGAGGGTCGGCCTTCCGGGAACTCTATATTCCGTGCCGCCGCGAGCCCTGGTCCTACTTGCCCGCGAGCGGTGCTGTTTGACACAACAATCTGTCTTGCTTCGGATTGCTGCCTAAATTTTAAGGATTCACCCTAAACTAGTCACTCACCCTATGTATTGCCACTGCGTTTGCGTTTCTTCTTGGCCTTTGCCCACCGCGCTTTCGCCGCTTTCTGAGCAATCTGAGTTCGCCGCTCAGGTGTGAGGGTTTCCATTCGTGCCTTTGCTCCCTTCTTGCCTCCTTTTTTGCCGCCCTTGCGGCCCATCTCTCGCATAACGGTGGAAATCAAGTCGGGGTCCATAGCCCAAATTCTAATAGGGACAGACTCCATACGCCAACGCTTGCCTCTTGACATTACCGGAAAAGACGGAATAGACTTATGCTTGCTGCGCTTCAAGCATGAAAAGTTCGTGAAGCGTTCAAGAACGAGCGGGACGCGCCAGTGCTGAAACACTGAACGCGCCCCTAACCAAAGTCGCCTGGATTAGAGGCAACGATGGCTGCAATAGAAAGTATCGGGTTCACTCCTTGGGTGCAACCCGCCCATCTACGTTTCGTTTCCATCGCACGCTCCATCCCTCTGTGCGTCGCGCATCCTCCGCCGTAGTTCCGTCAAACTGAATTCGTTTGTCTTACCGCGTCGGCTCTCGACTGTATTGGGGACGTGTGCCTCGACGCACCTATCAACTTTCGAACTTGCGGCCACTTCGCCGCCGAAAGGACGTTTGGTCATGGAGAAAGCACATCTGTATGAAGCACTGTATCTGGTGAACCACGGTATTGACGAAGCCGTTCGGGGAGTTCAACGCCTGAAGAAATCTCCCAAACTCTTCATGGAGACCTACCACAAGTCCATGGCTGGTCTCGAACGCCGTCGTTCCATCATCAACCTGCAATTCATGCTCGAAATGCGCAAGCTAGAAGAAGACGATGAGTCCCGCTTCGAGGAAGAATTCAACGTCTGGCTCTCCGACGAACCCCTAACCAACCACGAAATCTGTCAATTGATGCGCGCCGTCGAGCGTGAGCGCAAACTGGAAGGGAAACCGCCGTTGGTGCAGTTTCTTGCCCGGAGCAAGCGCCAGAAGAAAGCGCCTAAAAAAACCGAAGGAGTCCACTCCAGCCGCAAACTAAATGGTCCGCCACCACCCGCTTCGGGTGTCGAGAGCACAGTGCGGGGGGACGCTCATGCCTAAAAAGAAAAAAACCAAGGCCGTGATGGTGGACGGTATTCCGATAAAACCGATCAGCCCGGCAGAACACAGGCGGCTGGACAGGCGCATCAAGAACAAGTACGAAAAGCTGCGGCGACGGTACCCGGAGGTTCACGGCAAGAAAGTGGACTGGATTTCGCACTGGCATGAGGAAGGATACCTGTCCTTCAACGTGAGGTTCACAGATGGAAAGAACTTCTCGATCCTGTGTAGCCCAACAATCGTTACGAATGTCGTCGATTTCTCAGACATTAAGACGGGCGACTCCGTAATCCTTCGTGAGTATTACCGCAGGCGCGACGAGTGATAGTCACGGGCTGGCGAATGCCTGGCGTATGCGACTGTGGGACAATGCGATTCAAGAACGGCAGTCAATGGTGACCAGAGGGCGCCGCGCAGCGGGCGTGACCCTTGACGGCGGGAAGAGCGGGGGGAATCCGGCTCTATCTGCTGATGCTGTGACCTTCTGCCTGCGTATGCTCGTGCCCTTGGCTTCGTGCGGATGACGGCTCGATCTGGCGCGCTGAGGATATCGATTCACGGCTCGGTTCCATCGCAGATCGGTGGGAGACGTCGCGTCCTAGTCCTTCGGCAAGACTGGTTTTGTCGTTTGTGTAGATTTGCGCATCATAGCGTCCACGCGATACCGCGACATACGCCAAGCGGCGATTCACGAGTTTTTCTCCGGCCTGCTCCGTGTCCACATGCACTAGCACACGGTCAGCGGTTTGGCCCTGGCTGCTATGGCTCGTTACCGCATATCCGTAATCGAGATGCGGATTCTTTTTGATGTTGAATGCGACTGTGCGGCCTGAGTCGAGGCGGAGTTGCAGGTTGCCGCTATCGTTGATCTTCTCGATGGTTCCAAGCTCGCGGTTTGCGATGTGTTGCTCTCGGTTCGGCGCGGTGAATTGCACGCGGTCGCCCTGACTGAATGCGCGCTCTATCTCGCGGTACAGCGTCACGCCGTGCAACCGGCGCGGATCGTAACTCGCCTGCTCGCCGCTCTCACGCCTCACTGTGACCAGATTTTCTTTTTCGTTCGCGTGCTCGACGCGGACGTACTCTCCGGCTTCGATGCCGTGCGTCTTGCTGCCTCGCGTGTAGCGCACCACGTCTCCCGGTTCGTATTGCGCGGCCCACTGCCGGTCCACGCCGGTGATCTCTTGCCGGGCTACGAGCACGAGACATTTTTGTTCGTTTGCGTGCACTTGGCCCCGCGTTTGCATTTCTCGGTGGATAACCTGATTGATTGCTCTGCGCGATTCGTTATCGGGCGACACTATCAGCGTGCCTTCTGGTTTCGCTGCGTATTCGCGTGCGATTTCCATTAGCCGCTGATCGCGTTCGGGGAATTCATGCACGCGGCCCTGCGTATCAAGTAGCTCGATTGCTTCTCTTACATTGCCACGCGAGAGTTGCTCCACCACTTCTTTAAGTGCCGGGTCTTTCTGCCGCACAATCTCATTGAGCTTCGCGGTTTGAATTCCGGCTTCCTGCAACTGCCGATACGGTCGGCCCGCTTCGACCGCTTCATGTTGGCGCGTGTCACCTACCAGCAGCACGCGGTCGTTTGGCCTTAGTCGATGGAGGAACTCATTCATCTGCTTCGTGCTCGCAAGGCTCGATTCGTCGAGAACGTAAAGCTGTTTCTGTCCGCTGCGAGGCTCTTCGGTTCGCGTCAGATGCCGTTGCAACGTGCTCGATTCGATTCCCGCTTCTCCGAGTTTCTGCGCCGCGCGTGACGTTGGCGCGAAGCCTTCGACCTTGTAGCCGTCACGCTCGGCGACTTCGCGGATCGCAGCTAACGAAGTAGTTTTCCCCGCGCCGGCGACGCCTTCCAGCGCCGTGACCTGATCGCGGCTCGATAGGATTTGGTCGACCGCCGCACGCTGGCTCTCGCTCAAATGCGAGTGGTCTTGCTCGATCTTTCGGCGTGTCTCGAAACTCGCCATTGGTGCGTATTGGTTCTGCCCCGCGCGCATCACTTGGATTGTGTTGCGTTCGTGGTCGATCATCTCACTGGTGGTGAACGCGCGGCCCGGCGCGCGATTGCTCGTCTCGATGAACTCGCCCGCTTGCACGCGGTTCTCGAACTCCGCTTTGACCTCCGCAACCGTGGCGTTACCCATTGAGCGTTTCAGTGCATCTCGTAGCAGATCGCGCTCCTCAGCCACCGCTTCACGCTCGAGATTTTTCTCTCTTGAGTAGGCAACGGCCTGGCCGATGGCTTTTTCTCCAGGTTCTTCCTGTAATCGCTCTTTTTGCTCCCGTGCCGCTTTAACAACCCGCTCTGGTTGATTGCCGAACTGCGCGGCCATTGCCTTGTGCCGGTCTTGCATCTCCTCGTGTGAGAGCTCGAGCTTTCCTTCTCGTGTATGGTGTGCGGCGACCTGTGCTGCGCCTGCTCCTCGCTGGTTTTCCTTTGCGAGATGTTCCTCGATCTGCTGGCGGCGGGGACTCGATGCCTCCAGATACTCTTTGCTGTAACCTTTGATTTCCGGCTGGTTGCTCTCGCCACGCTCGATTTCGTAGCCAAGTTCTTTCAACCGATGGGCCAGTTCCGAGCGATACACTGCCGTCGCATACTGCTGCGTCTTGTACAGTTCCCGTGGCTGTAGCGCGTGTGCGTCCCCGTCGTCGGTCTCCGTAAGATTGAAGAAAACGGCGTGCGTATGCAATTGCGGTGCGGCATAGCCGTTGACGGGCCTTGCGCTGTCGTGCTCGAACTTCGCCGCTATCCATTTGCCGGTCGTCTCTGCCGGAAGGTTCCCGCCGATGCGTGCCTGGACATATCGCTCTAGCTCATCAAGTGCGACGCCGACGCTTTCTCGGTGCGCTTCCCGCACGCGCTCATCTCCACCTACGAGGGCGGTTAGCGATACGCTCTTCGGGGCTGAGAACGTCGCGTCCCATCCTGCGCGGTGTTCCATCGCACTTACCTTCTCGCCGCGCCTGTTCATGTATTCTCGGGCCGCTTGGTGGCGGATTAGTTGTTCGCCCGTGATCGGGTGTTGGCCTCCAGAGAGCCGCTGGAAGTGTTCTTCACGAACCTCGCCGCGCAGTCCCCATTGTTCGGCGAGCCTTCCGTGCCACTCCCCGCGAATCTGCTCTGCTTCGGTGTAATAGTTCTCGCGGGCGTTACCAAACTCTTCCGCGTGATACGACTGTGCCTGCCCCGCGCTTAGCGGCTTCGAGATTGTCAGCATGTGTTGGCCTACTCGAAAAAGTCCCTCCGCCTGTGTTGTGGTTCTCGCTGGATTTTCTGTTCCGCACTTTGTTGCTGTTCATTGGGCACGAGTGTCTGTCCCGAGGCTCCGTTCCCAGAAGGCTTGCCTGCTCCCGCCGCGGCCGCCGCAGCCTTCGGCGGTTCTTCGGGCGGCTGCTGTGTAGGGCGCTCGATGTATTGCGGCTCTTTGCTCTGAAGCTCGACGTACGGGAGACTCATCCGCGCCACGAGATTCCCGCACTTGAGATAACCGTGCATCTTTTCAAGGCCGCTGATCTCGCTTGCCATCACCAGCGGCCTGATCTCGCGTTCGAGGTTGTAGCCCTTCGATTTGCGCGATTGTGGGAACTGCTCATTTGTGCGGCTCTCTCGTATCCTCTCGATTTCTTGCTCTCCTATGGTGTCGCTAATCCATTTCGCCGCGTGCGGCTCGCTCGTGCACAGGAAGATTTTCGTCGAAGGCTGCGACATCATCGCCTCCGCTTCGTGTCCGTAACGCACTTCCAATTGGCTGCGTCCCTGAAAACCCAGCACCACCGGATTGTTGGACTTGCGGTTCTCCGTGATCGCCGTGTGCAACTGAGGCAACCGCTGCAAGGTCGCTAGTTCGTCCAGAATGAACCACACCGGACGCGGACTCATCCGGCCCTGATTCATCAGGCGCAGCACCAGCATGTCCAGCCACAGACTGATAAGCGGCGCGAGGTTCTTCCGCGTGTCCGGCGTGCTCGTGAGAAACAACCAGCCGCGCCGTTCCTTCGACCATTCGAGCGTGCTCCAACGCTGTTTTGTCTCCGCTTCACTCGGCAGTAGCCTCATGGCGTCGGCTACCATGCTCAATGAGCCAAGCACGCCGTTGCGCTGTGGACACCAACTCTTGCGGCGTCGGGTGAAAGCCCAACAAGTGCGCGAAGATTTTGCGCGGCGCTTCTACAAAGAACGAATTTTCGTTGTGTCGGTCCGGGAAAAGCGATGCGGCCAAAGTCAGAGCGTCTGCCCCTTGCCTCAGTTCATCTCCCGGAGTCCAGTAGGGCATCCGCTGATCCAACGGATTGAGAATCAAATCACCGCGCGACGGAGCAAGAAAGTAGGGCACGTAGTCGGCGGGCGTCGCGGGATCATACGCAATGGCCGTCTCACCGCGCTCCTCGATCTGCAACAGGATTTGCCGGATCAGCGCACTCTTTCCTTTGCCCGAATCGCCCATAACCAGAATGTGGCTCGATTCGATCTCGCGCGGGAGGCGCAGCCAAGTTTTCCAGCGGAGTACTCTTTGCAGGAAGCTCTGCTGCTGCAAGAATCCGATACCGTCTGAACGGTTGCGGCGGTTAAACGCACGGGCCGTCACAAGCTCCGGCCCTTTCAACCGACGCCCATGTTTGCGTATTCTTTTGCGCGCCGAGTCCATCGGGATCGCCACGACGAGACCCATGAGCAACACACCCAAGCCGCCCCACAGCGCCGGTTTCGCCAGATCGGTGAGCGTCTGGTCCTGGTAAATCCAGTGGCCCAGGAACTCATGCAACTTCGCATTGTCATAGCGTGTGCGCTGGCATTCGAGCTTCAAGTCACCTACCTTGATGGCCTCTTCGGTCAACGTAAACGTACTCTCGCCCTTCCCTGTAACGAAAGGCTCCACTTCGTTGTCGAGCGCCAGTCGCGTGCCTTTTCGCGTCACCACCGTCAACAGCGTGTACCAGCCGTCGGCGCGGATGGCTCCTGCTACTGGCGTGGCTACATAGGTCGTGAGATAGTGCCGTTGGAGCGGCGTCCACACCCGAATGTAACGGTAACCAGCGATAGCGCACACACTGAGCAGAGCAACGCAGAATGCTCCGATAGTCCATACCGCTTTGTCGCTCGGAAAGTCCCCCGCATCGTCCTCTCGACCCCATTTCTGTTTCATGGCACACCCCCTGATGCTGCTTCGGCAAGGCGCTGTTGCGCCTTGCTCAACTTGCTCCGGTCTGCCCGCTCGATAAGCTGTTGCATATCCTCGGTGGTTAGCGTTTGTCCCTGGGATACGGCGAAGTGGACGTTTAGCAGAATGGTTCGCAGCGCCAAGACTTCCGCTAGAACGGTTTGCTCGCCTGCATTCGGCTTGGTCGCCTTGAGCAGAACATCGCGCGCCCACTCGCTGATCGTCTGCTCGCCAGCAAGGGCTTCAAACTGCGCGTATTCCTCGTCTGTGACCTTCGTGCTGATGGATTTCGTGCGAAGGGAGGGCATCGAATTCACCCCATAAAATCAACAAGTTCCCATACGGGAACCAAAGTTACTGCGCAGCGCTCTGCTTAAAGTAGCTCGCCGCAAGCCGCTGAATTTTCAACAAGTTCCCATACAGCAACCTTGGTTGCTGTGCGGCACCCGTTTGGGGGTGACGTGTCAGTCCAACTCCCGGTGCCGAAGGCACCGCTCCTCGCAAAACGCGGCGCAAACCCACGCTTCGCGCTATCAGCCCTGTTCGCCATACTCCAGTTGCAGCTCCTGCACCCACCGCTGAAGGTCGGGGATCGCCCACGCCTTCCGGAACAGTTCGCGCAGAGCGTTCCATTCGTTCTCAGTGAAGTCGATACCTACATCGTTTTGCCGAAGCCAAAGCGTGAACGTTGGCCCCTTCTCCTCGGACAGCGTCGTGAGGAAATGCTTGCCGTTCCACGAACCCTTGGCCGACCATCCTTCGAGCATGGCCCGGAACTCGGCCAGGTCGGGGTACCGAGCAATGAGATAGTTCACTCGGCGTGTTGGGCCAAAGTCGATATACACGCCAAGCTCCGGGCAACCTGTCGTCGTAAACGAAAGCTTCAGGTCATCGACCTTGAGCGGCTTAGGCAAGATAATTCGGCGGCGAAAATCATCTTCGTTTGGACCCGTTGGTCGCACGGGCTGGCGGTCATGTCGCACCCAATGGCCCCGAGCAGCGAGGCCCCAGAGCGTCGGCCAGTACGGGGCAAGGATTTGGTCGAGTCTAGTGCTCTCGACTCCTTCATCACTAATGGCGGCTAGGAAGCATCGTCCAATTGTGCCGGGGTTCTGCCATTTCTCCGCCTGTTTCAGCAGCTCTTTGCGATACGAAATTTGCTTCAGAACTGCTTGATGTCTTTGTTCGGCGTCATCATCGGAGAGCCGAACATCGGTGAAGTGGCCGCCAAGGTTCCCGAAGTAATACCAGGCGTGCTTCGAGGCATGCTTCTTGCGGTTCTGATAGACGGCTTCGAAGGCGTCGAGTAACCTGAGGTATGACTCTCTGGATGGAATCGCGGGCCAAAGCAGCGGCGGCTCTTGAGCCCCTTGCTCTGTGCCAATCTGTACGTACTGCGCGAGAACATCCCACTCGGGGGCAGACAGAGTGTGCTGTGACTCCCACTTCTTGCGAATGTGATAGAGCGAAGCGGTCGGCGTGCTAAGCATTTCATGACGGGCTGTTTCACGGTCCATCCCTTCGACGCGCTCCTCGATGACGAGGAAGGCGGCCTCTCCCAAGGACACCTCGCGTCCCCGTTGTTCACTGAGAACCTTCTGGTAGCGCTCCAACAGTTTGAGGCGGTCTTCGCTGAGTCGAATCGAGATAACCTCATGCCGGGGTTTCTTCTTGAGGATCGACATCATGGTTGACAAACTCTCCTACATCGCTGTACGATGTTTACGTTAGCGTAGCTCGATTGGCGACTGAATGCAAGAAGATTTCTTTGCTCAGCTCTCTCGGAAGCCAACGAGCCAATTCGACGATCTTCTCGACCCTACAGGAGTCACTAACACGCAATGGCCGTACCATCCCAAATCGAGACCTCGGTGCACATTGAGCGGCATTATGCCGTTACGGAAATCGCCGAAATGTGGAACTTGAGCCCTGATAAAGTCCGTGAGCTTTTCGAGCGTGAAGTTGGTGTGCTTGTGATTGGTGAATCGAATCCGCGCCGCAAGCGGCGTTATCTTACTCTGCGCATTCCGCAATCGGTCGTCGAACGCGTTCACGCTCGGTTGTCATCGAAATCAGTATCGCGGTAGGAGGTCTACCTCATGCTCACAGCCTATCGAAGACATCTCAAGAATTGCAGACGGCGTGATGAAGGCCGAAGTTATCGCAACTGCAGGTGCCCCATTTGGGTTGACGGAATACTGGGTGGCGCGGAGATACGTGAATCACTGAAGGTCCGGGACTGGCAGCGAGCCCAAGAAATCATCCGAGAATGGGAGATCGAAAATCGCCGCACATCTCAGCTGACAAGGAAATCTACGCAGGAAGCATGGAAGGAATTCCTAGCGGACATCGAGGCTCGCAAACTCAACGACTCTACGGCACGAAAATACAAGTTGTTGAACCGCCAAATGGAAGAGTTCGCCCAACGACGCGGTCTTCGTGTCCTTGCCGACTTTGACTTGTCGAAGGTAAGTCAATTTCGCTCCGAATGGAAAGATGGTCCCCGTTCGAGCGCCAAGAAACTCGAACGGTTGCGCGCATTCTTTCGCTTCGCTCAAAAACGCAAGTGGGTAACCGAAAATCCGGCACTCGATCTGAAGGCCCCGAAGATAACTCTCTGTCCTACCCTTCCATTTGGCCGCGAAGAGATGGTGCGAATTCTCGCAGCAACTGACCAATACAAAGAAGAGATGCCGAGTCACGGGATCGAGAACGGACGGCGCATTCGCGGTCTTGTTCTTCTACTTCGTTACAGCGGGATGCGAATTGGTGATGGGGTCAACTTCAGCACAGATAGGCTCGAAGGCAACCGTCTCTTCCTCTACACGCAGAAGACGGGTGTCCCAGTGAACACAATCCTTCCGGGATTTGTCTTATCGGCGTTGGAAGCAACGCCGAGAGTCACAGAGAAGTTTTTCTTTTGGAGCGGAAGGGGAAAGCTAGAAAGCATCGTGCGGAGCTGGCAAACGCGATTGCGCAAACTCTTCAAACTCGCAAACGTTCCGAATGGACATGCGCACCGCTTCCGCGACACGTTCGCTGTTGAATTGCTTCTTTCTGGAGTTCCCATCGAACGAGTCTCGATTTTGCTGGGCCACCAAAGCGTGAGAATTACCGAGAAGCACTACGCCCCGTGGGTGCGCTCGCGACAGGAACAACTGGAAGCGGATTTGGCTAACGCCTGGAGCCGCGATCCGCTCGTTCTTGCACAAAGTGGGGTACACCAGAGGTACACGGAAAGGAGCGGCCCAACAACTCATTCATCTTCAATAAGAAAGAGTGGTGCCCGGGGTGGGAGTCGAACCCACATGAGGAAAAATCCCCGGAGGATTTTAAGTCCTCAGCGTCTGCCATTCCGCCACCCGGGCATCGGCAGAAGAACAAAATTAGCATGTACGGCCTACATGCTCAAATTAAACCTGAATTAGGAAATTGAAGAGAGATCCCTCCGGCCTCAGGCTGCGAAAGACCGCACCCTGAGGGTCGGGATGACAGGTTTTTGCGGGTGCATGCTCAAATCAAATAGGAAGACAGAATAGAAGCTGACAGCCGACAGTTTACAGCTGACAGTCCAAGAGTATGGGCCGCGGAGAAAGTAGAAGAAGACACGAGGCAGGAAGCAGAAGGAGAGAGCAAACGGCTAACCACAACCGGTAAACTGCAAGCTACAAACGCAATAAGGCGGAAGGTACGAGACTAGCTTGCCTGCTGCAAGCAGGCCGCGGATTTCGCGCGGATAACGCGGAT
>WNGK01002541.1_pt1 | contig 19747 bp, 22 predicted proteins | sample 5400601 | NCBI WGS metagenome assembly WNGK01 (sample SAMN13153376, study PRJNA577476) | soil metagenome | isolation source: 60 cm soil or saprolite under Garry oak tree replicate 1 | place: USA:California | collected 2016-06-15
CGCCTCCCGCACATCGGCGTCGGCCGGATCCGGGTCGCGGGCCAGCAGGTCGTGCGCGGCGACCAGCAACCCCGGGGTGCAGAACCCGCACTGGACGGCTCCCGCCTCGACGAACGCCTGCTGCACCGGGTGCAGTTCGCCGTCCGCGTCGGTGAGGCCCTCGACGGTCACGATCTCGCGGCCCTGCGCCTGCCCGGCCGCAACCAGGCACGCGCACACCGGCACCCCGTCGAGATAGACCGTGCACGACCCGCACTCGCCCTGCTCGCAGGCGTTCTTCGAACCGGGCAGGCCCATCCGCTCGCGGAGCACGAACAGCAGGCTCTCCCCCGGCCAGACGTCGTCGGCCTCCTGCCGCACCCCGTTGACCGTCGCCGTGACCCTGATCATCCGATCTCCCCTTCCGCGCTCGCCGCCCCGGCTCGCCGGTAGTCGTTCCAGGCCCACGTCAGGGTCCGCCTGGCCAGCACGGCCAGCGCATGCCAGCGGTAGGCGGCAGTGCCCCGCACGTCGTCGATCGGCTGCGCGACCGCGCTCACCAGCGCCCCGAACTCCGTCACGACCGACTCGGGCAGCTCGCCCCGCGACTGCCACAGGCCGGCCTCGTCCAGCGCCGCGGCCAGGAATGCCTCCGCCTGGACGGCCCGCACCGGGGTCGGCGCCGCGGACCCGATCCCGGTGCCGACCGCCCGCCGGTCCGGATGCAGCGCGAGCCCGAACGCCGCCACCGCGATCACCATCGCGTTCCGCGTGCCGATCTTGGCGAACTGCTCGGGCCCGGACGGCACGCCGGCCCAGACCGCGGCGATCAGCTCGTCCGGCGCCAGCGCGTTGCGCTTCACCCCGGTGAAGAACTCGTCGACCGGGATCAGCCTGGTGCCTCGCACCGAGGCGACCTCGACCTGCGCGCCGGCCGCGAGCAGGCACGGGTGGCAGTCCCCGGCCGGCGACGCCGAGCCGAGGTTGCCGCCGATCGTGCCTCGGTTGCGGATCTGCGGCGACCCGACCGTCCGCGCCGCGATCGCCAGCCCGGGCAGCCGCTCACCCAGCCCGCGAGGCGACCGGTCCGACCCGCCCGGCCGTCCGCCGCGCGCACGCTCACCGGTCAGCTCCGCGTAGGTCACCCCGGCGCCGACCCTCAGCCGCCCCCCGTCGATCCGCCACCCGGCCAGCTCAGGTACCCGCGTGAGGTCGAGCAGCGCGGCCGGCCGGCGCCGGGCGAAGTTCAGCTCCACCATCACGTCGGTCCCGCCCGCGATCGGCACGGCGTCCGGCGTGGCGGCCTTGGCGGCCAGCGCGTCGGCCCAGGTCGTCGGCTGAAGGAACTCCATGCGCACCCTCCGGCTGCCCTCGGGCTACCCTACGGCGCTCAGCGTCCCATACCGTCAGGCGAACGACGCCGGGGCGTCCCAGGCCGGGCCGGGGTCCGGCGCTCCCTCACGGCCAACGGCGCACTGGATCAGGCCGTAGGGCCGGTCGTCGGCGTGGAACACCTCGCCCGGGTTGTCCAGCCCGAACGGCGACAGGTCGGCGAGGAAATGGTGCTTGTTCGGCGCCGACAGCCTGATCTCGGCGATGTCCTCGCGCGCCGCCAGCACGGCGGAGCCCATCTCCCACAGCGTCTGCTGCAGCGCGCGGCTCTCCACCACGGCGAACCGCTCCAGCAGGATCTGCCGCACCTGGCCGAACGCATCGCCCCACGCCGCGTCGGTCACCGCGTACCGCCATCGCGCGGTCAGCGAGGTGGCCAGGACCCGGTCGGCCGCCGCGGCCAGCGTGGTGTAGCGGTCCGTGAGGAACCCGGTGAACTGCGATCCTGTCGACTTGAGCACGACCAGGTCCCTGACCCCGGAGATCACCCAAGACTTTTCAACGGCTCCATCGGCGTCGGTCGTCACCGATGCCGTGCGGATCTCGTGGCCGGCCCGGACGAACGTGTGCGCGTGCCCGGCTCCCGACACGGCAACCCGCTCCCAGCGGTACTCGTCGACGTCCACGCGCGCGCGGGTCACCGGCGCGATGTCGGTGACGAAGTGGCTGGCCAGCGCCAGCGCGTAGTCCTCGATCTGGCCGACGCCGCGCTCCCTGGCGTAGGCGAAACACGTGTTCTTCTGGCTGTCGGTCGGCAGCACGTTGGCCTGGTCGCCGGTCAGGTGCGCGGCGGCGAAGTCGCCGCGCAGCGCGGTCGACACGTTGAGGTCGCGGATCTCGTGCCGCTCGGTGTCGCGACAGATCCGCACCACCCGGGTCTCGGCCTTGCCGTACTGGTTGTCGGACAGGACGATCGCCATGAGCTAGCTCCCGCGGTAGGTGGCGAAGGAGAACGGGCTGAGCAGCAGCGGAACGTGATACCTGGGCCGCAGCCCGTCGGCACTGAACGTGACGACGACCTCGGGGAAGAACGGTTCGCCGCCCGGCCCGCTGCGCAGGTACGGCCCGGTCTCGAAGACCAGTCGGTAGGTTCCCGCGGACAGCGAGGCGACGCCGAAGTCGGAAATCCGCCCGTCCGCGTCGGTCACCGCGCGGCCGAGTTCACCGTGGCCGACCCGCTCGAGCCGCACGAGCACCCCGCCGGCCGGCTCGCCGCGCACGGTGTCGAGTATGTGCGTGCTGACCGCGCTCACGCTGTTTTCCCCGCTCGCGGGCCGACGAGCTGGCGCAGCCGGATCTGGTTGATCTTGGCCAGCTCGGCGGCGACGACGCGCCACTCGGTCGCGGCGTCGTTGCCGAGCCGCTGGCGTAGCCAGTCGAGGAGCTCGGCCGCGTTCCGGCCGGTGGCGCAGGCCAGGTAGATGTGACCGAACCGCCGTTCGTAGGCCGCATTGCCGTCGGCTAGCGCCTGCCGCAGCTCGGGGCCGGCACCGGCGACTCCTGCCTGCTCCTGAGCCGACCACGGAGCCGGCCCCGCCGGTCCGGCCCGCCCCGCCCGCTCCGGCTGGCCCGCCCGCTCCGGCTGGCCCGCCCGCTCTGGCTGGCCCGCCGTCACGCGCCGGTCGCCGATCCTCGGATGACCCGCCAGCGCCTCGCCCAGGTCCCGCTGGCTGAACATTTCAACCGCCGCGTCGGAGGCGGCGAGCATGGCATCGATGCCCGGGTACGGCCTGCCCGCGAGAACCGCATCGATCCACCGGCCCGACGAGCAGCACCCCCCGAGCGCCTCCCTCGCCGCCTGGTCTGGCAGCCGGTTGAACTCGTCCACGCTCGGCATGGTGCCAGCCTCTCGCGCGCCGCGCCAGAGGTGCAACGACCCCGGTGCCGCGGAGACGACTACCCCGCTGGCAATGGGAAGGACAGTTCCGGGAGGTACTCCGATGACCGACACACCCGCCGCCGTGGGCGCAAACCTACTTCGATGCCTGGATGCGCGGTGACTTCGACACCGTGCACTCGATCCTGGCCAACAACGTGACCTTCGACGGGCCGCTGGGCCATTCAAGCAACGCCGAGGAGTGCGTCGAAGGTCTCAGGCGGATGTCGAAGATCGTGACCGACATCGTGATCCGCAAGACGTTCGTCGACGGCCAGGACGTCCTCACCTGGTATGACCTGCATACCGCCGACACGGACCCGCTCCCGACGGTCAACTGGCGGCACGTCGAGGACGGCAAGATCACGTGGATCCGCGTGACCTTCGACCCGCCCCCCTCACCACCCGGTAGGTGCGTTCAGCTTGACGGAAGCCGCCAGCCGCGCGGCGGGCGCGGCAGCGCGGGACCGGCGGGCTGAGCCGCGCGCAACTCGTCGTCCGGATCGGCGGAGTCTCGCAGCCAGGTGATCAGCGAAAAATAGACGACGGGAACGAAACACAGCCCGGCAATCGCGAAGAGCAGGGCGGCCGCGACCTGCTGGTCGGCCGCCATGCCGAGGCCGTGGCCGGGCCGGTGCGGCCTGCGCGAACACGTACTGCCTGGCCGCCGTCCCGGCGGGCGGGACCAGCACGCCCACGGCCAGCGCCCCGCCCGCTGCCGCCAGCCACGGCCTCAGCCGCCGAACCAGAGTCAGCATGTCTCCGCCCATCCTCGCCCCGACTGTCCTACGCCCGCCCGGCTCGCGGTCAAGCCCGTGGTGGCGCGCACCTGCGGCGGCGGCAGGGGGCAAGATGGAGCCATGGATCTTCCTGTGATGCCGCCGGTCGCGCCGATGCTGGCCAAGTCGGTCGCGGCGATACCCGGCGGGGCGATGAGCTACGAGCCGAAGTGGGACGGCTTCCGGTCGGTGATCTTCCGTGACGGCGACGAGGTCGAGATCGGCAGCCGGAACGAGCGCCCGATGACCAGGTACTTCCCCGAGGTCGTCGCGGCCGTGCGGGCGAGTCTGCCCGAGCGCTCCGTTGTCGACGGAGAAATAGTCGTCCCCGATGCCGACGGTCGCTGCCTGGACTTCGAGGCGCTGCTGCAGCGCATCCACCCGGCCGACAGCAGGGTGCGGCTGCTGGCCGAGCAGACGCCGGCCGCGTTCGTCGCGTTTGACCTGCTCGCGCTGGGCGGCAAGGACTTCACGGAGGATCCGTTCTCGGTGCGGCGCGAGGCGCTGGAGGAGGCGCTGGCCGACGCGCTCCCGCCGGTGTACCTGACGCCCGCGACCACGGACTCCGGGCTCGCTGAGGTCTGGTTCAGCCAGTTCGAGGGCGCAGGGCTGGACGGCATCGTCGCCAAGCCGCTCGACGGCACCTACCAGCCAGACAAGCGGACCATGTTCAAGATCAAGCACGAGCGGACCGCGGACTGCGTGGTCGCCGGGTACCGGGTGCACAAGAGCGGCGCGGACGCGGTCGGGTCGCTGCTGCTCGGCCTGTACAACGCCGAGGGCAAGCTGGCCAGCGTGGGCGTCATCGGCGCGTTCCCGATGGCGACCCGCCGCAGCCTGCTCACCGAGCTCGCGCCGCTGGTCACCACGTTCGAGGGTCATCCGTGGAACTGGGCCGCCGCCGAGGCCGGCTCGGGCGTCAGGAACCCGCGCGAGGCGGAGACCAGCCGGTGGAACGCCGGCAAGGACCTGTCGTTCGTGCCGCTGCGGCCCGAGCGCGTGGTCGAGGTCAGGTACGACCACATGGAGGGGACCAGGTTCCGGCACACAGCGCAGTTCGTGCGGTGGCGCCCCGACCGTGAGCCCGAGTCCTGCGGCTTCGGCCAGCTCGAGGAGCCCGTGAACTACAGCCTGGCCGACATCCTGGCCGGCTGACCGGTGGCCGTGACGACTCGGGAGGCGCTGGCCGACACCGCGAAGGCGCTGGCCGCTGCCGTGGCGGTGCTGGCCGCTGCCGCGGCGGTGCTGGCCGCCGGGTGCGCGGGACCGGGGTCCGTGCCGGGGGCGAGCCGGCCGGTGGCTCATCGGTCCGCGACGGCGGAACCGTCCGCGGCCGTGACCGGCCGGACGGCGGGCGGCGTCGGCGTGCTCGGCCGGTTCAGGACCGGGCAGCGCACGCTCAGTTTCACCGAGCCGGCGCACACCGGGCCGACGGGAGTCCGGCTCGGGCCGCGCCGGCTGCGGACGCAGGTCATCTACCCGCTGGCGGGCGGGACTAGCCGGCCGGCGGCCGGGCCGCTACCACTGATCGTGTTCGGCCCCGGGTACATGCAGTGCGGCGGACCGTACTCGCGGCTGCTGCGAGCGTGGGCCAGCGCCGGCTACGTGGTCGCGGTGGTGAACTTCCCCCGATCCGACTGCCTGACCGCCGCGCCCACCGAGTCCGACCTGGTCAACCAGCCCGCGGATATGTCGCGCGTGATCACGGGGATGCTGGCGCGGAGCGCGGCGCCGCGCGGTCCCCTCTCCGGGCTGCTCAGCCGGCGCGAGATCGCGGTCGCCGGCCAGTCCGACGGCGGCGACACGGTCGCGGCGATCGGCGCCGCGACCTGCTGCACCGACCACCGGGTGGCCGCGGTCGCCGTGCTGTCCGGCGCGCGGTGGCCGGCGTTTCCCGGCGCGTTCTTCGCCCGGCCTCCGGTGCCGATGCTGTTCGCGCAGGGCAGCGCCGATACAGTGAACCTGCCGGGTTGCAGCGCGGCGCTCTACCACGCCGACCCCGCGCGGGCGAGGTACTACCTGGACCTGTTCGGGGCCGACCACACCGGCCCCTACTGGGGGACCAACCGGTTCGAGCGTGTTGTCACGCGGGTCACGGTGGCGTTCTTCGACCGGTACGTGCTCGGCCGGCCCGCCGCGGGGCCAGCGATGCGGCAGGCCGGCGACGTCCCGCGCACCGCGGCGCTGTTCGGCCGAGGCGGCGGCCGCCCGCCGCCCGGACCCTGCGCGACCTGACCCGGCAGACACGCCGACGACGAGGGAGAGCCACCGTCATGAAGCCCATGCCCGAGGACTGGCAGCGCGCCGTCGCGGTCGTCGCTCACCCCGACGATCTGGAGTACGGAGCGGCCTCCGCCGTCGCCCGCTGGACCGGCCAGGGCAAGCAGGTCTGCTACCTGCTGGCGACCAGGGGCGAGGCCGGCATCGCCGGGATGGCGCCGGCCGAGGTCGGGCCGCTGCGGGTGGAGGAGGAGCTGCGCAGCGCCGCGGTCGTGGGCGTGAGCGACGTGCGGTTCCTCGACCACCCGGACGGGCTGGTGGAGTACGGCATCCCGCTGCGCAGGGACCTGGCCGCGGCGTTTCGCAGGCTCCGCCCCGACGTGGTCATCACCTCCACCTTCGACCTGACTTGGGCCGAGGAAGGCCCGGTCAACCACGCCGACCACCGGGCCGTCGGCCTGGCGGTGCTCGACGCCTGCCGCGACGCGGCCAACGAGTGGGTGTTCCCCGACGCCGGGCCCGCCTGCCCGGCGATCTCGGCCGCGTACGTGATCACCAGCGCGGAGCCGACCCACTTCGTCGATGTGACCGACACGATCGACCTCGGCGTCGCCTCGCTGCGGGAGCACCGCGCCTACATCGAGGGCCTGGGCCGGGAGTTCGACCCCGACGAGTTCCTCAAGCAGATTGCCGGCTACGTCGGCCTGGGCGCCGGATGCGACTACGCGGTGAGCATGCACCGCTACCCGATGGGGTAACCGGGTAAGGGTGACGGCCGCCACGCCCGCGACACCCGCGACGCCCGCGACGCCCGCCGAGAAGCTGACCGTGTACGCGGCCGGGCTGGTCCAGGGCATTACGCTGGTGACCTTCCCGGCCGCGTCCACGATCTTCACCTCGGCGGCCTCCTACGGCCTGTCGGCCAGCCAGTACGGGACCATGTTCGTCCCGCAGGTGGTCGCGGCGATCACGGCGTCGCTGGCCGGCGCGTGGCTAGCCGGGCGGCTCGGCTGGCGGATGGTCTACCTGGGCGGGCTCGCCGCCAACCTGGCGTCGATGGCCCTGCTAGTCGCCAGCTTCTCCGTCATGACCGACCAGGCCGCCGCGTACCCGATCCTGCTCGCGGCGACGGCCTTCCTCGGCATGGGCTTCGGGCTGACCGTCCCCGCGGTGAACACGTTCACGGCCGAGTTCCACCCCGGCGCCGTCGACCGGTCGGTCCTGGTGCTGAACGCGCTGCTCGGGCTCGGCACGGCGCTCGCGCCGGTCTTCGTCGCGATCTTCGTCGGCCTCGGGGCGTGGGTGGGGCTGCCCATCCTGGCCGCGGCGCTGCTGGCTGGCCTGCTCGCCATGAGCCTGCGGCTGCCGCTGCGCGCGACAACGGCGCCGATTAGCCCGACCAGCCCCGCTGGCCCGACCAGCCCGACCAGCACCGCTGGCCCAGGCAGCCCGGCCAGGCACGGCATCCCGGGCCGGTTCTGGGCGTTCGGGGCGTTCGCGGTGCTGTACGGGTTCTGCGAGACCATGAACGGCAACTGGTCGCAGATCGACCTGACCTCGCTGCGCGTCTCCGCCACGATCGCGTCGCTGACGCTGACCGTTTTCTGGGCGATGGTGACGGCGGGCCGGGTGCTGTTCGCGGCGATCGGCCGCTGGGTGCCGGGCAGGCTCGCCTACCATGTGCTGCCGTTCGTGCTGGCCGTGGCGTTCGCGCTGGTCGCGGTCCTGCCGACCGGAGCCGCCTGGGCAGGCGCGGCGGCCTTTGGCCTGGCCGGGCTCGGCTGCTCGGCCCTGCTCCCGCTGACCATCAGCTTCGGTCAGGAGCGGCTCACGGCCATGTCCGCGTCGGCGGCCGGCGGCGTGATCGCGAGCTACCAGCTCGGCTACGGGCTCGCGGCCTTCGGCGTCGGCCCGCTTCGCGCCGCGGGCCTCACGCTGCCCGAGATCTACGGCGCGAGCGCGGGCCTGGCCGTCCTGCTCGGGGTCCTGTCCTTCGCCATCGCGCTGCACCGCCCGTCGCCGAGTTCCCTGCATCCGCGGCCCGCCGGTCACCACGGGTCACGTCCGGCAACCTCGCAGCAAGCGAATATAACGACATCATTTACTGATGACGAATTGTGAGTTTTTGAAGCACTCACTCTGATATATATGGCGGCTGGCTGCTTAGCACATCTCAAGCGTCGATATCGGAGGAACTTGTGCGCACAGTGTTGCTCGCCCGACCGGCAGTGGCGATCGCTGCCGTCGCCGCGCTGGGGGTCATTTCCGCGCCCGCCATCGCGTCGGCCGCGACCGCGAATCCCGCACCGCAGCATGCCGCCCTCAGCCGGCCCGCGCTTCCGGCGGGCCAGCGGTACGCCTGCGCGGCCGCGCCGGTCGGCTACTCGACCTGCATGTCGATCGTCAATACCGCCGCGCTGCCCGGGTCTGCCGCTGCGCCGGACGGCGCTGCCGCGAGCGTGCCGGGGCTCCACCCGACCGACCTGCGCAAGGCCTACAAGCTCACGACCGTGTCCCCGACCAGCGGCAAGGGAAGGCTCGTCGCGATCGTGGACGCCTTCAACGACCCGCACGCCGAGGCGGACCTGAGGGTTTACCGGTCGCACTTCCATCTGCCCCCGTGCACCAGGGCCAACGGCTGCCTGCACATACTCAACGAGCACGGCAAGAGCACGTCGCTGCCCGCGGGCAACGGCGGCTGGGCGCTGGAGGAGTCGCTCGACCTCGACATGGTCTCGGCGATCTGCCCCCGGTGCCATATCACGCTGGTCGAGGCATCGACGGCGTCGGACACCAACCTCGGCATCGCCGAGAACACCGCCATCGCCAGGGGCGCGAAGTACGTGTCCAATAGCTGGGGCAACTCCGAGTTCAGCCAGGAGGGCCTGTTCAGCCACTACTTCAACCACCCCGGCCACGTGATCGACTTCGCGTCCGGTGACTTCGGCTTCGGCCCCACCTTCCCGGCCGACCTGCAGGTCGTCACCTCGGTCGGCGGCACGACGCTGCACCGCGCGAACAACGGGCGCGGCTGGACCGAGTCGGTGTGGGGATCCAGCACCAGCAAGCACGGCACGGCCTCGGGCTGCTCGATCGAGCCCAAGCCGTCCTGGCAGCGGGTCGACGTCACGTTCTCCCACCCCTGCCAGCGAAGGACGCAGAACGACGCCTCGGCGGACGCCAACCCGAACACTGGCGTGACCGTCTTCGACAGCTACCGGATTCCGCGTGGGTTCTACGAGGTGGGCGGGACCAGCGCGTCCACGCCGATCATCACGGCGATCTACGCGCTGGCCGGCGCGCCGGTCAGGAACACCTACCCGTCCGAGTACATGTACCTGAAGAAGACGCACCTGTTCGACGTCACCTCGGGCGCGAACGGCACCTGCTCCTCGACGTACCTGTGCCACGGGATCGGCGGTTTCGACGGGCCGACCGGACTCGGCACGCCCCACGGGACGGCGGCGTTCACGATCAGGAAGGTGACCCGGGTGACGCTGCTCGACCCGGGCACTCAGACGCGCGGGGCTGGCACGGCCTTCAAGCTCAAGATCATCGGCCTGGACACGCGGAAGGTCAGCTCGCTGAGCTGGAGCCTGAAGGGGATTGGCCTGGCCATCCACGCGATCCCGAACTCGACGGACGGGCTGATCACCGGCACGCTGCCGGCCAGTCCCGGCACCTTCCACATCACCGTCACCGCGAAGGACGGCACGGTGGTCGGCACCACGCACTTCGACATCGTGGTGACGTAGCCGATACATACCGGTCACAGGGCCGGTGCTCTGCCCGTGCATCGGGCCGGGCACCGGCCCTTCGCCGCGCCGGGTCAATCCGCCGGCCGCGGCCCCGGCCCCGATCCCGATCCTGAGTCGCGTGACACGGCCGACTCAGCGCGGGTGACCAGGAAGTCGAGCAGCCCGCCGCCCCGCAGCCCGAGCAGCTCCCAGGACCGGGCTATGCCGACGGCGAAGAAGATCATGACGAACGTCGCGCCCGCGGACCTGGCGGCGCGCGGGTCGCTGGCGGTGAACGCGGTCACCGTCTGCGCGGCGTACATCGCCACGATCAGCGCGAGCAGGACCGGCCACCGGCGGCTCAGCCGCTGCTTCGACCTCGCCCGCCACAGCCTGATGATCAGGCCCGCCGTGCTCGTCACGCCGAGCAGGCCAAGCAGCAAGTTGGCCGTGGGGATGCCGTTGCCTGGCATCAGGGCGACGAGCGAGACCCACAGCGAGTCGACGAGCGCGGTGAACGCCGTCGCGGCGACCGCCTGGTGCTCAGGCGAGTCCGTCGCACCCGCTCGCGCCTGGGCGACCGACAGGGCGACGAACAGCAGGCCGGTCAGCGCTCCGGCGACGGTCACGCTGCCGAGAAAGAAGTTCGTGTAAGCCACGTTCGAGATCATGCCCGATCGGCGCGCGAAGCGGACCAGCCGAGCGGAGCTGCCTAGAACAGACCGGGCAGCAGCGCCGCGGTCCTGGCGCGGTACTCCCCGTATCCGGGCAGCGCCTCGAGCAGCACCTGCTCTTCCCGCCGTGCGCGGTAGACCTGCATGCCGACCAGGGCCAGCCACAGGGCCATCGCGGTGACGGTGCCCGCGGCGATGGCGAGTCCCAGCGCCGAAACGAGCTCGCCGGCGTAGAGCGGATGCCGCACCAGCCGGTAGGGCCCGCGATCGGTGACCCCGCGGGCCTGGGCGATCACCGAGAGATTCCGGCCGAGGAAGCGCAACGACCACACCGACCACGTCGTCCCGGCGACCAGCAGCGTGTCGGCCGCAAGCTGCCTGGCGGTTCCCGGTGCGGCGCCAGCCAGCAGCGGGAATGCGAACGGTGCGAACGTGGCGAGCACCGCGGCGGCCGACGCCGTGATCGATCTGGTCGTCGCTACGGCGGGACCGCGCCGCAGGTAGCCCCAGATGATCAGCGCGTAGAACGCGCTGACCAGACCCGCGCTGATCCCTCGAAGGACGTAGTCGGCGCTGGAGGCGGCCGCCGCGGCGAGGGTCACCTGCGCGTGCACGTCGACGCTCAGCATCGCCACGGCAGCGGGTACCATCAGTATCCGGCCGGTGTCGAGCCTGCGGCGGTCGGCCACGCTCGCCATCGGCGTGCCTACCCGAACAGCGAGTGCGCGATGGAGATCACGCCTGGCCCGACGATGATCACTAGCAGCGCCGGGAACAGGCAGGTGACCAGCGGGAACATAATCTTCACCGGCACCTTCTGGGCTCGTTCCTCGGCTCGCTGGCGACGCCGTACTCGCATCTCCGACGACTGCTCGCGGAGCACCCGAGCGACCGGGATGCCGAGCTCGCCGGCCTGCACCAGCGCTCCGACGAACGACCGCAGCTCGGGGACCGTGGTCCTGGCGACCATGCCGCGCAGCGCCTGAGCGCGGGACAGTCCGATCTGCATCTCCTGCAGGGTCCTGGCGAACTCCTCGGCCAGCGGGCTCGTGGTGTTGCGCGCGACCTGGGCGAGCGCCCCGTCGAAACCCAGGCCGGCCTCGACGCAGACGGTCATCATGTCGAGCCCGTCGGGAAGCGCGGACACGATCTGCGCCTGCCGCTTGACGCCCGCGTTGTAGAGCAGGACATCGGGCAGGAAGAACCCGCAGGCGCCGGCGACGGCGGCGTAGACGAGCGCCAACGCCGGCCGGTGCACTCCGATCAGCACGCCGAGCGCGGCGCCGACCAGGATCGCGATGCCCTTCATCGCGAGAATCCGGTCTGCGCTCCACCCGACCGGGTTGCCCGCCAGGTCGAGGCGGCGCTGCAGTGAGGCGGCCACACCACCTGGCGACAGGCGGACCGCCAGGCTCTTCGCCCAGCCTGGCAGCGACGCTGCCTTGTCCGGGCCCTGGCGGCCAGAGGCCGCGGGCTCCTGCACGTAGTGCTGCTCGATCGACGACAGCGCGCCGGCCACGCCGCGGGGCTTGGACTTCCGCGACAGCAGCGCGAACACCAGCAGGAAGAACCCGGCGCAGAACGAGATGGCGCCGACCAAGAGGAGAGTGGCCGCTGGCACCCTCACACCTCCACTTTGATGAGGTTGCGCATCCACAGCGCGCCGATGACGACGAGCACGCAGGCGATGACCAGCATGATCACCCCGAACGCGGTCGAGAACAGCGGGTGCATGTAGGCCGGGTTGGAGTACAGCAGCCAACCCCCGACCACGAACGGCAGCGCGAGCAGCACGTAGGCGGAGAGCCGGCCTTCGGCGCTCAGCGACCGCACCTGACGGCGCAGGTAGGCACGCTCTCGCATGGTGGCCACGGTGTTGCGCAGCACCTCGGCCAGGTTGCCGCCGGTCTCCCGCTGGATCCGTATCGCCATGATCACCCAGCGCAGGTCACCGGAGTTGAGCCGGTCAGCCACGCTGTCGAGCGCGATGTCTATCTCTACCCCGAGCCTGGTCTCGGCCAGCGCGCGGGCGAACTCGCCAGACGCGGGCTGCGCGTCCTCGCGGACGACGGCATCGAGCGCCTGCGCGAGCGACAGGCCGGTCTGCAGTGAGCCCGCGACGAGCTGGAGCACGTTCGGCAACTGCTCGTCGAAGGCGGCGCGTCGCCTGCTGATCTTTATGCTCAGCACCAGGCGCATGACCACCCCGCCCGCCACCAGGCCGACGATCACGCCGACGAACGGGTTCCCGAACGCGACCGTGAGGAAGGCGGCCAGGCCGACGCTGACGCAGACGCCGAGCAGCGCCCATTCGGCCGGCGACCGGTTGAGGCCGGCGTGATCGAGCCGCCGGGCCAGCCTCGGCTCGGAGTTGGACGAGCTCAGCAGCCTGCTCATCAGGCCGAGCGCGGAGGAAGCCAGCCTTCCCTCGCGTTCGGACGGCGAGGCGGCCGTCGGGGCCGCGCGCGGCCCGTACCGGTCGATCTGGCCGACCAGCTCCGGGCGCTTTCCCCCGCGACGCAACGACCCGAGGCCGAGCAGCGCGAGGACCAGTACCGCGAGGAATACGATGCCGAGCACGTCCCGCAGCGTCTGGGTCAGGTGCCAGCGCGGCTGGACGACCGGAGCGGCCGCATGCGTATGCGTGGCCGGATGCGGTTTGGCGGGGATGAACTTGGTCAGCCCCCCGGCCTGGCCGGGACCGGCCGGGTGCCCGCCGCTCGCGGTCGCGACCCGCTGCACGATATTCACGAAGTCGTCGCTGTCGTAGTGCCACGTGATCACGTCAACCGGAATCGACGCGGTCAGGCCGGGCTGCCTCATGTGCTCGCCGTCGGTGAGCACGAGGAGACGGCCCGTCGACTTGACGCCCAGCTTGCCGAGGATCCTCGCCGCGCCGCCGATCGCGCCCGCGAGCCCGTCGGAGGTGCCCCCGGCCGGCTTGGCCGCCGCCACTGCCGCGGACAGCTTCGCGCGGTCCGATGTCGGCTGGAGCACGGTCTTCCAGGTGTCGTTGAAGGCGATCAGCCCGACCTCGACATCGGCGGGGAGCGCGCGCACGTAGGCCGCTTCGGCCCGCCGCTCATCGGCCATCTGCGTCGTCGCCGGGGAGATGTTCGTGTCGAGCAGGATGACGACGACCCTGGGCTGGTCCGTGGCGTGCGCGGCCGTCCCGAACGGGACCGCCAGCAGCGAGAGCAGCGCAGCCAGCCCTAGCACGGCCCAGGCTCGCGCCGCGATCCGGATCATCGGGTGATCATCCTCTGACCGCCGAAGATCGTCGGCGACAAGCTGACACCCCGGTCGGCGAGCGTGTCGATGAAGCGCGGCCGCAGGCCCGTGCTGTGCAACGTGCCGCGGAACCGGCCGGTTTCGTCGACCCCTGCCCGGAAGTCGAACTGGAAGACGTCGAGCAGCGTGATGACGTCGCCCTCCATCCCCTCCACCTCGGTGATGTGGGTGATCCGCCTGGTGCCGTCCTTGAGCCTGGTCTGATGCACCAGCAGGTCGACGGCGGAGGCCATCTGCTCCCTGATCGCGCGCTGCGGCAGGTCCATCTCCGCCATCAGCACCATCGTCTCCAGCCGGGCGAGCGAGTCCCGCGGGGAGTTGGAGTGCAAGGTGGTGACCGAGCCATCGTGACCGGTGTTCATCGCCTGGAGCATGTCCAGCGCGGCGCCGTCGCGGATCTCGCCGATGATGATGCGGTCCGGCCGCATGCGCAGGGAGTTGCGCACCAGGTCGCGAATGGTGACCTCCGCGGTGCCCTCCAGGCTCGGCGGCCGCGACTCGAGCCTGAGTACGTGCTCCTGGCGAAGCTGCAGTTCCGCCGCGTCCTCGATGGTCACGATCCGCTCGTCAGGCGGCACGAACGACGACAGCACGTTCAGCGTGGTCGTCTTGCCCGAGCCGGTGCCGCCTCCGATCACGATGTTCAGCCGCCCCCGCACGCAGGCGTCCAGCAGTTCCGCGACTTCGGGGTTCATCGTGCCGAAGGTGATCAGGTCGTCCACCGTGAACGGGTCCGCGGCGAACTTCCTGATCGTCAGCAGCGAGCCGTCGAGCGCGACCGGCGGCACCACGGCGTTCACCCGGCTGCCATCCGGGAGCCTGGCGTCCACCATCGGGCTCGACTCGTCCACTCGCCGGCCAACCCGGGCAACGATCTTGTCGATGGTTCGCCGCAGGTGCGCCTCGTTGGTGAACGTCGCCGAGACCGGATAGATCCGGCCGTCGCGCTCCACATAGATCTGGTCGAACCCGTTCACCATGATCTCGGAGATATCGGGATCACGCAGGTAGGGCTCGAGCGGGCCGTGGCCGAGGATCTCGTCGGCGACCTCCTGAGCCACCCTGGCGCGGTCGGCGACGGTCAGCGGCGTCTCGTCCCGCTGAAGCACGGCCTGCAGCGTCTGGGTGACCTGCTGCTCGAGTTCTTGCTGGTCGAGGCGAGCGTCGTACAGCTTGGGCCCGAGCACCTCGAGCAGGCCTTCGTGGACGCTGCGCTTGACCGCCGCGAACGGGTCAACCGTCCGGTGTGTCCGGCGGCCATGACCGGTCTGCTGCTGTTGCTCCAGGCGCCGGTGCACGCCTGGCTGCTGCTCGAGCGGCAGGGCCGCGGGGGTCATCCGCTGGGCCAGCCGGTCCGACAGGCTCACGCCGACCGCCTCCTGCCCTTCGACCGGCCGGAGCGCCCGGACTCGGCCCCGGCCCCAGCGGGCTCGAGCATCCGGTGCTGGGCGAAGCGGTAGATGGCCTGACTGGCCGGGTGACCCGGATTGGCGAGCGTCAGCGGCGTGCCCTTGTTGATCGAGATGGGAACCTCACGGCTGGACGGGATGTGCGCGGCGATCGGCCACCTGACCACGCGCTCGACGTCCTCCAGGGATAGCCCGACCTTGGAGTCCGAGCGGTTGAGCACCACCGAGCGGATCTGCCGCGGGTAAGACAGCAGGTCGAGCATGTCGAGCGTGATCCTCAGGTTCTTCAGCGCGGGCACGTCGGGCGTGGTCAGCAGCACATGATGGGCCGAGTTGTCCATGGCGGTCAGCACGTGCTCGCTGAACTGCGCGGGCGTGTCGACCACGACGAAGTCGAAGATCGTGCGGAGCACGACGAGCAGTTCGCCGATCAGCGGCGGCGGTATCTTCTCCGCGTCGCCCGGCGTGGTGGGAGCGAGCAGCATCTCCAGGTTGGGCTGGTAGCTGGTCAGCAGCGAGGACGCGCCCGTGCTGTCCAGGTGACCGGCCATCGGCAGCGCGTCGACGATGGTCTTGGCCGGGTCAAGCTGCACGCTGATCGCCACGTCACCGAACGCGAGGTCGAGGTCCACGATGCACACCCGCCGGTCGCTGTTCCTGGACAGCGCGACGGCGAGGTTGATCGCGAGGGTTGTCTTGCCGCAGCCGCCCTTGGCGGCGAACACCGTGACGATCTGCCCTTCCCTGCCGCGCGGCAGTTCGGGCGACGGGGCCGTGCTGAGCAGCCGCATCGACACCTCGTAAGAGCGCTGGCACGCGGCGTTCAGAGCAGCGGCGTCGCCCGCCTGCACCACCTCCCTGATGCCGGCCCGCAGGGCCTGGGTGAGCAGATTGACGTCGACATAGTCCCTGGCCAGGACCACGCCGACGGACGGCCGGATCAGCCTGAGCGTCGAGGCGAACGTCAGCGCCTCGCCGGCCGGCGTCTCCGGTCCGATTACCACTAGCGTCTCGGCCGGGTCGCCCTCGAGCATCTGGGCCACCGCGTGCAGGGTGTCCGCGGCGCGCACCTTGCCGCCGATCGACAGGACCAGGTCCCTGGCGGACGCTGTCGGCTCACAAAGGATTGGCATCGCAGTCCTTCTACTTGACCGGCGGGAACAAGGGCACCAGCTTGGTATCTGGCGCGGTCACCGATGACTTGGTGAGCAAGGACAGATAGGGCAGACCGGACTCGGCCAGGTTGATCACCCGCTCGGCGTCGGTCTGGTCAACCGCCAGGGTCACCAGCACCTGGTTCTGGGTGGCCTGGTCGGTGGTGCCGCTGCTGCTCTGCCCGAACGCCGTGCTGGAGACCTGCCCCGCCGAGGAGATCGGCGCCGCCTCGCTCACCGACAGCACCTTCACCCTGCTCAGCACGATCCTGGTGACGATCGTGGTGCCGTCCTTGGCCTCGAGTGACTTGCTGCCGCACGTCCAGTTGGCGCTCAGCGTGCCCTTCTTGACGTAGGTGTCAAAGATCGCCACCTGCGAGCCCGGATAGACGTACCGCGCCACGGCCTCGGGGACGCACAGCGCGATGGTCACGGCCATCATCCCGCTCGGAATGGCGACACCCGAGGTCGAGGCGACCGCGGTGACCAGCATGGGCCGGAGCAGCAACTCGCCTGGCGCGATGTTCGCGCTCGCCACCAGCGGCTTCAGGTCGCTGGTGAGCGACCTGACCGCGTCGGCGGGAACCGAGGAAGCCGGCAGCTCCTGCTTGGCGAGCATGCCGTCGGACAGCGCCGTCCTGGCGGAAGTGCCGGCCGGTATCTGCTGCGTCGCCACCAGGACGCTGACCGCCTTCTGCCCGGAGAGGGCTCGCTGGTCCGCCCCCTTGGCGTAGACGAGCACCGCTCCGGTGCCGATCACGGCCAGGGCGATAGCCAGGATGATGGTGAGGATGCGACGTGTCAAGATTCTTCTCCGCTATTCTTCTCCGCTAGTACCTGCCTGGATGGTCAGCCGGTTAGCTGGATGACTTCGGCGCCCAGGTTCGGCCCGCCGATGGTTCCCGGGTCCGGTACGAGACCCTGGGTGAAGTAACCGTTGATGCACTTGTCCGAGCCCGTGCAGTCGTTCGCCGGGTTGAGCCAGTCGCTCGCCTTGAAGCCAGGCAGGTGATAACCGGTAATTACGAAGGCCGCGAAGCCCTTCAGCGTGTACACGGCGTTGTTGCCCGGATTCGTCACCGAGACGTAGACCGGCATGAAGATCAGCGTCTTGTTCTGCTGGTCGGCGCTGATTATCTGCTGGCAGGGCTGCGAGATGCTGGTTCCGGTGCTCCCCCCGAACGTCCCGTTGATGATCGGCGTCGTGCAGTTGCCGTTCGGGTCGTCGGTCCAGCCGAACAGCCCGGGTCCGTCCGCGCCGGCCGGCTCGGTCGGGCAGCCGCCGCCCATGGACGTGGTGTGCAGCTTGAGCACCCGGTCGAACGACGGCGCGGGAAGCGGGTTCGGCGGGTAGGGCGGCGGCGGGGCGAACAGAGTCCCGTTGTTGGTCGCCTGATCCCACTCGCAGGCCGAGAAGGTCATGGCGATGCCGCTCGCGGCGATCGGCGGCCCCCACGCGGCCTGCGCGCAGGCGAACACCGTCGACCCGTTGTAGTTGGCGTTGCCGAGCAGCGTGCGGGCGAAGGACGGCGGCAGCAGCGTCGAGCCACTCGATGTCCGCGTCGACGTATGCACGTCGACGTAGCTCGTGGCGACCTTCGGGGGCGCCGGGCAGTCGTAGATCGTGCCGGTGCCGCCCGGGCAGGCGCCGAGCGTTCCCGAGCCGCAGACCAGGTTGACATTCGACGTGCCGTCGTTGGAGTTCTTGTTCGCGTACAGCGGCGCGACCCCGGCCGAGCAACTCCCCCGCGCGCACGTCTTGGCCACGGCCAGGGCGCCGGCGTCGGCGCCATTCTGGAGCTGAGCTCGCTCGGAGTAGAGCTGCCCGACGTCCACGACCAGTGCGCCCATGCCGACCAGGACGCCACCGCCGATCAGGATCGCCACGAGCACGCCGACGGCGCCGCGGTCGTCGCGGCGCAGCAGACGGAGCGTCGGGCGGGCCAGACCTCGGATCAGGTCTCGCATGGCATGACTCCCTCGGCGGAAAGGTTGAGCTGGGAACCGGGTCCCGACTTGCCGAACATCTTCGCGATCGCGCTGATCGGCGTGATGAACGTGAACGCGTACGTGACCTTGACGTCGGCGTTGGCCGTCGGACCCGAGCCGGCCGGGCACGCCGAGACGACCGTCACCCCCACCCCGGTGAGCCCGGTCGCGGCGGCCTGGGTGCGGCTGGCGACGTTGGGCTGGTTGAGCGCGGCGAGCCTGGCCCCTTCACGCGCGGCCTGCGTGATCGTGACCTGGGCGTTGAGTGCCCGGCCGAAGTCGATAATGCCGAATACAAGCAGCAGGAGCAGCGGGAGCATGATCGCGAACTCCACGGCGGCGGCACCGCGGTCTGGCGTCCCGGTCAGTTGCCGGCTCATTCGTCAGCTCTCCCCTTCCAATCCGGCATGTCGGGCGGGACGGCTCGCGCCGTCCCGCCCGCGCCGCCAGGTCGCCGGTGCCTAGAGTGCCGCGGCGATCTGGCCAAACAAGTTGCTGACGCCCTGCCCGAACACGGCGACCGCGCCGCTGACCGCGACTGCGATCAGCGTGGCCAGCAGCGCGTACTCGGCGGAGGTCACGCCGCGGTCATCGAGGCAGGCCGGCAACTCGGCCAGGATTCTCCGCGCCGACGCGCGTACCGCGTGCATCAAGACTTCTCCTGCCGGACGACAGCTAGTGAAACGAGCCGCTGGCCTCGGAGCCGTTGGCCTCGGAGCCGTCTATCGATGGCTGCCGGTCAGAGCGCGGCGGCGACGGTGTTGAACAGGTTGGTGAGCTGAGTGCCGACCAGCGTGACGGCCACGATGATGGCAATCGCGATGAGCGAGACCATCAGGCCGTACTCCACGGAGGTCACTCCGCGGTCGTCGCTGCGGAGTTGGGAGAGACGGTTGCTCAGTGACACGAGGTGCTTCAGCATTCGGAACTCCTTCGACAGGCTGGCGAGCTATCGACGCCTTCTGGACGGCACCGTGCCGCCTAGTACCGGGCAGCGTATAAGGTCGATCATGACTGAGAGTGACTTCTAGTAGACAAGCAGACAAGTTCATCTTGTCGGACGACATGTCATCCGATCGGCCGACAAGACTCGGGGCCGGACAGCCGTCACCACCGGTCTTTACGGAACATGTAGCAGACTTCCCGGCACCGCAGGGCATCAATGAACGTTTTCTGGGTCGCTTCGGGCGCCGCGGCCGCACTCCCGGCCGGAACGGTGCTGCGCGGCCAGGTGGCCAGGCTGTCCG
>WNGK01006375.1_pt1 | contig 19747 bp, 22 predicted proteins | sample 5400601 | NCBI WGS metagenome assembly WNGK01 (sample SAMN13153376, study PRJNA577476) | soil metagenome | isolation source: 60 cm soil or saprolite under Garry oak tree replicate 1 | place: USA:California | collected 2016-06-15
ACCTCAATTACTACAACTACGAGCGTGCTCACACCGGCCGACGCAATCTCGGTCGAGTGCCCGCCGAGCTGGTCTATGGTGCTCGGAAGATGCGCCCACGATGAGCCGCGACTGTCGCGACATCTCGTGCGCTGTTCAGCCTAACCGGCCGGGCAAGCCGCCGTGCTCATCTTCCCGCTGTAGGGATTGCTATCTTTCAGTCGTGCTGCAGGTTGGGGACAAGGCCCCGGAATTCAAGCTGCCGACCACGAGCGGCCAGGAGCTCACCCTCGCGGACGCGCTGGCCAAGCACCGCTCTCTCATCTTCCTTTTCTATGTGCTCGACTTCACGGGTGGTTGAAGGACGGAGCTGACCGAGTTCCGGTCGAGGTATGAGGCGGCCGCCGCTGACGGCATCGGCATATACGCCATCAGTGTCGACTCGGTGTTCTCCCACCAGGCGTTCGCCAAAGAGCTGGGGGGTCTCCCCTACGACCTCGTCGGTGATTTCGAGCGCAAGATGGTGACGGACTACGGCGTGCGGCGCGACGATGTGCCCGGTTACTCGGGAATGGCGCGCCGGACCATCTTCGTCATCGATCGCTCCGGGACGGTGCGGTGGACCTGGGTGGGCTCGCGCGAGCAGCCTCTCCCCGACTACGACGCCGTGATCGACGAGGCGCGCAAGGCGGCCGTCGGTTGAACGCCGAGCTGGACCGGATCGAGGGGTCGTGGCGCCCGCTCATGGAGCTGGTCGAGGGCATGGATGACGCAACGCTCACGGCTCCGGGCCCGGACGGATGGGCGATCAAGGACCACCTCTTTCACATGGCGGCGTGGGAGCTCTCCCTGCTCGCACTCGTCGAAGGCAAGGATCGGCAGGCAGCGATGGGCGTGACGCTTGACCCCGAGGCGGAGACCGATCCGATCAACGACGCTGTGTTTCAGCTGCACCGCCGCGAATCGGTGGAAGCCGCCAGGAAATACCTGCGCGACTCGCACTCGAGGCTCGTGGCCGCGCTCGCCGAGCTCACCGACGCCGACCTGCAGCGGCCTTATTCCTTTTACCAGCCGGGCGATGTCGTCGAGATGCGGCCGGTGATCGGCTGGGTCGGCGGCAACACCTACGAGCATTACGACGAGCACGCCGGCTGGATCGCGGAGCACCCGGCCACGCGCTCGTGAGTCTCTAGCTCCGCAGGGTGTCGAGAGCGGCGGCCAGCGACGCGCGCATCTGACGCGCGCGCTCGAGCGTCACCTCGGCGAATCGCAGCTCATCGCCTGGCACCAATTGCGCGGCCACGGGCATCGAGGCGCTGACGACCGTGGCCACCACCGGGTAGCCGCCTGCGGTCTGGTGGTCGGCCATGAGCAGGATCGGCTGTCCGCCGTGAGGGACCTGCACCACGCCGGCCGTCAGCCCGAACGACAGCAGCTCCTCGCCCGAGGTCACAAGCCTCGGGCCCTCGAGCCGGTACCCCATGCGGTCCGCCTCGCGGCTCACCCTGTACGGCGCTCCGAACAGCAGGGCTCGACCTTCCGCATCGAGGCGCCTCACATGCGGACCCGCGACGGCGAGGAGGGTGTGGTCGGCGTAAGCGGGAAGCAATCGCGCGGGCAGGTGCCGACCAGACACCATGGGCGCCATCGAATCGCGCGCATCGGCGATGCCGTCGCCGGCTTTCAGGTTGTGCCCGTGGAAGCCGCCACGGGCGGCCATCATGTTGGTCGACGCGGATCCGAGCCACCGGTCGGCTTCGATTCCGCCGGCAACAGCGATATAGGCGCGCCCGCCCGCGTGCCGCGTGCCGAAGGTGAGGCGGTCGCCACGACCCAGGAAGACGCCGGTCCACGTCGGCGCCGCCTGGCCGTTGACGTGCGCATCGAGGTCCGCGCCCGTGATCGCGACCAGGCACGAGCGCTCCGCCACCAGGTGGGGACCGCTGAGCGTGCACTCCAGCGTGGCCTCGGCTTCGGAGTTGCCGACCAGGAGGTTCGCCGCCCTGTGCGCGAAGCGATCCATCGCGCCCCCAGGCGGCACCCCGGCGGTGATGGCATTCGGCCGGCCGAGGTCCTGAATGGTCGTGAACAGTCCGGGCTGCAGGACGCGGAGGACCGGTGCTCTCACCGGGTCGCGGCGAAGAACTTCACCCGGTCACCGGCGCGGAAGAGGCACGGCGGATCGCGGTCGGGCAGGAACAGCTTCACAGAGGTCCGCCCGATCAAGTGCCAGCCTCCAGGCGTCGGCAGGGGATATATGCCGGTCTGCCGCCCCGCGACGGCGACCGAACCCGCCGGCACCTGAGTCCTGGGCACGTGCCGCCGCGGCAGCTCGAGCTCTTCGGGCAGAGGTCCCAGGTAGGCCCAGCCCGGGACGAAGCCCACCAGGAACACGCGGTAGATCGGCCTCGCATGAATTTCCGCGATTTTCTGAGGCGAAAGCTTGAGCCGCGCCGCAACCTCTTCGAGGTCGGGTCCTTCGTACACGACCGGGATTCTGTGCAGGCGGCCCGGCTCGGCCATCGGGGGTCGCTTCGTCGCCAGCCGCTTGATGGCTGCGCCCAGGGCATCGTGAGTCGTCTGGTCCGGGTCGAAATGGACGGTCACGCCGGCGTACCCGGCGACCGCCTGGCGAACGTCCCGCCGCTTCTTCAACGCGGACGCGAGCGCAATGGCCCGCGTGTTCAGCGCGGTGTCGAGCCGGGTGCCGAGCTCGGCGAGCAGCGCCGTGTCACCCAGAGGGTGGATCCGCACCCGAGGCGCCGGCCGGCGCGCGGAGCGTGGCGGAGGCATGTGCGCTCACAAGGATGGCGTAGAAGGTGCCTGGCAGGACGCCCACGCAGAGCAGCCCGACGCAGGCAGCGGCGAGCACCCACGCAGTCACCATCGCCGCTGCCGCGATGTTCCACGTCGCAAAGTCACGCCTCACCTCGCGCAGCGTCGCCTGGAAGTCGAACAGGTCTCGTGCACGCTGCGTGACGGCGAAACGGCGTGTTCCATGCGGCATCAGGAGCAGCAGCAGCAGGCCCCAGGGCAGTGCGAGCACGAACGTCGCGGCGACATGCGCATACACCTGCGACAGCGCGGCGTCGCTCACCTGCCACAGATGCGCTCCGCCGATCGCATCGGCAAGCGGGTTCAGCGCCAGGGCGAACGGGGCCGTCAGCACGAGAAGGACGAGTGCGGTCCAGAAGCCGTCGACCAGCAGGCGCCACGACAGCGTCCAGGCGGGTGGGTCTCGCGTGGGGTCTTCCACGGCGCTTCGGGTGGCCGCGATCGCATAGCCCAGCAGCGGGATGAACGCGATGGGAAGAAGCAGCACCATCAGCGTGCCGAGCGCGAACCTCGATCGCCACGCGCCTTGATGAGGCCAGGCAAAGGACGCGGCGACGAGCCTCACGGCAATCACCTTAGGATGCGGACACCGAATTGAACGGACTGCTGACCGACCTGTATGAGCTCAACATGGCCGCCAGCTATCTGCGGCGCGGCATGACGGGGACGGCCACATTCAGCCTGTTCGTGCGCGCGCTGCCGGCAGCGCGCGGGTTCCTGGTCGCCGCCGGCATCGAGTCATGCCTCGACCGGCTTCAGGATTTTCGCTTCGAGGAGGACGACATCCGCTATCTCCGCGAGACGCAGGGCTACGAGGCTCGTGACCTCGAAGCATTTCGCCGGCTTCGTTTCACCGGCGATGTCTGGGCCATCCCCGAAGGCCGTATCGCGCTCGCGGGCGAGCCGATACTCGAGGTCACGGCCCCACTGCCCGAGGCGCAGCTGGTCGAGACGCTGCTCCTCAACCTGGTCACGTTCGAGACGACCATCGCGAGCAAGGCGGCCCGCTGCGTGATTGCGGCGAGCGACCGCGACGTCGTCGACTTCTCGTTTCGCCGCACGCAGGGAATCGAAGCGGGCATCGATGTCGCGCGTCTCTCATCGATGGTCGGCTTCGCCGCTACGAGCAACGTCGAGGCGGCCCGGCGCTACGGCCTGGTCGCCGCCGGCACGATGGCCCACTCGTACATCGAGGCCTTCGCCGGCGAGGTGGAGGCGTTCCGCGCTTTCGCACAGGACTTTCCCGGCCGCGCGACGTTTCTCGTCGACACCTACGAAACCGTCACGGGGATGAAGAACGCGATCTCGGTGATCAAGGAGCTTGGCCTCAGCGGACGGTTGGGCATCCGGATCGACAGCGGGGACCTGGTCGCCCTGTCAAGGCGTGGGCGCCGGCTCCTGGACGAGGCCGGACTGCAGAGCGTGCGGATCTTCGCCAGCGGAGGCCTCGACGAGACTTCGATCGAAAAGCTGGTGGCGGGCGGCGCGCTGATCGACGCCTTCGGCGTCGGGACCCGGATGGGGGTGTCCGCCGACCATCCATACCTCGACACGGCCTACAAGCTGGTCTGTTACCAGGGGCGGCCGGTCATGAAGCTGTCGCACGGAAAGGTGAGCGCGCCTGGACGCAAGCAGGTGTTCCGCCGGGCGCGGCCGTTCGGCGACCTCGTCGGTCTGTACGACGAGAATGCGCCTGCGGGGCGAGAGCTGCTGCTGGAGCCGGTCATGGCCGGTGGCGTGCGGCGGACCGGACGGCCGCCGATCACGGAGGCGAACGCCCGGTTCCACGCGGACCTCATACTGCTGCCGGCGGGCGCGCGAGACCTTGACAGGCCGCGGCCGCCCATGGCCCGGCCGACGCCGGCGCTCCGCGCGATGACGGCCGAGACGCGGCGCCGGCTGGTCGCCGGCAGAGCACGCCACTAGAAGATCCTGGTCGCCAGCGATGACCCAGCGCGTCCTGTCCACCCGTGAGCTCAACCGGGCGCTTCTGGCGCGCCAGCTGCTGCTCGAGCGATCGTCCCTATCGCTCACCCGCGCCCTCGAGGCGGTCGGAGGCTTGCAGACCCAAAACGCTCCCAGCGGCTACGTCGGGCTGTGGTCGCGGCTGCGCGATTTCCCGCGCGCGAGGCTGACCGAGGCGCTCGTCAACCGAGACGCAGTCCAGGGCACGCTCATGCGCAGCACGATCCACACGGTGTCCCGAGCCGACTACCCCTTCCTGCTGGCCGGGGTGCGGTCGGCGCGCCGCGAGTGGTGGCTGCGCGTCGTCCGGCACCAGGCGCACGGCGTCGACATGGAAGTCGTAGCCGGCGTGATGCGCGAAGCGTTTGCCGACGGGCCTGTCCGCGCATCCGAGCTGAAAGGGCGTCTGGTCTCGCAGGGCATCCCGGCCATCGCCTGGTCGGGGTTGGGGATCTGGCTGGAGAAGGTTCGCGTGCCGCCATCGGGCACATGGGAGCGCAGGCGGGCTGACCTGCTCGGGTTGGCCGAAGACTGGATCGGCGCGACCAGGGCGACCGAGGCCGAGGGCCTCGAGCTGCTGGTGCGACGCTACCTGGGCGGCTTCGGACCCGCGAAGGTGGTGGACATCGCGAGCTGGGCCGGCGTGCCGCCGGCGAGGGTGCAGCCGATGGTCGAACGCCTGCGCCTGGTGCGCTTCCTGGACGACGAGGGCCGCGAGCTCTTCGACCTGCCGAGGGCATCTCTTCCAGGCGCGGACAGCCGCGCCCCAGTTCGCTTTCTACAGACGTTCGAGGCGCTCACGATGATCCACGCGCGCAGGGCTCAGGTCATGCCCGAGCGCTTCCGCCCGATCGTCTTCAACACGAAGACGCCGCATTCGATGCCGGTCTTCCTCGTCGACGGTGCGGTCGCTGGCACGTGGCGATACGAAGATGGCCGGGTTCGGACGAATCCGTTTGAGCCGATCCCGCGGTCGATGCGGCGTGAGCTCGACGAGGAGGCGAAAGCCCTCGCCGCCTTTTACGCGGCGGGGTAACCGCGCACCGTATCCCCTGATGTCGACAGTGAGACTCACCGTGCTCGTCCTCGCATGCGCGATGCTGGTTTCGTGCGGCGCCGGGGCGCCGGCCGCCACGCCGGCCTCGGTCCTCAAACCAGTGGCCGTCGCGGTGCCGCATCCGAGCCGCCCGGCTGTGCCGTCGCACCTGCCGGTTGCCTTCTCGCACCTCCCGCCCGGCACTTACCAGGTGCACCTGCACGCAATCTGCAGCGGGAGCCAGGGCTATCACCTCGCGTACCTGCCAGACCTAGCCGTCGGATCCGCCCATACAGGGCAGGTGCTTGTCCCGACCTCCGACTTCGGTCGCGGTTGGTGTGTGATCGTCTATGTGGATGCGGCCCGCAGCATCGTGCTCGTCACACAGCCGATCTAGCGCGTCAGGTCCTCTTGATCCGAACCTCGTAGCCACCCGGCGTGGACCGCACCTCGACGTCGCCCGCCCGAAATCTCAATCCACCGTCCTGCCTGGTCGCCACCGTCGAGCCCTCGAAGACGAGCTCCGCAAAGCGCCAATCGCGACCCTGCCTGCGCATCCGTACGAGGACGCCCGCCGGGCTGCGCCACAGGCCCTCGCCCGACGACTTGAAGCCGGCAGTCACCAGCTCTCCCATTCGATCCGGGACGCTTGCCGGCGGTGGCGGCAGCACACGGACGATCGGCTTGCCTGGTGCGGATGACGATTTGCCGGCGGGACGGCGGGCTCGGGCCTGCTCGAGCGACAGCTGCAGGAGCTGAGAACCCTCTTCCTGCGCAAAGAACGCACCGGAGATGCGGCTCGGGTCCAGGGACCTACGCTTGCAGTTCGCGCAGTCCGCGTCGCGGTCGATCGCGGTGAACGAGCCCGCAGGCAGAGACTGCCCGCACAGCGTGGTGACGGCGCCGCTGCGCGGCACCCTGGGCGTCAGGTGGATCCGCCCTCCGGTCTTTCGCTGCACGGATTCGAGACGAAGGTTGAACACGCTCATGTCCGCATGGCCATGGACAAGAGGTTAGTGCCACCCGGACGTAAGCTGGATCGATGATCGGGCTCGCCCGCAGGTCTCTGGGCGCCTCGGGCATCGACGTCTCGGAGCTCGCTCTTGGCTCATGGAGGACGTACGAGCGGATCCCGCGCGAGACCGGCATCGCCGTGATGCGTAAGGCACGGGAGCTCGGGATCAACTTCCTGGACGATGCGCGGTACAACGACGAGACCGGGATGGCCCCCATGAAGACTGGCTATTCCGAGGTCGTGTTCGGCGAGCTGTTTCGCGCCTCGGGTTGGAAGCGCGAGGAGGTCGTGCTCGCCAACAAGCTGTGGTGGGAGTTCTGGCCCGAGCAGAAGGCAGCAGCGGAGCTCGACGCTTCGCTGCAGCGCATGGGCATGGACTACATCGATCTCGCGTACGCAGAGCGGCCGCCGAAAGGCCTGGAAATGGAAGAGATCGTGCACGAAGTCGGCGCCCTCATCGACGCAGGCAGGCTTCGGGCCTGGGGGGTGCTGAACTGGAGCGCCGAGCTCATCGGCAGGGCAACGAAGGTTGCCGCCGAGCTGGGCGTTCAGCCGCCGTGCGCCGCCCAGCTCGCGTACAGCCTCGTGCGCCGCTCGCCGGTGGAAGACCCGAAGATGGCGGTGGACGATGAGCTCCATCGGTCGAGCCTCAAGACCGCGCGCCGGCTGAGCGCGTTCGCCGCGCGGCAAGGGAGGGCCCCGGCGCCGATGGCGATCGCCTTCGCGCTCCTCAACCCGCGCGTCGCCAGCGTCCTCTTCGGCGCCACCACCCCGCAGCAGGTGGAGCAGAACGTCACCGCCGTGGATATCGTCGCGGCGCTCGACGAAGAGACCGCGGCCGACCTGCGCAAGATCGGCGAGATGAACACGTGAGCGAAGGCCCGCGGTCAGAGAGTGACGATCTGAGAGACCTGGCTCAGCGACTCCTCAGCCACCAGCACCAGGAGGGCCAGGTCTCCGTCGAGCTCTTCGTGCTCCGCCTGCCAGACGTGTGGGGCGCGGTCCCCGAACCACCGGGAGCAGACCTGCTGGGCGGCGCTGTTCGCTCCCGCCGTGGTCTCCCCACCCAGGTCGAGGCGATCTATGAATCGGAAGGGGACGCCCGATCGGTGCTCAGCAGGTACGAAGCTGCGCTCGGCAAAGGTGGCTGGGCCGTGTTCCAGGGGTCCGGCGGCATGCAAGGCGGATTCGTCCCGGGCCGGCTCGGCGCGGGCCAGTCGTATCGACAAGGAGACCAGGGTCCGATTCTCATGGTCGCGGCGACCGACGGCGGGACCAATTTGACCGAGCTGCGTCTCCGGCTGGATTGGGACATGGCCCGCCATCTGCCCGAAATGCGTATGCGTGGCCGGCCGGAGGGGGCCGAGCGCCTCCCTCCGCTTTCACCGCCGGCCGGCGTGCCCCTTCGCGTAGGCGGCGGCGGTGGCAGCTCGGGGAGCTGGCACGCGCAGGCCACGGTGGGAACCGACCTGCCCGTACCCGACCTCGAAACCCACTTCTCGCGACGGCTCGAGCAAGCCGGTTGGACTCGGCTCGCCGGCACCGCCGACGATGTGGCCGCGTGGAGCTCATGGAATCTGCCCGGCGAGGGGGGCTGGCGCGGCATCCTACTGGTACTGGCTGCTTTCAAGCCAGACGAGCGGTTCCTCTATGTGCGAGTTGCCGCCACGGACTCGGGTGAAAACGGTGGGTACTCCACCGGGCTCATGTCGTTGGGGAGCTGACGGCGAAGCGCTCAGGGCTGGTTGGTGCCCAGCCCCACCAGGTCCTCGAGGATGCGATCGACGTGGTTGACCAGCGAGAGGTGGCCTTCGTCATCGAGGAGGCGTGATTGCGCGCCGGGGACGTTGGCCGCGAGCCAACGTCCATGGTCGATGGGCACCATGCGATCCTGCCCCCCTTGCCAGATGGCCACGGGCACCCGGATGCTCTTCAGGTCGAAGCCCCACGGCCGCATGAATGCGAGGTCGTCGTCGCGCCAGCCGGCGATGCCGTTGGACACCGCGCGGCGGAAGCTCTCGGCCAGCACTTCGGCGAACTCGCCCGTCAGCGCCGTCTTGTCGACATCGGAGGCGAGCCCACCCAGTGCCTGCGCCAGCTGGTCCCCAGTCACGTCACGCAGCTCGCCTGCGGCCTGCTCGAGGAACACCGTCAGCGGCTCTTCGCCCTTGACCGCGGCGCCGAACTCGTCGACGTTCTCAGGGCCCATGCCCGCGAACCAGTCGATGCCGGCGGCGCCATAAGGCGCGACGCCCCCCAGGGTCGCGGCAGCCAAACACCGTTCCGGGAGCAGAGCGGCGCAGGCCAATGCGTGCGGACCGCCGCCCGACCAGCCGAGGGCAAGGAATTGATCGGCGCCCAGCGCGTCCAGGATTGCCTCCGAGTCCTGCGCGGCGTCGGCGACAGAGCGTCCATGCTGCGGGGTCGAATCGGCGTAGCCGGGTCGCGAGTAGGTGACCGTGCGCAGGCCGCGCTTGGCGGCGGGGTTGACGACGTGCGGGTTGCGCACGGCGGCGGTGGGAGTCCCGTTGTGGAACAGGAGGGCCGTCCCGCCCTCAGGGCCGTCGACCAGGACCTCGAGGTCCCGGCCACCTGCGGCACGCACGGTGAGCCGGCGGGCTTCCCCCACGCGCCGCAGTATGAACGAGCCGCTTACGAGGCCAGGGTCGTCGCCTCCGCGATCAGCGCCTGACCCTGGCCCACGAGCGCCTGTGCCTGCTGCTCGGTGATGGGCTGCCCGTCGAACTCCGCGCGTTCGAGCAGGCCGATCATCTGAGCGGCGAGGGCGTTGCGCTCGCTGATGAGCGCGGCGAGCTGGTTCTCGAGGCTGGTGTACATGCTGTCATCCGAGGCGCTTCCGCTCTCGATCGCACGCGTCGACGCCTGCAGCGTGGCGAGGCCGAACTGGCCTACCGCCGCATCGATCTGCTTGTACATCTGCGCGACTTTGACATAGCCGTCCGACTTTCGGGTCGCCGCGGGCCTTGCCCACCCGGTGAAGACCTCGGTGAGGGCGCGGCCGTCATGGCCGTAGTCGTCCTTGAGCCCGAGCAGCACCATGAGCGTGGGCCGGATGTCCGTGTGATCAGACCAGGTGGTGCTGTTGACTCCGACCTGGTCGATTCCGGGCCCGACCAGGCCCAGCCAGGTGGTGACGATCTCGGGTTGAACGTCACCGTGGTTCCACGCGAACCCCGGATTCTCGGTCACACATGGCGACGTGCAGTTGGGCGGGCCGTGGAAGAGGAAGTAGTTCGGGTCGGCGAACAGGGTGAAGGTCGGTGTCCGCGCGGGGTCGGCCGTGACCATGTGGAGCGCCTGCTCTTCCACCGGATCGGCGAGGAACTTCGTGATCGTGTCGGTGTTGCCGGTGATGGGGCTGACGGCCGTGAGCTGGCTGCTGGCCCGCTCGAACGTCCGCGTGACGGTGGCGTCGCGTGCGGGGTTGCCGTTGATGTAGACGGTCGGCGCATCGTCAGAGTGGACGTTGAACGGGGTGGTGATCCCCTGTTCGGTCGCCAGCAACCCGGTCAGGTTGGTGTTGACCTCGCCGATCTTCGCGTATGTGCACGGCGTGGTCACCCCATCGCATCCAGCCGGGCTGGCCGGGCCGCCGGCGAAGTGGTCGCCCTCGTCCGCCGTGAAGACGAAAAGGGTGTTGCTCTTGTTGATGCCGTCCGAGGCGAGGCGCGTGAAGAACTTGCCGAAGGCGTCGTCGTAAGCCTTGAGCGCCGCCACGTAGCCGGCCTGCCCAGGGCCGAGGGCCGGCCCGCTCGGGTGGGCGTCGTGCGCGTCCGAGATGTACGCGTAAGTGATCGGGATCCCGTGCTCCTGCATCGCCGCGACATAGGAGAGCGACACGGCTGCCGCCATGCCGTCGAAGCCCGGAAAGCCGATGTGGCTGACAGGGGTGTGGTGGTCCTGGATCACGTTGCCGTCGAGGTCCGTCAGCGGACCGCTGGGATTGATCTGCGGCGCCACGTATTTGTGGCCGAACAGGCCCATGAAACCGGAGTAGCCTCCGGGTTCGTCAGGCAGGCGGTCCGGCTCGCCACCGTTCGCAGCAGAGCAGAGGGCGTCGCCGAATGCGCAGTGGACGCCGATGCCGACGAAGTCGGAGAACGCCTGGCAGTCAGGAGGGTTCTTCGCGCAGCCGGGGTCCGACGAAACCTCGAGGGCCTGGGGCGATCCCGCGCCGAAGACGGTCGGGATGTCGGTCACGATGTTCTCGAGCACCGTGTTCGCCGTGGCCACCTGGCCGACGTTGCAGCCGGCCCGCGTGTAGGGAACCCACGGCGCGGGCGCGTTCTTTCCGTCCGCGGTCAGCATGTTGAACTTGGTGTCGGTCGGGGCCGATGTCGTCGGGTCGAAGAGCGGATCCGTCCAGTAGGCGAAGGACACGCCGAGGTTGGTGGTTCCGTTCGGGTTGAAGTAGCGGAAGCTGTTCGACACCGGCACGCCCATGCGGTCGCCGTAAACGCCCGTGAACGAGGTGAGGATGTCGGTCGCGGTGTGTGAGATGAGCGGAGTGTGGTGGTTGCTCAGCAGCACGCCGTTGCCCTCGATGAAGCCGAGCAGGTTCGGCATCTGCTCGAGGTCAGAGGGGACGTTGGGGTTGTCCCTCGTGAAGTGCGTGTTGTCGAACTGCACGTAGATCACGTGCTGGATCTGGCCTGTGGCCGAGCTCAGCCGGCAGCTCTCGTCGGTGGAGCCGGCGCTGACCGGCGCCGCCGCCACGCCGCTGGTCGCGAAGCCCGCGAACGCGGCTCCCACCAGCGGAATCAGAGCAGCCACGTTGAGCAGCCTGCGTCGAAGTCGTCCAGTCACAACCCACCTCCGTCTTCACAACTGACGCCCACAGACATGAAGAGCAGCCGCTCCCCGATTCTCCATGTTCGAGGAGCTGCGCGCAAGTCGGGAGATGGTTTGGCCAAACCCGGATGAATGGGAGGTTATGCGATCGCCGGACCTGTAACTGTCGCTCCACCCCGGCCGTTTCATGAGCAACAGCGACACCGAGGTGCGCGTGAAGCGAAAGGAGGTGGGAGAAATGTGGAACCGGAAGCGTTTCCTGCAGCTGCTGGTGGTCGGTGCAGCGCTGGCAGGCGTACTCATGATCCAGGCCGGCACGGCGAACGCCGGCGTATTGACGAATCCAAGCCGATCTCGTTGACACCCAGCACCGCGTGGCCCGGCGCGCAGGCCACGCGGTTTTGACTTACGGCGCGGGCGGATCATGTGCCCGATTCGGCTACTGAGCGTGGATGCCGCTGTAGTCCATGTCGAGAACCGAGAAATCCGAGAGTAACATCGCCGGGCGATCCTGATCGTCCAGGCCGACGAACACGGGATAGCCGCCGTCACCGAAGCCCGACTCGCACGCGAAGGCGTTGGCTCCGCTGTGCGAATCCACCGTCAGCAAGGCCCATTGGTAGTCGTTCGCCTGCTCACGGTCGAACAGCTCGTCCACCAGCGGATGGTCCACCCCAGCCGCGGCGTCCATAACCTTGACCGCCTCGGGCGACCCAAAGCCTCCAGTCCCTCCGTCGGTTCCCCACACGAAAACGTCGCCCGGCTTGAGCTCCTTGGCGCTGTGGCCAACCGGGATCGCGGGTTGCCAGTGTGTGACCGGGCGTTTCGACAGGGTCAGGGACTCCCACGCCACGCGAGCCCAATCGTCTCCGAGATACCGCGGACGTGCCGTCACCACGTGAACCGGGTACTTGCCCGGCTGCAGACCTAGATCGAATGTCAACATGCTGTAGCTCTCCGCCGGATCGCCCACCATGACTCTTCCAGACGGCAGGACGAGATCGCCGACGTAGAGATCACGGAGTGGGATGTAATTTGCGCTTCGCATGAAGGCGCCGGCCGGGATGACCGGCTCGGACTCCACGGGCGATGAGGCTTTTTCGTGCGGGATCCGCACCACCACCGTTTTTCCGGCCGCGGTGGCAGCCAGGGGCAGCGCGTACCCCCGGTTGAAGGCCTTCATCGTCCACTCGGAGCCGGACTCTCTGAGCTCCGCCTCCCCCCAGGACGATGGATCCTGGGCATCGATCCACGCGGACGCGGCGGGATCTTTCATCAGCTCATCGAATCGCTGGGAGGTGACAGCCAGCTCGGCGCGCGATGCTCTCGTGTACGACGCGACCTGACGCAGGGGGGTCCTCACCTCGATCGTGTCGGTCCGCACGATCGGCAGCGGCGGCGCGGTCGATGCAGGCACATCGCCAAGCTCCAGTGTCGCGACGACGTCGGTGGTCGGCGCGTCGACCCAGACCGTGCCGCCGAGAACCAGCTCGGCGCGCTGCCGGTAGGCGAATCGTTGATGGGGCGGCAGGATGGGTGGAGCGGACTCGTCGCAGCCAGCCGGCTTCCCAGCGGGGTTGGGAGCGGCTTCGTCGGCGAACTCCAGGGGCCCGTCCAGGCTGCGGCGGTACTGCATGATCCGCGCGCGCAGCGCAGCGGCGCTGCTGGAGTAGGGCGGTCCGGCAGGGTCAGGGGTGGTCGACCTGAGCTCGACCGTCACCGGGTCCGAGCACGCGACGCCGATGTAGGCGACCGCCTTGTCGCCGTTGTTGACGATCGACACGTCCGCGATCACGTAGATGGCCTGCCCGGATTGCGTGGTGTACAGAGCCGTGGTCACCTCGACCCCGCGCCCGGCGACGGCGGCCTTCGCGTGCCGGCCCGGATCCGAGGGGTTCCTCAGGTGGGTGATGGCAAGCGCGCCCGCGAACGTCACCACGATCGCTGCGACGGCGAGCGCCACGCCGGCTCGATCGGACATCGAGGGCCGATTGGCATTCACGGCGTAGCGGCAACGATCAAAAGAGGCATCTGGTTCGCGGCGATTATGGGTCGGCGGCACGCGATCTCTCCCCCGTTAAGCGCTTAGACTCGGCACCGATGCCTCCCGACCCGTCGTTTCGCCATGCCATCGAGGTCGCCGGCCTGCGCAAGGTCTACGTGAGCAAGCGCGGAACGTTCCGCCGCACCAGGGTCGAGAACGTGGCGCTCGAAGGGATCGACCTCGCCATCGCCCCGGGAGAGCTCTTCGGCCTGCTCGGGCCCAACGGGGCGGGCAAGACCACGACAGTGAAGATCCTGACCACCCTGCTTCTCCCGACCTCGGGGAGCGCGCGGGTCCTCGGTCGCGACGTCGTCACCGAGACGGGCGCGGTGCGGCGCCGTATCGGCTTCGTGTTCGGCGGCGAGCGAGGCCTGTACTGGCGCCTGTCCGGCTATGACAACCTGCGTTATTTCGCCGACCTCTACCTGATCCCGCCGCAGGTGTCGAAGCGCCGCATCCCCGAGCTGCTGGCCACGCTCGGGCTGGCCGGCCGCGAGCATGACAAGGTGGAGGGTTATTCGCGCGGCATGAAGCAGCGACTGCATCTCGCCCGCGGGCTCCTCAACGACCCGGACGTGCTCTTCCTCGACGAGCCAACCATCGGCCTCGACCCGGTCGGCGCGCGCGACCTGAGGCTCCTCGTCAGAGGCCTCGCCGACGACGGCAAGACCATCTTCCTGACGACCCATTACATGTTCGAGGCGGACGCGATATGCGATCGGGTGGCCGTGATCAAGAAAGGGCAGATCGTCGCCCAGGGCACTCCTGGCAGCATCAAGCAGCGAGTCGGCGAGATCGGGGTGGTGGAGTTCGAGGTCGACGCTCTCGCGCCAGAGGGGCTCGACCGCCTGCGCGCCCTCCCGGGTGTCAGCTCGGTCGTGACGGCCGAGCGGGAGCTGGCCCTACGAGTGACCATCCACTGCGCCCAGCCGCCCGATGTCATGACGCAGCTGGGCAAGCTGCTGGACGGGGTCACCTTGCATCGCGTGTCGTCGCGCGAGGCGACCCTCGAGGACGCCTACGTGGACCTGGTCGGAGAGTCCTCATGAGGGCGCTCATCCGTGCCGCCTGGAGCGCCTTCGAGATGAGCCTGCGCCTCCGGGTCGTGAACCCCTGGACGTACCTCAACTGGCTCGTGTTCCCGGTCATCTTCGCGGCCACGGGGCTCTTCATGCTCTCTTCGTCGGGAATCGACCGCGTGGCCTACGGGGTGCTCGGCGGCGGCATCATCGGTTTCTGGTCGGTCGCCTATCTCGACGGTGGCAACGCCATCCAGGACGAGCGATGGCAGGGAACTCTCGAGCAGATCTTCGCGGTGCCCGCGCCTCTGCTCGTCATCGTGATCGGGAAGATCGTCTCGAGCGTCCTGCTCGGGCTGCTGGCGTTCATCCCCACCGTTGCGCTCGCGTACTTCGGCTTTCACGCCGTCCTGCCGGCGCTCGACCCGCTTCGGTTCGCGGTCTCATTGGGCGTCCTGACCTTCTCCTTTTTCATCATCTCGGTGGCGCTGACGCCGCTGTTTGCGGTGTGGCGGTGGGCATTTACGGTGCTGAACGGCCTCGAGTTGGCCGTGTACGGCCTTTGCGGATTCATGTTCCCTGTCAGCCAGCTGCCCGGCTGGCTCCAGCCCCTCTCGTATGTGCTGTCGCCGACCTGGGCGACGCGGGCTCTTTACGCGTCGGCCAGCCCATCACCAAACGCGGGCATCGCCGGCTGGTGGCTCGTCGCAATCGGGCTGAGCGCCGCCTACCTGGCCTTGAGCGTTCTCCTCTATCGCTATGTCGACATCAGGGCACGGGTCACCGGAGAGCTGGCGCTCGCGTGACGCAGATCGCCGTATTCGTGCGCTCCACCTGGCTCCAGTACGTGGCGCTTTTCCAGTGGGCGACTCCGCTCGGCTACTTCGCCTACAAGGTCGTGCTGCCGGTGACACAGATCGTGTTCTTCGTCCAGCTCGGGGTGTTCGCGACCGGCCCGGGCAACGCCCTGTACTTCGCGCTCGGAAACTCTCTTCAGCTCACCGCCAACGCCGGCATCTTCGGTGTGATCGCCACGGTGTCCAACGAGCGTCAATTCGGCACGCTGCCGCTGCTTCTCGCCTCGCCGGCCAATCGTCTCGTCACGTTCATGAGCCGATCCTTCGTCAACGTCCTGGACGGCATCGTCAGCGTCATCTTCGGCCTGGTCGTGACGGCCCTTCTCTACGGGCTCGATTTGAGGACGGCCAACCTGCTCCTCCTCGGCCTGTGCATCGTCATCATCTCCCTGACGACGGCGGGACTGGGCCTCCTCTTCGGGAGCCTCGGGCTGGTGATGCGCGACTCGATCATCATCGCCAACGTCGTCTACTACGGCCTCCTGATCCTCTGCGGCGTCAATTTCCCGGTCGCGCGCCTTCCCCTCGTCCTCCAGGCGGTCGCCTACGCCCTCCCGCTGACGCGAGGCGTGGACGCCGCGCGCCAGGCGGTGAGGGGAGCTGATATCGGCCAGGTGGCCGGCCTCCTTGCCGGCGAGCTGCTCGTGGGGGCGATCTACGCCGGGCTCGGCTACACGCTCTTCCGCGTGCTCGAGGGCTGGGCGCGCCGGGGTGGGCTGCAGGAGGCCTACTGACGACGACTTGACAGGCACGCGGGCTGGACGTATTATGCCGATTAGCTAATTAGCTAGATAGGAAAATACGAGATGGCGACCGACCGTTTGAGCGTCACGTTTGCAGCTCTCGCCGATCCCACCCGGCGAGCGATTCTCGCCCGTCTCTCACAGGGCGAGGCTTCGGTCACGGAGCTGGCCAAGCCGTTCGACCTGAGCCTCCCCGGCGTCTCGAAACACCTCAAAGTGCTGCAGCACGCTGGGCTGATCACGCAGAGCCGAAGCGCGCAGTGGCGGCCGTGCCGCCTGGAAGGGGCCCACCTCAAGGAGGCGGCCGATTGGGTGGGGGAATACCGGCGCTTCTGGGACGAGAGTTTCGAGCGCCTCGACGAATACCTGGCGAAAGCACAAAAGGAGAACCGGAAAGATGACAGCACAAGGAGAGACCACGATGGCGAAGGCTGAGTACGTGATCGAGCCCGGAAAGCAGGAGATCATGATCACCCGCGTGTTCGACGCGCCTCGTGAGCTGGTGTTCAAGGCATTCACGGATCCGCAGCTGTTCGCGCAATGGTCGGGTCCGCGGCGGTACAAGATCGAGGTCGACAAGTTCGATTCGAGACCCGGAGGCGAGTGGCGTGTCGTCCACGTCGGAGAAGATGGCAGCCGCCACGGGTTCCGCGGCGTCAACCACGACGTCGTTGCGCCAGAGCGCATCTGCGCGACGTTCGAGTATGAAGGGGTTCCTGGCCACGTCGCGCTGCAAACCGCGACGTTTGAACCCCTCGGCAACAAGACCAGGCTGGTGGCGCAGAACGTCTTCCAGTCTGTCGCCGACCGCGATGGCATGGTGGCGTCCGGCATGCAGGAAGGTTCCGACGAGTCTTACGACCGCCTCGCCGAGCTGCTGGCGGAGCTCCAGAGCGCCAAGCACGCCCGCTGAGGCGCACCTAACCCCTCCCCCCGATGCCGGGGGGAGGGGTGTCCCTAGGCCTTACATCCTCCCGCCGACGGATGTGTGACCGGGGCTCCCCTCGGGTGGCCGCTTCGCGAACCGACCGGGACGTGCGGTGGCGCGCTCGTCGGGTTGCCGTCGCAGCCGCTGTTGGGGTGGCTTCCACTCGACGAGCTGCCCACTGTCCCGCTGGTGGCGACGCCGCCCTCCGATTGAATCGAGAACGGAATCGCGTCCGGCGATCCGGATGGGAACGCGCCCACCGCTGTCTGTGCAATCAACGGCGCCGCGGTCGCCGGTGACGACTTGCTCGGAGCTCCGGCGCCAGAGGTGAACGCGATCATGCCTACGGCGGCGGCGGCCACCGCACCCGCCGTCATGGTCGCGGCAACCCTATGGGCCCTGTCAGCCGATCCGGCCGCGGTGGTGACCAGGCTGCCGAGGCGCGTCACCTGGTTCACCGCGTAGGCCAGGAAGGCCACGATCAAGACCGACAGCCAGCCTCCGGTGCGGCCGAGGTAGTCCTCGAGGCGCTCGAGAGCGACCAACAGCCGCCGCCGAGCGGTGGTGACCGACACGCCCAGAATCGCGGCGATCTCGCGGTTGGTGCGACCTTCCAGGTAGGCGAGGGAGATGACGCGACGTTCTTCCTGGCTGAGCTTGGAGAGTCCACCCCGGACGGTGTGCCGGTGCAGCGCAGCCGCCAGCGTCTCCCATCGTTCGGACGCGCCCGAGCGCGTCGGTCGATCGACGACCAGCAGCTCCCTCGCCCGGCCGTGGCTGCCGACGCGCCGGCGACGATCGACGAGCTGGACGCCGTTGACCAGCCAGGATCTCATCGCATCCAGCGTCTGGTGCCCGTTCTCCGGCTCCGGCCCTTCGCTGGCGGCATCGTAGGGTACGGCCATCGAGATTAACGAGCCTACACCCCGACCTCGACTCGTGCGCAACGTTATGGGGGAAACTGTCAGGCGATGGCGAGCCCGGTAGCAAACGTCGCACCAAGGCTGCAAGCGAAGGCAGCGGCGTTTGTCAGGGACAACCGGCTACCGGGCGCCGCGGTCGGGGTCGTCCATGGTGATGATCTCGCCTGGGCGGCTGGTCTGGGCTTCGCCGACGTGGCGGAGCGGCGGGCGCCGGAGCGGCTGACGATGTACCGCATCGCATCGATCACGAAGACGTTCACGGGCACCGCGATCATGCAGCTTCGCGACCGGGGCCTCCTGCACCTGGATGACCCTGCCGTGGTGCACATTCCCGAGCTGCGTGGGGCGCAGAGTCCGGTTGGACCCATCGAGACGGTGACGATCCGCCGCATGCTTTCGCATGAGTCGAGCCTCATGAGCGAGCCGCCCGGCACCGACTGGAGATCCCCCATCTACGAGGCGGTCGCGGCCCGCAACCTCGAGCGGGTGGCCGAGATCGGAACCAAGATCCCGCCAAGCACGCACAAGAAGTACTCGAACCTCGCTTACCAGCTGCTCGGTGAGGTCGTCGCCCGCATCAGCGGCTCGCCGTACACCGAGTACGTCCGAGAGGCGATCCTCGAGCCGCTTGGAATGATCGCGTCAAGTTTCGAGCCGCTGTCCGAGACGCTGTCGACACGGCGGGCGACCGGGTATTCGGGGAGGTTCCTCTCAGACGATCTAGATGTTGCTGCAGCTCCGCCGACCGTGTGGGCCGAGGGCGGCCTGTGGTCGTGCGTCGATGACCTTGCGCGCTGGCTCTCGTTCCAGTTTCGGGAGGACGGCGGGCCGCGTGATGGCGCGCAGGTCGTGGCCGGCCCCACGTTGAAGGAGATGCACAAGGCCCGCTACATAAGCAATGACGACTGGACCGAGGCATGGTGCATCTCGTGGTATGCGGTCCGTCGGGACGATGTCATCTGGGTGCAGCACTCCGGTGGCCTGCACGGTTTCATCTCGAATGTTTGCTTCGACCCCAAGGAGAAGGTGGGGGCGATAGTGCTGCTGAACGGGGTCGCCGATGCGCCGTCGCTCGCCATGGACCTGGCGACAATCGCTCGCGATGCGGCCCGCGCGGCCGCACCGGCGATCGAGCCGCCGCCCTCCTTGCCCGATGCCTACCGCCCGCTGGTGGGGATCTACCTCAACCGGGACTACGGAGCGCTCGTCCGGCTGGAATGGCGGGATGGCAAGATGACGTTCGTCGATCCCGACGACCCTGCCTGGCGGCCCACGCTCGCCCGGACCGATGATCCCAACGTGTTCCTCATCGAGCCCGGCCAGCGTGAATCAGGCGAGCTCGCCGTGTTCCGGCGCCTCGCCGACGGCCGGGTGGCATCGGTTCTCCTGGCCGCATCCACACTCGTACGACTGGATCGAGTGGTCGAGCCTTAAGGGTTCGCTGTAGCAGTTCTAGTGGACCGTAACGGTCATTTGCGGTACAATACCGTCAAGCAGCATGTTCGCCTCAACGTCCCCCATTGTGCTGACCTCTGATGAACGCGCCGAGCTGGAGAGCCGGGCGCGGTCGCGAACCCTTCCCGCTGCCGAC
>WNGK01008939.1_pt1 | contig 19744 bp, 18 predicted proteins | sample 5400601 | NCBI WGS metagenome assembly WNGK01 (sample SAMN13153376, study PRJNA577476) | soil metagenome | isolation source: 60 cm soil or saprolite under Garry oak tree replicate 1 | place: USA:California | collected 2016-06-15
GGCGCCCTGTCGCGAGCCATCGCGGCCAAACGTCCGCATCTGATCGAGGTCGTCATCGAGGGCAAGGTGGCCTAGAGCGCATGACCACCCGCGGGCTCTGCAGAGCGTCGGCGGCGCTTGACGCCCACCCCGCGGCAGGATCAGAATGACGGCGCCAATGATCCGGCCCGTGACACCTTTTCCGGTTCCGCGACGAGCATTCCCGGTTAGCCGAAAGGAGCGATCATGAGATTCGAGAACCCCACGCGCGGTGGTCGACTCGCCCGCCTAGTGCAGGCCCTCTTGATTGGGGCCGTCCTCGTGCTGGCCGGCGGGACGCCCGCCTCAGCCCAGGAAGTGCTCACCAACGAGAGCGTGGTCGGCATGGTGAAGGCTGGTCTGCCGGAGTCGGTGATCATCCAGAAGATTCGGTCGGCGTCGCGGAAGTTCGATACCAGCACGTCCAGAAGATTCGGTCGGCGTCGCGGAAGTTCGATACCAGCACGGATGGGCTGATCAAGCTCAAGCGTGCCGGCGTCCCGGACAAAGTCATCGAAGCCATGGTGAGCGAGCTCAGCGTGCCGCCGACCGCCGCCGCCTCGACCGCTGATCCGGCCATCGCCTACGCTGGAACGGGCGGCGAGAAGAAGCTCAGCCCGACTCACGGCGTCAAGGAGATCTCGGCTGCCCCCTTCGTCGGCTCGCGCCAGGAGGTGGTCCTGCCGTCCGCCCGCGCGGAGTACCGCATCACGGACAAGGAGCCCGTGTTCACCACGCCGCAGCCGGCACAGCAATGGATCCTCGCGCGGCTCAAGCCCGGCAAGCAGGACCGCAACCTGCCAATGAGCAAGAACGACGGCTGGGGCTGGGGCGGCGCGACCTTCCGCGACGGCGTCGATCCGAAGTACGCCGTCAAGCTGGTAGCCGAGCCTGGCCAGCAAGGCCTCACCAAGCTGCGGCCCGAGCAACCGCTGGCGCCGGGCGAGTACGGCTTCATCGCGGTCACCCGCGGCCAGCCCAACATGGTGGAGGTCTTCGACTTCGGCGTCGATTGACCTTCGGGGGAGCCGTCGCGAATGTCGGTCACGACGCAAGCGCACCTGACGGCTCGATCGCCATAGGTTCCACAGGAAGCCGCGGTCGACCTGCTTGTAGCGGCTAGATCGGTTCCCCGGCCGCCTTGACGGCCAGAGACTGCCCCCCGCGTTCACCGAATCCTGTCCGGGCCATCGGGCCTCTAAAGAGGCGATCGCGACGGCCAGGACGCGGGCGCGCCTCAGTACGAGGACCTCGTGCGGCGTGACCTGGAGGAGAGCATCCCGTAGCCAAAGGAGAGCCGAACCATGAGCCCATCCTCGCGCCGAGTTGCGCAGGTCGTCACGCCGGAGCCCGTGGTCGAAGGAGCGGGTGTGCATCTCCGGCGGAGCATCGGGACGCCTCGGCTCGACCATCTTGACCCGTTCCTGCTCCTCGACCACTTCGAATCGGTGAGTCCGGCAGACTACGAGGCAGGTTTTCCCTATCACCCACATCGCGGGATCGAGACGGTGACGATCGTCCGCAAGGGCGAGATACGCCACCGCGACTCGCTGGGACACCGGGGCAGCATCGGGGGAGGCGACATCCAGTGGATGACCTCGGGAAGCGGGATCCTCCACGAGGAGATGCCGCAGGTCCGTCCCGAAGGCATCGGCGGATTGCAGCTATGGCTCAACTTGCCCGCGCGCGAGAAGATGAGCCGACCAAAGTATCGCGATCTGCAGGGAGAGCAACTGACGGAGACGCAGACGAAGGACGGCGCGCGAATCCGCGTGATCGCGGGTGAGACCGCGGGAGTCGTGGGGCCGGTGGAGGGCCTCGCGGTCGCCCCAAAGTTCGTGGACGTGACGCTGCCACCCGGATCCACGATCCGGGAAGTCGTGCCGCGAGGTCATGCTGCCTTCGCCTACGTGGACCACGGCGAGGTCAGCTTCGGGTCTTCGCGTGCGCCCGTGCGCGCGCCCGCCCTCGTGATCTTCGATGACGGTGACACGGTGGAGGCATCGGCCGGACCAGGTGGGGGCCGGTTTCTCCTGGCCGCGGCTCGACCGCTTGGCGAGCCGATCGCGCGCCACGGACCGTTCGTGATGAACACACGTGCCGAGATCGAGCAGGCCCTGCAGGACCTTCGCGTGGGCCACTTCATTCGCGACGAGCCACGCGACGGGTGACGCCCCTCTAGGCGAGGATGGAGGAGGCCTCTTGTCGGGTCACCGCGCCCAACCAGGAAGCGTCCGCGGCAGACGCAGCGGCCAAGACCGCGAGCCGTCGAGGGACGCTCGCTAAAAAGGCAACACGCGACTCGTCTCGGAAGGGGGCACGACCGCGCACCCGAGTCCCTGGAGGTCGCGACTCACGTCAGCGTTGCGCTGCCGATCTCGCCGATGATCGTCGTACGCATGTGGCGCCAGATTGGACGGACCTGGACCCTGCCTCCGGTCCGAGAATATCGCGGCCAGCCCCGCAGCCTCCTGGGCAGCGAATTCCTGCTGTAGCGACGCGAGTAACTCTGGGTGGTCGCGGTTCACTATGAAAAGCACTCTGGCCATCCTCACCTCTAGCGCTTCGTGTTTTACCGATGGCGACGATACCACAGCTAGTGTGCAGCGAGGAGGGGACATCCTCCGGCAAGCCCGCGCACGCGCTCGCACTTCCGCCCCCGCCAGGTGGCCGGTGAATCAGCCGAGAAGCCGCCGAGGACCTCTTCGGAGGGTTCAGCTAGCCGCCGCCGCCCGGGTGAATGCTGACTACACACATCGTGTCCACGACCTTTTTCTCGCCTTCGTTCGTGAACCATGCCTTGATCGGCCGGCTAGGCGTTAGCTGCGTGTGCAGCACGCTCCGCACGGACAGCGGCACAGTGAGCTTTGTGCCGTTGGTCAACACGAGCTCGATGCCGTTCCTGTCCGACGAAGCAATGGTTCCCTGAACCACCGAGTAGGGCCCCTGGGCAGCTCTCGTCGTCCTATCAAGCGACGCGTCGTGCCGCTCTGATGTCACGGCGGCGAGGTCGGTGGCAGGAACATCGACGGGCGCTCCCAAAAGCGCTGCAAGAGTAGTGGCCATCGCGAGAGTCTTGAGCATGGTGAACCCTCCTTCCTGAACACTGCTGTGCAAGGGGACCGCCAAAACGTTTGCAGGACGATCGGCGCCTATTGGGCCTGTACCGGGGCCTCCGAGTGCCCTCGACCAACGGGAAAAGGTAGTCTTGACCGGGCAGGAAGTTCCCAGCTCGGGGCGACACGAGGGCCGGAAGCGGGGCGGGCAAATCTGCTACCATCGGCGCGAGAGGACGGCGTGCATGGAGCTCAGACGCTTCTTCGACCAGACCATCCGGGCGAGCTTCCATGACCTCGCCATGGGCGGCGATCCCGTGGCCGGCTACCTCGCCGATCTGCTCACCCGGTTCGCGCGCACCGATCAGCTCTACCCGCCCGGACGCGCGGTGCCCCGGCTCGAGACGGTCGTGGATATGCTCCTCGAGGCGCAGGCGGCGTGGCGTGAGGACTCCCCGTATTTCGAGCCCGAGCAGGAGCTGGCCATCCGGCGGCACATCGGCGACTACACCCTCTTCATGATGGGGGTGTTCCGTGAGCGCGTGGAGCGTCTCGCCTCCACGGGCTACTACATCGCGCGCGGCAAGCAGGCTTACCACTTCGTGTCGGAGCACGCGCGCGCTCGCGCGGCGGCTCCCGCGCCGCCCTACCGTCGTCTCGCCGAGCGCTTCGAGCACTACGCGGGCGCCCTCGACTACGCGCGCCGCGTGCATTTCTTCGATCACCCCGAGCACCCCTTCTTCCGCCTCTCGCTCGGCTGAGGAGGATCCGGGCGGCCTCCCTGCAGCCGGCCAGGCCTTGAAGAAGGTTGGCGGCTCCGCGTGAGGAGAACCCTTCATCGTCTTGGGCGCCGCATGGCCTTGACCGTGCACGGCTGCCGGTGCAGGATCGGCGCGGAGTGAGAGCTAAACCGTCCAGGCAGGGGGGGAGGACTCCATGGGAAGCGACCTGCACGACCTCTCGATCGCCGAGCTCGGGAGCCTGATCGCCGCGCGAAAGCTCTCGCCCGTGGAGCTGGTCGAGGCGCTGATCCAGCGCGTCGAGCAGTACGACGGCCAGACGCGCGCCTTCATCACGCGCACGTTCGATCTGGCGCGGCGCCAGGCCAAGGAGGCCGAGGCCGAGATCGCCGCGGGCGGGCCGCGTGGACCCTTGCACGGAGTCCCCTTCGCCCTCAAGGACATCTACGATACGCGAGGCATCCTGACCTCCGCGCACTCTCGCGTCTTCATCGACCGGATCCCCGCCGAGGACGCTACCGCGACCGCGAAGCTCTACGAGGCCGGCGCCGTGCTGCTCGGGAAGCTGGCCACCCACGAGATGGCGCACGCGGGGCCGTCGTTCGATCTGCCGTGGCCGCCCGCGCGCAACCCCTGGAACCTCGCGCACTTCACGGGCGGCTCCTCCACGGGCTCGGGAGCCGCCGTCGCGGCCGGCCTGGTCCCGGTGGCGCTCGGCTCCGATACTGGAGGATCGATCCGGGGCCCGGCGTCGCTCTGCGGTGTCGCCGGCCTGATGCCCACGTTCGGTCTGGTGAGTCGCGCCGGCGTGGTCACCAACTCCTACACGTTCGACCACTGCGGGCCGCTCGGCCGGACGGTGGAGGACTGCGCGCTGGTGTTGCAGGCCCTGGCCGGCTACGACGCGAAGGACGCGGGCAGCCTGCGTCGACCGATTCCGCGGTACCGGGAGGCGCTCGGACAGGATCTGCGGGGGCTCAGGGTCGGCGTTCTGCGCCATCACTGGGAGGATGACATTCCGGCCACGGAGGACGTCAAGAAGGCCATGAACGCCGCGCTCGACGTGCTTCGCCGGCTCGGCGCGGAGCTCGAGGAATGCCGCGTGAGGCCGCTGGCCAGCTATTTCGACGTGAAGATCATCATTGCCGAGAGCGAGATCTTCAGCGTCCACCAGAAGAACTTGATCGCCCGGCCCCACGACTTCGGCGCCGACTTTCGCTCGCGCGTGCTTCCGTCAGTGCTCTTCTCCGCGAACGACTACGTCCAGGCCACCCGCGAGCATCGCCGGATGATGGTGGAGATGGAGCCGCTGTACGACAGGTTCGACGCTTTCGTCATGGCCGGCATGGGCGAAGCTCCGCGGCTCACGGACTACCGCAGCGTCTCGTTCTGGCAGAAGCCCAGCGTGTTCACGCCGTGGAACGTCACGGGCCAGCCCGTGCTCGGACTCCCCAACGGCTTCGGGAGGAACGGCCTGCCGCTCGGCATGCAGATCCTCGGCCGGCCCTTCGGCGAGACGACCATCCTTCGCGTGGGCCACGCCTACGAGCAGGCCACCGAGTGGCACACGCGGCGCCCCGCGCTTGTGCCCGGCGCCGACGCGCCGGCCGTCACCCCGCCTCCCATCCTGTCCGGCAGCGCCGATCAGGTCGACGCCGGGATGCGCGACCTGTGCGCGAAGGCGGCCCGGGGGGCGGGGCTGCGGCTCGACGACCTGATGCTCGCGCAACTTCTCGAGGGAGCGCCCTATGCGCTGGGCATGGTGGAGCGCCTACGCCGCGACCACGGGCTGCACCACGAGCCCGCCAACATCTTCAGTTTTCCGTCCACCCGGCTGGGCGATCCCACGTCGGGCTCATCAGAGACAAGAGAGAGGGAGACCGCATGAGCATCCGACCGAACCGCGTGAAGCAACGGCTGGCCGCCGGGCAGGTGGCGACCATCCTGGCCGGCACCAACGACCCGGACATGATCGATCAGCTCGGCCCGCTCGGCGCCGACGGGATCTGGCTGGAGGGCGAGCACGGCGGGGTCGACTACGCCGATCTGGGCAACCTGACTCGCGGGTGCGACCTCTGGGGCATGACCTCCGTGGTCCGCGTGATGGACAACGACTACGCCACGATCTATCGCACCCTCGACCGCGGCGCCCAGGGCATCGTGGTGCCGCACGTCAACAGTCGCGCGGAAGCCCAGATGGTGGTCGAGGCCGGCAAGTTCGCGCCGCTGGGCAAGCGGGGCATGTTCACGAGCCGCCAGGGCTTTGGCGTGAGCGACTATCTCAAGACGGCCAACGACCAGAGCTTGCTGATCGTCCTCCTCGAGGACATCGTGGCCGTGCAGAACCTCGACGAGATCCTCAAGGTCGATCACATCGACGTCTTCTTCGTGGCCCCGAGCGATCTGGCGACGTCGATGGGCCACATCGGCGACACGGGTCACCCCGAGGTCCAGCAGACGATCGACGGGGCAATCGCCAGGATCGTCCAGTCCGGCCGCGCGGCCGGGACCCTGGTCAATTCCGCCAACGTGGAGCGCTACACGCGGATGGGTGTCCGCGCGATCATGACCAGCTTCTTCCCGTGGATCCAGGCTGGCGCGAAGGACCTGATGGACCGCGCGGCCTCCGGAGCGCGGGCCTGACGCGGTCGGCCCGCTCTCGGGAACCTGGGCGCAGCCGAAGGGCCGCGTGCTCCGGCTACCCGTCCAGGTGCTTCAAGTACTGGGCGACGAAGTCGTAGTCGACGAAGCGGCGGTAGGCGTCCGTGAGCTGACGGGTCACCGGGCCGGGGATGGCACCGCTCCGCGGGGCGATTCCGTTCACGCTCTCGACGGGGCAGATGCAGAGGCTCGTCGAGGTCAGGAAGGCCTCGTCCGCGCCGTAGGCGTCGAAGAGGTCGAGGTCCTGCTCGACCACGGAGAAGCCCGCCTCCGTCGCCAGGTCCATGACGGTGGCGCGGCTGATTCCCGCGAGGACGAACTCCTCGCGCGGCGTCCGGATCACGCCGTCCCGGACGAGGAAGATGTTGCTCCCGATCCCCTCGGCGAGGTGGCCATTGGTGTCGAGGAGGACGGCCCACGCCTGGGGATCCCGGCTCTTGGCCTCGAGATCACCCAGGACCACGTTCAGGTAGTTGTGGGTCTTGGCGCGCGGGGACATGGCCTCCGGCGCCGTGCGCCGCACGGCGGGAGTGACCACGCGGATCCCGTCGCGGTAGAGGCTGGCCCGGTCGCGGAGCGGGAGGGGCAGGCACTCCACGATGACGGTGGCGCCGGTCTGGGGCCATACCTCGCGGGCGGCGGCGTCGAGGCCGCGTGAGATCCGCTGGCTGACCCAGTAGTCCTCGTCGGGCCCGAGCAGGACGAGGTTCTGGCGCAGCACTTCCTCCGTGATCGCGACCAGCTCGGCGGGGGCGATGCCGGGATCGATCCGGAGATAGTGGAGAGAGCGGTACAGACGATCCACGTGTTCCGCGAGCTTGAAGACGCGGTGGCCGAAGGTGCGGGTGGTGTCGAACACGGCGTCGCCGTACTTGAAGCCGCGATCCCGGAAGGGCACCAGCACCTCGCTCTCGGGGACGAACCGTCCGTTGAAGTACGCGATCCGCTGGCCCGCCGTCGTCATGGCCTGTCCTCCCGCGTGAAGAAACCCCCAGGCATCGGGCGCGACCGCTGTCGCGCGATGTCCGCACGTTACCGGAGACGGACCCGCCGGGCAAGCGGCCGCCCGGAATAAATATCCCGGATCTGAGCCTCGACCCGGTAAATCGGCCGCGCTCCTCGGCGGGCCGTCTCGCTACCGAGCAAAAACGCGGAAACTTCCGCCCTAAGCCGTCCCGATCCAGCTCGTGCGCCTGGCACGGAGAATGCCCTGAGTGCCCGAGAATCACGGGGCAGCGGGCGGGACGGCTCGTCCGAGTAGCCTGTCGGCTTCTTTGACTGAAATGGATGTCACCAGACCGGTCGTTCAAGCGAACACGGACGCCTCCGGGTCAAGGGCCCTGGAGCCGTACACAGACGGGAGGAAAAAAGCATGACGAGCATGTGGAGACTGAGCCTGCTGGCCATTGTCGGGCTCGCGCTGTCGGGAGCCGGTTGCGCGACCTCGGACCAGTGGGCCGACTGGAAAGGCCACACGACGCACTTCGCCTCGGGAGAGCACGGCCTCTTCTCGTTGCGTAACGACAACGAAGGCAGGCGCCCGAGGGTGACGCGCCTGGATGTCGACGCCTCGCGCGCGGAGAACTGGTGGGGCAAGACCATCAGCGTCGACTCTGCCCAGATCATCCAGAACTAGAGGAGAACGCACTCATGCATGGTCGAGTGAGATCGATTGCCCTGGTGTTGTCTGCCGTGGCCCTGTTGCTGTTGCTGACGGGCTGCCCCAAGCGCCCCGGGATCACCGTCGCCTCCGCGCCGCCTCCCGCCGCGCCCGCGCCGGCGCCCGCCGCACCGCCCGCGCCGACCCCCGCACCGCTGGCGGCGACTCCGACTCCGGCTCCGCCCGCGCCGGCCGTCGCCGAAGAATACAAGATCAACGACGCCCTCGCGCCGATCTACTTCGCCTTCGACTCGTCGACGATCCGCCCGGGCGATGCCAGGACGCTGGACGCCAGCGCCGCCTGGCTCAAGGCCCATCCGGACCAGCTCACGCTGATCGAAGGGCATTGTGACGAGCGCGGGACCAACGAGTACAACCTGGCCCTCGGTGAGCGGCGCGCCAAGGCCGCCATGGGCTATCTCGTGTCTCGGGGGGTCGAGGCCGGCCGGATCACCCTCATCTCGTACGGCAAGGAGCGGCCGGTCTGCACCGAGCACAACGAGGCGTGCTGGTCGAAGAACCGCAGGGGCATGTTCCTGACCAAGAAGCAGTAGCGCGGCTGTCCGTCGTCGCGCAGTTGAACGTCTCGAGCGCCTGGCGCACACTCCGGGGCAATGGGCGCCGGGCTGCTCGAGATCAACGACTACCCGACGGCGCTGCGCGCCTTCCAGTGGAAGGCCCTCTGGGAGCTCGTCGACGGCACCGAGGAGCGGCTGAACCTCGCTCACGAGTGCGTCGATCGGCATCCGCGAGACGCCGTCGCGCTGCGCATCCAGAAGGCCGACGGCGGCCGCGAGGTCCACACCTTCGGGGCTCTCGCGGCGTGGTCCTCGCGGTTTGCCCATTGGCTCGAGAGCCAGGGCGTGGCACGCGGGGAGCGCGTCGCCATCATGCTCGAGCCGTCGCTCCCTTTCTACGGCGCGCTCTTCGGCGCGGTCCGTCGCGGGGCGATCGCCGTGCCGCTCTTCACGCTGTTCGGGCCGGAGGGGCTCGCCCTCCGCGTTCGCGACTGCTCACCGACGATCTTGCTCGCCGACCGGGAGGCCGCGCGCTGGCAGTCGGAGTTCCCCGGGGTGCGCGTGGTGACCGCGGACGCGGCCTTCGAAGCCGCCCTCGCCGCGCAGCCCGCGGAGTACGCGCCCGCCACGGCGGCCGACGATCCCGCGGTGTTTCAGTACACGTCGGGCACGACGCGCGCTCTCCCCGAGGCGGTCAAGCACACCCACCGCTCCGTGGTCACGCTCATGATCGCGGCCCTCTACGGCATCGGCCTGCGCCCGGGCGACCGATACTTCTGCCCCTCCTCGCCCGCGTGGGGCCACGGCCTCTGGCACGGCACCATCGCCCCTCTCGCCCTCGGCATCGCCGTGGGCAGCTACGCGGGACGGTTCGACGCCATGCTGATCTTCGAGGCGCTCCGCGCGTTCGAGATCACGAACATGGCGGCGGCCCCCACTGTCTATCGTCTCCTGCGCGCGTCGGGGCTCGCCGCGCGCTACCCGTTCCGGCCCGCCAAGCTCTCCTACGAGGTGCGACCCGGGGCGCTCGGCACGGCCGCCCCCGGCTGGGAGGTGGGCATCGTCGACGCCGAGGCGCAGCCGCTGCCTCCGGGCACCATGGGCGAGATCGCCGTGCGCCGACGGGGCCGGTGGTTCCTCGTCAAGGACCGCGGCCGGATGGACGCCGACGGCTATTTCTTCCACGCCGGGCGCTCCGATGACGTCATCATCTCCGCGGGCTGGACGATGAGCGCGGTCGAGATCGAGGCGGCTCTCATGAGCCATCCCGATGTCCGGGAGGCGGCCGTGATCGGCGCTGCCGACGAGCTGCGCGGCCAGGTCGCCAAGGCCTTCGTGGTCGCGCCCCGCCGCGATGCCGGCCTCGTGCCGGAGCTACAGCGATGGGTGCGCGAGCGGCTGAGCCAGCACGAGTATCCGCGCGCCATCGAGATCGTGGACGAGCTGCCGAAGACGCCGGCGGGGAAGATCAACCGCCAGGCGCTGCGCGAGCGTCAGGCCAGGCGCCCCGCCGCGCCGTAACCATAGCCGTCAGGAATGCGGGACCCAGGGCCAGTACTTGGCGATGGCGCCGGCGTCGACCCGGAGGTCCGCGCCGGTGATCATCTCCGCGTCGTCCGAGGCGAGGAAGACGCAGGCGCGCGCATAGTGACGCGGGCTCGGTAGCTTCCCCATGGGGAGCATCTTCACGAAGTCGAGGCCACGCGCGCGCGGCTCCGGCCGGGGCCGCCCCCAGGCCACGCCGCGCTCGATCCCCTCTTCGGGGTCGGTGGCGGTCGGGGTCAGGCTGTTCACGCGGATGCCGTGCTTCACCAGGTCCATGGCCGCGGCGCGCGTGAAGTTGAGGAGGCCGCTCTTGGTCGTGGAGTAGGCGATGTTCCCGGCCTGACCCTGGTGCCCGGCCGTCGAGATGATCACGATGATGCTGCCGCCCCGCCCCTGCGCTACCATGAGCCGGGCCACATGCTTGGTGCAGAGAAACGTGCCCGTGAGGTTGACGGCGATCTGACGGCTCCATCGGTCGAGCGGCATCTCGAGCACGCTCAGCCCGCCCAGGATGCCCGCGTTGTTGACGAGGATGTCGACGCCGCCGTAGGCATCGCGGACGCGGCCCACCATCGCCTCCACCTGGCCCTCGTCGGTGACGTCACACGCGATGCCCAGCGAGGTGCCCCCGCGCTTGGCGATCCAGTCCGCGCATTGCCGCGCGTTGTCCTCGGCCACGTCCACGCACACGACCCGCGCCCCCTCGTCGGCCAGTCCCTGGGCGATGCCCCCGCCGATGTTGGGGCTCGTTCCCGTGACGATCGCCACTTTGCCCGCGAGGCGGCTCATACGCGGTATTCGCTCGACTCGAGTTCCATGCGTGACTCCTCAGCCGACATTGCCGCCGCGAAGCCCGAGGAGACGGGCGACCAGGGCGCCGGCGAGCGATACGAACATGATGATGCAGGCCACCACCACCGCTTCTTCGAACTTGCGCTGGGCGACATAGTCGAGCTGCAGCATCGAGAGCGGCCGGTTGGCGCTCGTGGTCAGGAGGGCGAAGTTGCCGATGTTCCGCGCCGCGCCCACGAAGGTGATCATCCCCACCGCGAGGAGGGTGGGAGCCATGAGCCGGAGCACGATGCGCCGGTAGGTGGCCCACCAGGAGGCGCCCGCGATGCGGGAGGCCTCCTCCAGCTCTCCGCCAAGCTGCATCAGGCCGCTCTTGATGATCTGGACGCCGAGCGGCATCCCGGCGATGACGCCCGCGATGACCAGCACCGCCGTGGTGCCGTAGAGCGGCCGCAGGATGCCGACCCCGAGGAAGAGCCACAGGAGGGCCAGCCCCAGGATGATGCCGGGCACCGTGAAGGGCAGCCAGGAGACGAAGTCGAGCAGGCGCCGCCCCACGTACCGGGTCCGCACGATGATGTAGGCGATGAGGGAGTGGACGACGATGGTCACGACGGCGGTGCTCACCGCGAGCACGAGCGTGTTGTGCAGGGAGCGGAGGAACTGCTCGTCGCCGAGGACGGTCGTCCAGTTCTCGAGCGTCCACGGATCCGGGATGTGGAAGAAGCCGAACAGCTTCATGAAGGTGCCGAGCAGCGCGAAGACTACCGGCACCCCGAGCACGAGAAGGACCAGGGCCAGGGCCAGGAGCATGGCAGGGGCGCGCCACGCGCCCAGCGCGTGGACCCGGCTCTGGAACTGGCCCGTGACCGTCGTGTAGCGCCGGCCCCGCGTCAGCCACTGCTGGGCGAAGACGAGGGGCAGCATGCCGGCCAGGATCAGAACGGACAGCGCGGTGGCCGCGTCGTAGCGCGGCACCCGGGTGACGAGCAGATCGTAGATGGTGGTGCTGAACACGAAGAAGCGGAAGGGCAGGCCCAGCACCTGCTCCACCTCGAAGGTCTGGAGCGAGACCATGGTCCCGAGGAGCAGCACGGACAGGATGGCGGGCGCCATGACGGGGACGGTGATCCGGAGGGCCGTGCGCAGCCCGCCCGCCCCCGCGACGCGGGAGGCCTCCTCGAACGAGGCGTTCATGTTCCGGAAGGCCGGGGTGAGCAGGATCACCTTCACGGTCAGGGACCCCGTGATGATGTGCACCCAGACGATGCCCCAGAACGAGTAGATGTTGAACGGTCTCCCCCCCACGAACGGAAGCTTGGCGAGCCAGGTGTTCACCAGCCCGTACTCGGGATCCAGGAGGAGGATCCAGCTCAGCGTCACCGTGAAGGGCGGGAGGAAGAAGGCGGCCCAGAAGGCGAACTCGATCCAGCTGCGGCCGGGGAGATCGGTGCGCGCGAGGAGCCAGGCGACGAGGACGGCAAGCGGGAGCGAGAGGAGCTGGCGCACGAACGTCACCGTGAACGTGTTGACGAGGGCGCCTCGGAGACCGGGCTCGCCGAGGGCGGCGCGCCAGCCGTCGAGACCATAGCGGGTCGGCTGCCCCGGCGGGGCAACCTGAAGGCTCTGGAGGGCGACGAGGACGAGGGGAAACACGACGCACAGGGCGACCACGGCGAGGACCACGGTGCAGAGGACGGTCTGCAGCTCGATGCGGCGCGGGCCCGCGGCCGGGAGCGCCTGGGTCAGGCCGGCCACACGCTCATCCTCTCGGGAGGAAAGCCCAGCTGCAGGCGCTCGCCTTCGCGCCACTCGCGACCGCGGGGGATGAACAGCGCCACGTGGTACTCGCCGCCGAGGGCCACGCGCGCCTCGTAGCGATCGCCCACGAAGGACAGGCTTTCGATGACACCGGGAAGCCAGTTCGTCTCCGGTCGCGGGGGATCATGAGGGGCGACTTCGATGTCCTCGGGTCGGATGGCGAGATGCGCGGCCTTGCCGTGGGCAAGGGCGACGCTCGGAGCGGCGCGGCCAGCCAGAGTGCGCCCGGCGAGCGCCCCGTTCAGCTCCACGGCGACGACGGGCGGCGCGTGACCGGAGGGGAGTCGACCGACCCGGCCGTGCAGGATCACCGTCTGACCGAGAAAGTCGCGCACGAAGGCAGAGGCCGGCTCTTCGTACAGGCACCGCGGCGGGCCCACCTGCTCGACGCGCCCCCGATGCATCACCGCGATGCGATCGGAGAGGCTGAGGGCCTCCACCTGGTCATGGGTGACGAAGAGCACCGTGATGCCGAGACGGCGCTGCAGCAGCTTCACCTCCACCCGCATCTGCTCGCGCAGCTTCGCGTCCAGGTTGCTGAAAGGCTCGTCGAGGAGCAAGAGATCGGGCTCGTACACGAGGGCGCGGCAGAGGGCGAGGCGCTGCATCTGGCCGCCGCTCAGGAGGGTGCCGGCCCGCGCCTCCGTCTCCGCCAGGCCCACCAGCTCGAGCACGCGGGTGACCTTGTCGCGGATCTGGGCCCGCTTCATGCCGCGCAGCTCGAGCGGGTAGGCGACGTTCTCGAACACGGTCATGTGAGGCCACACCGCGTACGACTGGAAGACCATGCCGAGATTGCGCTGATTCGGCGCGATGAAGATCCGGCGCGACGCGGAGGCGACCACGCGGTCACGCAGGGTGATCTCGCCTCTGTCGGGGCGCTCGAGGCCCGCCACCAGGCGCAGCGTCGTGGTCTTGCCGCAGCCGCTGGGGCCGAGGAGGGTGAAGACCTCGCCGCGCCGGATCGCCAGCGACACGCCGTCCACGGCGGCGGCCTGACCGAACAGCTTGCTGACGCCGTCGAGCGCGAGAACCGTCTCGCTGGTGCCGGGCTCCGCCCCCACGCGCGGGTCCGTTACTTGATGACCGCCTTGGCGATGTCCTGCGTCTTGACGACCTCGGGCAGGTTCTCCTCCGCGTCCACCTGCAGGAGCTTGACGCCTCGGGGGACGGCGTACAGCGGGTTGCCGGGCTCGACGCCGAGACGGCGGCTGTTCGTCTCCACCTCGCGCGCCCACACGACCTGGGCCTCCTTGGTGAGGAGCCAGTTGATGAACACCTTCGCCGCGTTCGGATGCGGGGCCCGGTTGACCAGCCAGACGGTGTTGGCGCCGGAGCTGTATGTGTCCAGCTCGGGGAAGCGGAGGAGCTTGAGGCTCTTGCCCAGCCCCTGGCGCTGGAACTGGCTGAGGAGCAGGGGATTGACGCCGAGGGCGATCGGGTAGCGGCCCCGGATCATGAACTCGGCGATCTGACGGCTGTCGCGGCTCAGGACCGGCTCCTGGTCAACGTAGAGCCGCTTGATGATGTCATCGCCCAGGTGAAGGCGAGCGCTGGTCATCGGCCAGAAGGCATCACCCATCACGCGCACGTCGGGAAGGAGCAGCTTGCCCTTCCACCGGGGGTTGAGCAGCTCGGCGAGGCTCTTGACCTGATCCTCCGGCACGAGGTCGGTATTGATGGTGACGCCGCCGCCGCGCACGGCGCTGAAGCCGTAGGCGAGCGCGCGATCCTTCACGACCGAGAAGCCCCGCTCGAATCCACCCTCCCACGCGGCGTCGTCGGTCACCTCGGGCAGCACGATGGCCGGCCGTACCGGGTCCCACACCCCGGCCGGGCGCAGCACCTGCAAGGCCGTGCTGGTTGGAATGGTGACCACGTCCCACGTGAAGAGACTCGCCTGGCGCTCCTGGAGGATGCGGGGGGCGAAATCCTGCGAGTGCAGGCCCGTATGCTCGATCTTGATGTCGGGAAATGCCTGCGTGAAGGCCTTGAGGGCCCGCTTGTAGCCGTCGCCGGGAAAGGTGTTGACGGCGACCTTGCCTTCTTTCTTGGCCGCGGTCAGGATTTGCGGCCAGTCCGGGGGCGCGGCCGCCCAGGTCACCGACGCGGTCCGGGCGAGCGCGGCGCCGGCGGCGCCGAGCGTCACGGACCGGATCAGATGACGCCGGCTGATTCGGTCGTCGGCCATCCCGTCCTCCCTTTCCCCGCGGTGAACGACGGAGGTCAACCGGTCGTGGGAGGTAGTGCCGCGCCGGCCGACCGCGTCCGCATCTGCTCCTGGAGATAGCGCACGGAGACCCGGCTCAGGGGCACCGAGTCCGGCGCGAGGTCGTCGGGATTCTTGTACTCGAACGGAGCATCGCGACCGCCGAAGTGCCGGGTCACCACCAGTCGCCGCCACTGGATGACCTCGGCGTCGGTCGACGAGAGCTTCTCGGGAGTGTCGTAGCGCTGGTTGATCATCACGCGCTCGTCCTGGCGCGAGAAGTTGTACTCGATGATCCACCGGTGCAGCACCGCGTAGGTGACGCGCTCCCAGAGCCGCCCGATCGCGCTCTTGGGCCGCGTGCAGTGGTAGTACCAGACGCGGGTCCGGTGCTCCTCGACGGGCACGCACATGCGGGTATAGAGATCCCAGCCGAACTCGGCGCGGAACATGCCGGGCAGGTGGTGGCCGCCGCACCACCGCGCGGAGCGCGGCGGAGGGATGTGGCGGCGCGCCCGCTCCGCGAGAGGCCGGGTCAGCCAGGTCCAGAGCCGGCGGTAGGTCGTCTTGGGCCACTTGCGGCCGTCGGGATAGAGATCCTGGAGCGGGTTCTGGCGCACGTAGTTGCTCTCGGCGACGTCGCCGCCGAAGCCGTTGCCCACGAAGATGGGGTGCTCACCCTGGGCGCCGCGCGCGATGAACCCGTTGCGCGCGACCACGAGGGCGTTGCGGTGCACGTAGTTGACGTGGGAGTCCATCGAGTTCTCGAGGGCGACCTCCCAGTTGCATCGCCATTCGACCTGGCCCACGAGGACGAGGGTCTCCTCGTCGAAGAACTCCTCGGGCACGTCCTCCTCGATGGGAGCGGGTGCGCCCTCCCCGATCCACACGAAGACGAGGCCCTTGAGCGTCCGGGTCGGGTACGCCTTGGCCTCGGTGCCGGCCTTGCCGCACACGCCCGAGCCCGGCCCTTCCGAGAGGACCATGACGTTCTTCCCGGACTCGTCGTACACCCAGCCGTGGTACGGGCAGGCCACGGTGCCGCGATAGTGGCAATCACCTTCGCTGAGGCGCGCGCCCCGGTGCGGGCAGACGTCCTGGATGGCGACCACGTCCCCCTGGGCGCCCCGGAAGAGGCAGATCTCCTCGCCGAGCATCGAGACCTTCACCGGCTTGCGCCAGCCGACCTTGCGGTCTGCGAGGGCGGGGTACCAGTAGTTGCGCAGCCCGAGCGTGGGGATCAGGGGCCGGATGTCACCGCTGAGCTTCGGAACCGCCCCGTTGGTCGTGTGCTCATCCGCTACGTGCAGGCGGGGCGTCGATTGTGAAGTGGGTGTCGGCACGCCGGCCTCCTCTTGCATCTCAGGGCTGGAACAGGGTGAAGCACTCGTTGGAAGTTGCCGCCTGCAAACGCCTGGCCAACCCTAGTGCGCGCGCCCGCGAGTTGTCAAGCGGATCGGCCGCCCTGCCCTCTGCTATACTCACCGCCGTTCCATGCGAGCGAAGAGAGGCCGCGTCCAACCGCCACCGTGTCGCGACGCGGGTCGCGGAGCGTCATGACCGAGGCGATCGACGTCCACACGCACATCTTTGCCCCGGGCTGGCCGGACTTCGCGGCCCGCTTTGGCGGCGACCGGTGGCCGCGGCTCGAGGGCGATCCGGCCACGGGCTGCAAGCTCTACCTCGGCGCGACCTTCAACCGGAATCTCACGCCGCATGCCTTCGATCCCGCGCGCCGCATCGAGGACATGGACCGGACGGGCGTGGCCGTGCAGCTCCTCTCGCCGGCTCCGCCGACGTTCTGCTACTGGGCGCCCCCCGACGCCGCCGCGGAGTGGCACCGCCTGCAGAACGACGTCATCGCCGAGATCGTCGCGCGGCATCCCAGGCGCTTTCTCGGCGCGGGCGGGCTTCCCCTCCAGGCGCCAGACCTTGCCGTGAAGGAGCTGGAGCGCGTGGCGACGACGCTCCGCTTCCCCGCCGTGGAAGTGGCGGGCAACGTCGACGGGCGCGATCTCGACGACGCGAGCCTGCGCCCGGTGTGGACGGCCGCGGCGGCCCTGGGCGTGGCCGTGCTCGTCCACCCCCAGGCGCCGATCCTCGGGGACGCGCGCTTCCGCGCGGACAACCTGACCCAGGTCGCCGGCTTTCCCCTCGAGACCGCGCTCTGCATGACCCGCGTGATCTTCGGCGGCGTGCTCGAGCGCTGGCCCGCCATCCGCTGGTGCTTCGCCCACGGCGGCGGCGCCTTTCCGTACATCCTGCCCCGCCTCGACAAGGGATGGCACGTGGCCGACGCCGCGCGCGCCGCGATCCCCGAGCCCCCGAGCCACTACGTCCGCCGCGTGTGGATCGACTCCCTGACGCACTCGCCCCGCGTGCTCCGGTTCGCCCTCGAGACGTTCGGGAGCGAGCGGATCGTCCTGGGCAGCGACTATCCCTTCAAGCTGGGCGTGGACGACCCGGTGGCGGAGCTCGCGCCACTCGATCTCGACGCGGCGACCCGCCGGCGGCTGACCACCGACAATGCGCGAGAGTTCCTCGGCCTCCACCGTGTGTAGCGACTCCGGAGAGGACACCTTCGTGCTAGATCAACGCGAGCGATGCCCCGACTTGACACGGCCAAACGTGCCCTCTAGAGTCCGGCCACTGCCCGTCCCCGGCGGGCCGACCATCGAGGAGGTTTCCATGCGAGGAAGTCGCCGTCAGTTCATTGCCGCCACCGCCGGGGGCCTCGCGGGCATCCTGGCCGCCCGGATCCCGCCCGCGCTCGGGCAGACGCGGGAGATCTCCTACCTGTGCTGGAACAACTTCGCGCCGCTCTCGGACAAGAAGCTGGCCGAGATCGGGCCGCGGTTCACCAAGGACACGGGCATCAAGATCCGCATCAACCACATCGCGGCGCCCCAGCAGGCGGCCAAGTACGCCAGCGAGGTGCAGTCGCAGGCCGGCCATGACCTCGTCGAGATGCGCATGCACGTGCCCTGGCTCTACGAGCCCCAGCTCATCGACGTCTCTGATCTCGTGGCCGACCTGGAGAAGAAGTACGGCAAGGTGGTCTCGGCGGGGTACGAGGCCGCGCACGTCAAGGGCGTGTGGCGGGCGGTGCCGCAGTACCACACCGTCTTCATCGCCGCCTATCGCGAGGACCTCTTCAAGAAAGCGGGGCTCAAGACGCCCGATACCTGGGAGGATCTCTACAAGGTGGGCCGCGAGCTGAAGAAGATGGGCAATCCGGTAGGCATCCCCATCAGCCAGAACTTCGACTCGATCTCCACGGGCTCCGCGGTCATGTGGTGCTACGGGGCCCGGGAGATCGACAAGGACGGCAAGACGGTCAAGATCAACTCCGCCCAGACGGCCGAGGTGATCGAGTGGTACAAGAAGATGTACCGCGACTGCATGGAGCCCGAGGTCCTCTCGTGGACGGACGCCAGCAACAACGAGTCGCTCCAGCAGGGGAAGGCGGGCTGGATCCACAATCCCGTCAGCGCGTACATCGTGGCCCGCGACCAGAAGCTCGTCACCGCGGACAGCATCAACCACCACCAGAGCCTGGCGGGGCCGTCGGGCCGCCACGACGTCGATGCCCCGCGCTCCATCGGCATCTGGAAGTTCTCCAAGAACGTCGAGCCCGCCAAGGAGTGGATCCGCTACCTGCTCGGCAAGAAGGACGTGTACGACGAGTACATCATGTCGGGAGGCGGGTTCAACCAGCCCGCCTTCACCAAGCTCCAGGACCATCCCGTCCTCAAGACCGATCCCAAGCTCGCCGTGCTCAGGGGTGAAGGAGTGCAGTACCACACCTACGGCTGGCCCGCGCCCGCCTCGGACAAGGTGCAGCTCATCACCAACTCGTTCATTCTCCCCAACATGATCGCCAAGGCGGTGACGGGCACCTCGACGAAGGACGCCATCGCCTGGGCGGAGAACGAGATGAAGAAGGTGATGGCGGGCTAGGCGTTCAGGGCCGCGTTCCGTGGCCCCTCTCGCCGAGGCGACGGTGCGCGTGGATTGCGCGCCGAGGCTGGGTCCCCTCCGCCGGATCTGGACGAGCTTCGGCTACGACGAGATCAACTGGACCTCGACGCCCGCGGGCAAGCGCGCGCTGCGGGTCATCGGAGAGTTCGCCGAGCAGCCCTACTACGTCCGCTCCCACTACATCTTCAACAGCGGCATCGGCTGGTCCCTGCCGCACTGGGGCGCGGGCAACGTCTACCACGAGGACGCCGCCGGCCGGCCCTTCTACGATTTCGCCATCGCCGACCGCGTGTACGACGCCGTGGTCGAGGCGGGTCTACGGCCCCTCGTGGAGCTCGCCTTCACCCCGCGTGCCCTCGTGCCCGACGACGCGGAGGCGCGCTTCCGCTATGAGCCGAGCCCGACGCAGTGGAGCCCGTACGAGGCGGGGCTCTGGTCGTTTCCTCCCAAGGACTACGGGAAATGGGCGGGGCTCGTCCGGGCCCTCGTCGAGCACTGCGTGGCCCGGTACGGCGCGGCGCACGTCCGGGGCTGGCTGTGGGAACTGTGGAACGAGCCGGATATTCTCTACTGGCGCGGGACGCCCGAGGAGTTCCACGCGCTCTACGACGTGACGGCGGCGGCCGTGAAGGCGGCGCTGCCCGAGGCCGCGGTGGGCGGCCCCACCACCACGGGCGATCTCGGCCCCGGAAGACGGGGCAACGAATTCCTCCGCGGGTTTCTTGCTCACTGCGCGAAGACCT
>WNGK01006685.1_pt1 | contig 19741 bp, 19 predicted proteins | sample 5400601 | NCBI WGS metagenome assembly WNGK01 (sample SAMN13153376, study PRJNA577476) | soil metagenome | isolation source: 60 cm soil or saprolite under Garry oak tree replicate 1 | place: USA:California | collected 2016-06-15
GTCCTGATCACGGCCCTCGCCACGGTGACCGCCGTGATCTACAACGCGGTGACGCACCTATCCGGCGGCATCGAGGTCACGTTGCAGGAAGCCGACTAACGCGGCAACCGGCTTCGCGCAACTCGCCGCGGTGCGGTAACCTATCCCGGCGCGCCCAGTGAGGATGGGCGGGCATCCCTGGTAGGTCGCCTGACCGCACGCACGCGAAGCAATCCGGGCTCATGCAAGGGTTCTCGCTCGGTCAGTTGGCAGCTCAGGGCCTGTAGCTCAGGCGGTTAGAGCGCTTCCCTGATAAGGAAGAAGTCGGAGGTTCAAGTCCTCCCAGGCCCACCCAGGTCACAGCCCTAGTGGCCACTCGCTGGCCCTAGCCCGAGTTTCCGAGAATCGGCGGGTGAGCTTACTGTTTGCGCTGGTCAGCGGTGGTTCCAGGGCTGGTTTCGGTGTATTACCCATGTCAGCGTCTGGGGGCGTACCGGGCGAGGCTGAAGATGCCGGCGAGCGTGTCCTGGATCGGGCTGGTTTCGGTGAGCATGCGGTGGGCCCGGGGCCGACCGCGGCCGCCGTGGTAGAGCAGCACGGTTTCGCCGATGCCGGCCAGCTGGCCGAGGAGCTCGCGGACGGACAGGTTCAGGTGGTGCTGGCGGGCGCGGTGTCGCATGAGGTGGGCGAGCTGCAGCGCCAGGACGCAGGTGAAGACGTGGACGCGGATGTTGTGCTCGGTCCAGTGGTGCATGGGTGAGAACGAGACGACGCGGGTGTCTTTCATCTGCCGGAAGGAGAATTCGGCTTCGGACTGGGACCGGTACCCGGCGATAACGTCAGCGACGCTCCAGTCGTCGTGATCGGTGATCAGCACGTGCTTGCCGAAGATCTCCTCTTCCAGCGCGGCGCGGGCTGCGGGGTCGATGGCCCAGGTCAGCCGCAGGTTCCTGGGCTGATCACCGTCCAGCTGCCAGGTGATGACGCGGCGGACCCAGGGTTTGGCGGTGATCGCCTCGATCTCGGCCTGCACTTTGTCTTTGGCGCGGCGGGTCTTGCCGCGGGCCAGCGCGGCGGCCAGCTCGGTGAGTTTCTTGCCGGCTTTGGCCAGGGTGGTGCCGTCGAACCCGCGGGCCTGGCTCTCGCGCAGTTCCGGGGAGTGGGTCAAGATCGCCCGCCGCTGCGCGCCGTAGACGGTGCGGCGGGTGTCGCAGGCGGTCAGCCCGCCGAACCGGTCCTTATCGACGATGCTGCGCCTGGAGGCGGGCAGGGCGGTCAGGTCCGGGCAGTCCGAGGCGGGAACTGACCCGACATAATGCAGTCCGGTGCCCGCGAGGTGGGCGAAGTTGGCGTCGCTGTTCTGGCCGGCGTCGAAGACGACGGTCAGGTCCGCGGTCTGCGCGGGAAGCCCGGCTGCGGCGCATACCGTCGCATGCCGGGTCCTGAGCTGGGTGATCATGTCCGGGAACTGGGTGACGTCGGGCTTGTTGCCGGGGTAGGCGTGCCAGGTCAGCGGGATTCCCCCGTCCCGGGTGACCACCAGCCCCGGCCCGGCCAGCCGCAGGTCAGTGCGCTTCTGCTTGGCCTTGCCGCGCTGCGCGATCGGAGCCTTCTCGTTCGCGGTGGCGATGAAGGTGGCGAAGTTCGTCATGTCGAGGGCCACTGACGAGCAGTCGATCCCTGATACGGCCACGATCCGCGCCGCGATTTTCGCCGAGATCTCCTCCATCTGCTGTTCGGTGACGGCGTGCATCGCGTCCCAGAACCGACGGTGATCCAGCGCCGCGACCGGGATCTTGGTGAACCGGTGCGCGGCGGTGGTCTTCCACCAGTCCGCCAGCGCTGCCTTCGAGCACGGGGCGACCAGCCGGTTCAGCGCCGCCACCGCCAGGTAGGTCCCAGTGGACAGCGGCTGCCCGGCCGGGCGCGGCCCGGCCACCTCATCGATGATCCCCGCCACGCCGAGCTCCTCCAGCATGCCCCAGACGGCGGCGACATCGCCGAACTGCTTGTGCCGGACCCGGTCCGGCAGGCCCAGCCCGCCGCCCCGCATCGCGGCCGCCAGCTCATCAGCGGTCCCCAGGTACTCCTGCGACACGATCCTCGGCTTGCCGTCCACCCGGGCGGACTCCACCAGGTAGTAGTACGTGGCCGTGCCGCGCTTCTTCCCCACGATCGATGCCATATATGGGTAATACAGCAGGCCGATCATGAAATCAAACACCCAGCCGGCATGTCACCTGGGAAAATTCACCGAGCCGGCCGCCGGGCTGAACCCACAAACCCGTGATCCTCGGAAACTCGGGCTAGAGCTGGCCCTACGACTTCTAGGGCCAGACCTTGGGGACGAGCAGCTCAGCAGAGAAGCTCATCTGGTTCGATCCCGTGCCGTCCGCAACAGACCCCCAAGAGGCCCAATCTCTGTGGGGGGTCTGTCGGTCTCTCAGCGACCCGCTACCAGTCCGCTACGTCAGCGGGAGTGCGCAGATCTAGGGCATGCGACGACACGCCCCACAAGATGTGGGTGTGGTGCTCGGATATAGCTGTGTTGCCTGATGTACTTAGAGTGCTCAAGGCGAGCAGCCCCCATAGCAGGGGGTAACCAGGCTCACGTCACAGCTGATCTTGCTCTACCCCGCGTTGTCCGCGCTCGCAGAGCCTATGTCACTGACCTTGTCGAAAGGAAGACTGGTTCAGTATCGGCGTGGCGTGCGCCAGGAAGAAGGCAGATGATGCCTGGCAGGGTCAACTCCCGGGACGTAGTACAGCGGGATGACGGAACCTGGGCGGTCCTCAAGCCGGAGAGCCAGCGCGCGAGCGCCGCGGGTCTACCGACGCAGGATGCAGCCGTCCATCGTGGGTCCACGATCCTTCACAACGACGGAGGCGGTGAACTGCGCATCCACGGCAAAGATGGGCAGATCCGTGATCAGCGCACCATCGCACCGGGCAACGATCCTTACCCCCCGAAGGGCTAACTAAGGGTCACCCAAACAGGGCCGTGACCTCCGCCGAGAGCGGCAGGGCCACGGCTCTGTCCGGAGCTTGGAAGCTATCGGTTTAGCGCGCCGTTAGTCAGGCCGCTCGGTCCTCCGTCTCCTCGTTATCCGGGCCGGGCGGCCTGGTAGACGTAGAGACGGCTGACGGCTTCGTTCATCTCCTCCAGTACCGCCGTCCGGTCCTGGGCGAACAGGCGTAACGGCACAGTCAGATATCAGAACCGTCGGAATGGCCCAGATGGAGGGCCAGCATCGTCCGCGGATGGTGGACGTTCTCACGGTGTGCTTGCGCTTGCGTTCGTTCTCTTGCTGGCTCTGGAGCGCGCGGAGCAGGCTGACCGCTGCGGCGTCGCGGGTTCTGGTGTGGCCTGCGGGAGTGGTCCGGCCGATTCCGGTGGCGGGCGGCGCGAGGCCGGCGTTGTCGACCGGTTCCCATCCGGGTCGGCTCCGCTCTCTCCGCCAGGTGGGACGGACCTGGCCCGCCCGCTTGCCGCTGACCTGGACGTGCCAGGCGCGGGTCTGGTGGTAGTCGGGTGCCCGCACGAGCTCGTACTGGCCCTCGGCGATGATCACGCTGGTGATTCCCGGCGCTGCCTGCTTCCGCTGGCCGCGGGCGGCGGCCTGCGATGATCCGGCGGCTTCCGCTGCTGCCGGGGCGGGAGCGGACGGGCGGCGGGGCCGGTCCTTGCCCCCGTGCTGTGCGGGCTTGCCGGTCCGGGCCGCTGCCGGGGAGCTCGCGGCAGCGGGGGCGCTCGTGCTCGCGGGGCTGGCGTCGTGCCCGGTCTCCTGCTGCGGGGGTTCCGGTGCGGCTGGCGTGTTCACTGCCGGTGGACGGGGGCGGCGGCGGGCGAGGTCGGCGTGACGTTTCTGGGCGGTCTGATGAACAGCTCGCTCTGCTCGAGTTCGGCTGCCAGGCTGCGGGCCGCCGTGATCGCGGTGAGGGCGGCTGCGGTGCCCATGCCACCCCGGCGGGGCCGCGGCGCCGATGCCGGCCAGGACCTCCGCGGCGGCGGTGAGCGGCCCGGCGGTGTCCTCGTCCTGGTGCCCGGGCTGTTCCCCGCCCGGCTGGTGTCCGCCAGTGGCGGACGCGCCTGCTGGCTGGATCCTGCCGTGCGTGCCGGTGGTATCCGGGAGCATGACGAATGTCCTGGTCACTGGTCCCGGCGGCGGCTGATGTCGGCGGCGTAGGCCATCCAGTCTCCTGCGGAGATGCGCTGCCAGGCGACGGCGACGTCGATGTGGATGCCGAGCATGCGGGCGAGCAGCGCCGCGGGGAGCTCGGAGGCCAGCTGGAACAGCGCCGTGGAGCGCGCCTGGCCGGGCTGGATTCCGAGGTCTTTGAGGCGCTGCCCGAGGTGGCTTGCGCTGATGGGACGGCCGGGCTGCCCGCCGGGGAACAGCCAGGGTGAGGGATTCCCGGCACCGGTGGTGGCGTGCCCGCGCTTGCCGTCCAGGAGCTGCCGGGTCAGGTCGGCGACAGGGCCGGGCAGGGTGATGGGTGCCGCGCCGAGGCGGATCTGCACTGTGGTGCCGTCGGCGGTGATGTGGCCGGTGGTCAGGCGGCCGATCCGGGCGACGGGCTGGGCGCAGAGCAGGACGAGCAGCCCGGCGAGCCGGTCCCGGGCGTTCACCGTGTTGTCGTGCAGCAGGCGGCGGGCGGCGTCCCAGCGGGCCTGGTCATCCAGCGCCCGCGCCGGGCCGGTCGGCGAGCTTCCGCGCGATCCGCGCGTCCTGCTCAGTCACCTCATCCGGGCTGGCCGGGCAGATACTGACCGACACTTTCCCGTGTGAGATGGCCAGGTGCAGCGTGTCTGTCCCGGCACCGGGAACCTCGATCCAGGCCCGCTCGTCGAGATAGAACGACACGCTGACTCGCACCGGCTCGCCGGGCCGGGAACTGAGCGTCGTGTAGGTGTATCCGGCGCTCATGCCGCGCTCTCCTGCCCTCCGCGGCTACGGCCGCCTCCGCGCACGGCGCGGACTCCGGTGGCTTTGAGCGAGTAGGCCAGCCGCCCGCCCTGGTTCACATACGGAAGTCGAGTCAAGAATAGAACCTCAAACTTGGTTGGTCGAGTTATCAGGACCAATGGGGTCTGGCAGGGCTAGCCGACCGGGTAAGCGTCCTCCAGGTCGTGCAGGTCACCCGGCATGGCCACATCCAGCGCGAGCAGCGGGTTCCCGGTGGCATTCCGCGCGCTGACGTACAGTGCCAGGACCGGAGCGGATCGAGAGATACCCAGCAGGCGCACCTCGTGCGGCGCCGGGTGACGAGCGACGACTCGCTCAATGACGTAGTCAATGCGGACACCCTTCGTGCGGGCCAGGTGGTTCCGGATACCACCGGACACGGGAGCAGGGTCAGCCAGACCCGTTTCCTCGGCCACGTCGGGGGCGAACCACCAGGTCACGATCTCGGAAGGCTCGCCGTCGTGACGGACCAGCAGCCTGCGGAAGATCACCTCCGATCCCTCCGGTACGTCCAGGAGGGCCGCGATCCGGCCAGGCGCCGATACCTTCCCGGTACTCACTAGTTCCCCGGATTCGCGGGACTCGTCGCGATCCAGCTCGTCCTGGCCACGTCGCCCGGCTACCATCCCCGCCAAGGCCGGGCGACCCCGGACGAAGCTGCCCTTGCCCTGCTGTGTGTCGATCGAGCCTTCCTGCCGCAGCACGCGCAGGGCCCGGACGACCGTCGGCCGGGCGATCCCGAACTCTCCCGAGAGCTGATGCTCAGATGGCAGCAGGGAGCCGGGCGGGTACTCGCCGGACTCGATTCGGCGCTGTACCTCGGTGATGACTTGCGCGTATTTCGGCGGCGTGTACTCGTAGGGCATGCCTCTGCCTCGCGGTCGGGCCAGGTGGTCAGGCTGAATGCTTGTCTACTCAGGCACACTACTGCCTGGGCAGCTATGTGTCACGTCCGGTGCCGCGAGCTGCCAGAACGTACCGGCACGGTCAGTCACCGGGCTTGCCGGTGATCTCGAACCAAACCACCCAACCCAGCTCATCCCCGCGCGATCCCACCTGTCTGCGAGCGCGTTCACGATCCGCAGCCCCCTGCCACCGGTCAGCACGCCCCGCTCGCCGCTGTCCTGGGGGATGCAGGGCTCTGACGAGCTGCCCCGGTCGGCGATCTCGACCCGCGTGGTGTACCCGGACGCCGTGACCGTCAAATCGAAGCAGCCGCCATCCCCCGACGCGGTGTGTCGCACGGCGTTGGAGGCAATCTCGCTCACCATGACCAGCACTTCATCTATGGCCGGCCACTGGGCGCCCAGGACGGCGCGTACGAAGTCACGGGCCTGCCCGACCGCCGCCGCCGCGCCGGGGAACCAGTCCGCAGCGGCGATATCCAACCGCTCAGCCTGCACGGCCATTGCCATCGCAAGCACTGCAGTCTCGCCGGGAGGCTCGCACAAAGCTCCGGTCCATGATCCCCATGACCACCGACCGGCGAGAGCGGACCAGCTTCCAGCCCCGGCAGGCCCGGCACACCCTCGTTCGAGAACGTTTCGCCTGCTGCCAAATCTTGGGACACGACAGCCCTCGAACCCATCCCACGCAGGGTTATCGACTCGATATACCAAGTAGTCTGACTATCCAGACCACCCACGGCTCAGGCCCCCGCCAGGCAAGGATCTGAGCTGCGCGACAGCGCGTTCGGCCCCCCGGCCATCTCGCCGGACTTCTGGTCCCGGCCTGAGGTCACCGCGGCGTTAGGCCGCCGCGACATCGGTGAGCTGTTCCGGCTGCTGAAGGCACAGGCCGGGATAAGCCAGACGCGGATCGGCGCAGCCACCGGCAACGCTCAGGGCCGGGTCAGTGAGATCATCAGCGGCAAGTATGAGGTCCGCACCGTCAGGAGCCTGGCCCGGATCGCCGACGGCCTGGGCATGCCCGATGATGCGCGGGTGGTCCTCGGCTTGGCACCGTCCGACCCTTCACATGCAGCGGCTCCCCTCGCCGCACCACCTGCCCTGCCAGCCCCGAGGCTGGCCGCCGGGACACAGTATCCGGCCACGACCGACGAGGCAGTGATGGCAAGCACCGGCCTGTGGCAGGCCGACGCGGCCCGGACACCCGAGCTGATCTCGGTCCCGCTGGAGCCTGCCGCCTGGACGTCCGCCGCGCTGGCCTGGCTGGTCAGTGAGCCCGACACACCCGCTCCCGAGGCCGGGCCAGGCCGGAAAGTCGGTCTCAGCGATGTCACGCGGGTCCGGGGCAACTCCGCGCTGTTCGCCGAGCTGGACAACCGGTTCGGCGGTGCCCACGCCCGCAGGTCCCTCGTCCATTACCTGCAACGCGAGGTCACCAGTCTGTTGCGCGGCCAGTACACCGATGATGTCGGCCGCGACCTGTTCGCCGCTGTCGCCGAGGCGTCGCTGCTGGCCGCCTGGGCGTCCTACGACTGAGGCTTGCACGGCGTGGGGCAGCGCTATTTCGTCCAGGCCCTCCGCCTGGCCCAGTCGGCAGCAGACCGGCGCCTGGCCTGCAGCGTCCTGTCCGCCATGAGCCATCGGGCCACCTTCCTCGGTCACCTCACCGAGGCCGCCAGCCTCGCCCGCGCAGCGCGCACCGGCCTGCGCGACCAGGCAACGCCAGCGCTGACATCGCAGTTCCTGGCCATGCAAGCCCGCGCCCTCGCCCGCGCCGGTGACACCAGCGGATGCCACGCCGCTCTCGCCGCCGCCGAGCGCAGCTTCGAGCCCTTCGAGCCCGGCCGCGACCCCGAGTTCATCAGCTACTTCACCCAAGCCGAGCTAGCCGCCGAGATTGCGCATTGCTTCCGCGACCTCGGCGACGCCCGCAGCGCGAGCGATCACGCCGCGCTGGCTGTTAGACGACACGGAAGATGCTCATGTTTGAGGGGTTACGGCGGCATTGAGGGTGCCGATGGGTCATGGTGATCTTCGTCAGGGTGGTGCGCGTCGTTCCGAGCTTCCGGGAGGGCCGTGGGTAGCGCTTGGAGGCGCCATGCTCACGGTAGAGGCAAACGCGGATGCCGTCGAACGGCGGCTGGGGGCGGGGGAGCTGCGCTGCCCGTGCTGTTCGGGGACGCTGGCGGGGTGGGGGCATGCGCGGGAGCGGTCATTGCGGGGTCCGGCCGGGAGGCTGATCCGGCTGCGGCCGCGGCGGGCGCGGTGCCGGTCGTGCCGGGTGACGCATGTGCTGCTGGCGGTGTTCGCGCTGGCACGGCGGGCTGACACCGTCGATGTGATCGGCGCTGCGCTGGCGGCTGCGGCGCGGGGGGCGGGGTTCCGGTCGGCGGCCGCGCAGCTGGGGGTTCCGGCATCGACGGTTCGGGGGTGGCTGCGCCGGTTCGCGGGCCGGGCCGGGCCGGTCCGGGCATTCTTCGCCGCGCTGCTGGCCGGGGCGGGGCCGGATCCGGTGATGCCGGCGGCAGCGGGCTCGCTGGTTGGGGATGCGGTGGCGGCGATCGCCGGGGCGGCGTCGGCGGTGGCGGAGCGGTGGCCACAGCTCGGCCAGGCGCCGGTGTGGCAGGCCGCGTCGGCGGCCAGCGGCGGCTTGCTGCTGGCGCCGGGCTGGCCGGCCCGGCGGCGCAACACGAGCTGACCCGTTACGGCCGGGACGGCCGGCGCGGGAGCCTCTTGTGGTTATGTCCGTTTGACCGCAGGAGGTGCCTGAGAGGCAATGAAGGCCGACGACCAGGAGCAGGCCAGGCTGGAGCGGGCCCGGGCGATCGGGCTGTTCCGTTACATGCTGATCCGCGAGGCCGCTGACCCGGCGCTGACATCGCGGCAGCGCGGCGCGCTGGTGCGCCAGATCGCCGAGCGCGAGCACGCGGATCCGGCCGGGCGGCCGGTGCGGCTGACCCGGTGGACCCTGGACCGGTGGATCGCCGCGTGGCGGCAGGGCGGGTTTGACGCGCTGGTGCCCTCGCCGCGGCAGTCCTCGCCGCGCACGCCGCCGGAGGTGATCGAGCTGGCGGCGGCGCTGAAGAAGGAGAACCCGGCCCGCACCGCCGCGCAGGTGCAGCGGATCCTGCGGGCGCAGGCCGGGTGGGCGCCCGACGAGCGGACGCTGCAGCGGATGTTCATCCGCACCGGGCTGACCAACCTGGCCGCCTCGCAGCAGCAGGCCAGCACAGCGTTCGGCAGGTTCGAGGCCGGGCGCCCGAACGAGATCTGGACCGGAGACGCGCTGCACGCGATCCGCGTGGGCGGCCGCAAGACCTACCTGTTCGCGTTCATCGACGACCACAGCAGAGCGGTGATGGCTGCCCGGTTCGGGTTCGCCGAGGACACGATCCGGCTGGCTGCGGCGCTGCGCCCGGCGCTGGAATCACGGGGCGTCCCGGAGTGGATCTACGTGGACAACGGCTCCGCGTTCGTCGACGCATGGCTGCTGCGCGCCTGCGCCAAGCTGGGCATCAAGCTGGTCCACAGTAAGCCGGGTAAACCTGAGGGCAGAGGCAAGATTGAACGGTTCTTCCGCACCGTCCGCGGCCAGTTCCTGGCCGAGCTGACCGAGGCGCGGGCCGCGCAGGTCTGCGGCCTGGCTGAGCTGAACCGGCTGTTCACCGCCTGGACCGAGACGGTCTACCACGTCCGCGAGCATTCGGAGACCGGGGCGGCGCCGCTGGCCCGCTGGGAAGCCGGCGGGCCGTTCCCGGTGCCGCCGCCGCCGGTCCTGGCCGAGGCGTTCCGCTGGTCGGAGCGGCGGACGGTGTCCAAGACCGCGCTGGTCTCGATGCACGGCAACCGCTACCAGGTCGACCCGGCACTGGCAGGCCGGCGCGTCGAGCTGGTCTTCGACCCGTTCGACCTGACCGTGCTGCAGGTCCGCCACGGCGGCAAGGACGCCGGGACCGCGCTGCCGTTTCACATCAGCCGGCACGCCCATCCCAAGGCCCGGCCCGAAGAACCCGGCAGCGGCGACGCCGCGCCGCGCGCCACCGGCATCGACTACCTGGCGCTGCTGGACGCCCAGCACGACCGGCAGCTCGCCGGCCGGGTCAACTACGCCGCCCTCGACAGCGGCGACGCTCGGCAGGACCAGCAGCGCGAGCACGGCGAACAGGACGGCACGTGAACGCGGCCACGATGCCCGTGCCGCAGCTGGCCATGCTGCTGGCCCGCACGGCTGACGGGATCTGCGCCGAGGCCGCCGCGGTATCGCTGATCGCCGCGCACGACCACTTCCTGCACCAGCCGGCCTTCCGGCGCATCATCGCCGCTGGGTCGGCGGCCAGCGCCGGCTCCGGCGACCCGGTCGCGGTGATCCGCTGGAACGCCGCCATCTGGGCGCTGGACCACGGCAGGCTGACCGGCTCGCCGTCGGAGAAGGCAGTGCTGCGGATAGCCGCCAGCATCGCCGAGCCCGGCATCCCCGTCCGGCTCGGCGCCAGCCTGGGCAGCCTGGACCGCCGCAACATCGCCCTGGTCACCAGCGCCATCACCGCCGCCAACGGCTGACCCGCAAAGAAAGCGAAACGCCAGATGATACAGAAACTGCAATCCCACTACGGGTTCACCCGCATGCCCTTCGGCCGCGACCTGGCGCCCGGCATGCTGCACCGCCACGCCGCCCACAACGAGGCCGTCGCCCGCATCACCTGGTGCATCGCCGAGCGCGCCATCGGCGTGATCACCGGCGAAGTCGGCGCCGGCAAGACCGTGTCCGTGCGCACCGTGCTGGCCGGCCTGGACGCCACCCGGCACACCGTCATCTACCTGCCCAATCCGATGATCGGGGTGCGAGGCGTGCACGAGGCGATCATCACGACCTTCGGCCAGGAACCCAGCCTGATCACCTCCCGGGTGATCGCCCAGGCCGCCGCCGCCCTGGCCGCCGAGCGCGACGAACGCGGCCGCACCACCGTCCTGGTCCTGGATGAAGCCCACCTGCTGCGCTACGAGCAACTGGAGACCATCCGCATGCTCACCAGCCACAACATCGACTCCGACTCGCCGCTGGCCTGCCTGCTCGTCGGACAGCCCACCCTCAGGCGGACCATGAAACTAGCCGTCCTGGCCGCCCTCGAGCAACGCGTCGCCTTGCGCTACACGATGCCGCCCATGACAGCAGCCGAGACAGCCAGCTACCTCACCCACCACGTCAAGCTCGCCGGGCGATCCGACACCCTGTTCACCGACGACGCCGCAGCGCTCATCCACGACACCGCGCGCGGCTACCCCCGGGCCGTCAACAACCTCGCCATCGCAGCGCTCGTCGCCGCCTACGCAGCCGGCCAGGCCATCATCGACGAAAAAGCAGCCCGGGCTGCAGCCGCTGAGATCACCGACGACTAACCCGGCACCATGACAACCAGGCGCGGCACCTCGCTCACAAAGCCCCGCCAGCAAACCAGCTGGCGGGGCTTTCCCGCACCACGACATCGGCACCTTCAATGACGCCTTCATCGGCATCTTCGGCGCCCGGCAACACGCTGGCCACCCCGTCGGACGGCCAGTATGCCCGCAGTGACTTTTTCGCCATGATGGTCCTGGCCGACGCCATCGCCGACCAAGGCGACCCGGACCAGGCCTGCAATGCCGCGCTCGACGCGTTGCGCCTGGGCGAATCCCTGACCTCCGCCCGGTGCGTCGCCTACGTCCGCGAGTTCCGCCGTCGCCTGGACCGTTTCGGCGGCCACCCCGTAGTCCGCGACTTCGTCGACCAGGCCGCCAGCTACATGCTGTGGGCCAAGGCCACCGCCTGATTCCTGCTCAGAACGGAGCCCAGTCCCGGTGCCCGGGTCCGCTGCGCAAGTCCGCGACGCGCTTGGCAATCTCAGCGGCTATCTCCGGGCTCTCGCCCGCGTTCTGCGCCAGCCACGTCACCATGGTCAGCTTCCGGATATCGGCTAGCACGGCATATCCGGGCCAGGCCATCACGTCGAACCCGTAGATCTCGGCGAAAGCCGCGTACTCCTCGGCGGTATGCCAGCCGAACCGCTCGAAGTACATCGCTGTCAGCACCAGATCCCACTCACGCGGACCCGCCGCGAACCCATCCAGGTCAATCAGTACCGCTACGCCGTCAGTCTGCCGCCGCAGCATGTTGCCGACATTGGCATCGCCGTGCACCGGCCCCGCTGGCAACACGAACTCCAGGGCCGCATACCGTGCCCGCAAGTCGGCCAGCCGGTCCCGCAGGAACCGCCGGTCACCCTCCGACAGCTCAGCCTGAGCGATCCGCAGCTCCACCCGACCGAATGGCCGCAATTCCGGTAGCACCAGCGATGACGGCGGCTGCAGGCCATGCAGCCACCGCAGCAGCGCCGCCAGCTCGTCCACCGTCCCGTAGACCGCGCGCTCGGTGACCAGCTCCCAGAACGTCACAACCCGGTCACCAGCCACCACCGGCTGCACATCTGGCCCCGCCAGCCGCACAGCCGGACCGACTCCAGCCACCGCGCTATCGCTACCTCGGTCTCGATGTCGGGCAGATACTCAGCCGTGCGGGCTATCCGGGCCACCAACGGCACCCAGCGCAGCCGGCAAATCGCGTTCTCACCTAGCCGCAGCAGCTCAGCACCCCTAGCATCCACGCCCGCCGTCGCACACGCGACCTCCAGTGTCCGCCTCGTGCTAGCCGCCGAAAATCCGCCCCGGCCCGAGGACTCCCCGGTCGTCCTGCCGCCGTCGCCCGTCACGAAAACGACGCTACAGGCCCAGACACGATAAGCCGAGCGGTCAAGCAATCAAGCTTCGCGGACTCCGCGAATTGTAGGAGGCTACGCCTGCTCAGCGAGTGCTTGGAGCAGGCCCACCACCGACCCCGAATTCCAGACCTGGCCTGCAACGATCATCCCCGGCACCGACTCCAGCGACACCCACTCGGCCGGCTCGATCGCCTCCGAGCTGATCGCATCGCCAACCCGCTCACCGTCCCGGCCTATGAACACCACATGCTCGCCGTCTACTGACTCCGCGACCGGCTGAAACGACACAAGGTGCCGCACCTCACCGGCCCGGTAACCTGCCTGTTCCTCCAGCTCGCGCGCCGCCGCCTCGCACGGTTCCTCACCCTCATCGACCAAGCCGCCCGGTAGCTCCCACCCCCACCGGCCTTGCACGAACCGGTATCGCCGCAACAGCAGCACGCGAGTACGGTCATCGAGAAGCACCATCAGGGCCGACCGGTGCATCCGGACTACATGCCGCCAGATCCGCTCACCGCCTGGTAATCCAACATCGACCTGCCCTAACCACAACTCGGGCTGTCATGGATCGTCCGCTCACTGAACGTCCGCCACTCACCCGAGCCGCCCGCTGCCTCAGCCACGACCACGACGCTAACGCACCAGCGACATGGCGCGCCCATCGACCCGCATGCAGCCAAGGCGGGACTCAGTGCACTGCCGAATCTAGCCATAACGGATCAAGGCGGCGCCTGCGGCGCCGCTGGCCGGGCGTCAGCGCCGGGCTCAGCCTTGAGGAGGCCTGCCCGCCGCACGCCGGGCCGCCCACGCAGGGCACGCAGATCACGGCGGCTCACACTGCACGCAGACCCGGTACGGCGTAGAGCCGTCTTCTCGCTCCCGAGTGTCCAGCTCGCGGCCGCCGGTCAAGGGCGGCCCTACAGGCCGTCGCTCCGCGCAGACCCTTGACCGGCGGCCACTCACAAGGGATCGGCGCCTGCGAGAAGGACGGAGAGGACTAGGACACGCTCAGCCAGTTCCAGGCGGGGACGCCCGAACAGGCTGAAGCCATGCGCCTCTTTCGCAAATCCCGGCCCCAAAGCCGAGACCACATAGGCTGCCTCGTCCATGGGCGAGGCTGGGGTAGCTGGCGTTTCAACGGAATCGCCAGGGAGGTCACCGATGAATATCCGGCCTTCTTTGCGAGCTGTATCTAGCCTGTGCGCGGCACGCTCCTAAAGAGTGCAACAGCGTACCATTGAGGACACGCAACGCGGAGCCAAGGTGCCGGAGGCTGCGATGAGACTGCGAGCGCATCGGCGAAGCCCGGTGGTTTTCGTATCTTTACCGTCTACCCCCAGCAAACGCTGGGTCCTCGTCGAGTCAGCATTCCCGCGTGCAGCAGCGGGCAGCAGTTGCGCAGACAACACCACGAGGCTTTGGCCGCGATCTTGTCCGCCGTCAAGTGGTGTACCCTACATATTGTTACCTGCTCATCTGCCTTCTACCTCTTCGCTTGTAGGCCACCGTGTGCATAGACTACCTCGCCTTGGGTAACCCCACACTAGACGTTCAACCATGGGCGTCTCCTGCGCTCGGCGGCACGGTGACCTACTCAGCCATACAGGCAGCTCGGCTGGGGCTCCGCTCAACGATCTTCGGCAGAGCGGACCCTGTTGCTTTGCAGCCGTACTGGGATCCCTACGCCAAAGAAGTCAACCTGCACCTGCAGCCGTCCAGCTCAACAACTACGTTCTATAACGCATCAACAAATGATTCTCGAGAACAGTGGCTCAAGGCCTGGGCTGGCCCTATTCGGCATGCTGACCCGCTTCCCGGTAGCGAGATTTTTCATATCGCGCCCGTGGCCCAAGAAGTCGTCATTGAGGCGCTTTTGACCGAATGTAAGTCACGCCTCGTATGCTTGACACCGCAGGGCTTGCTCAGAAAGTGGAGCGATACGGATGGCCATATTAGCCTGGTGCACCGGAGTTTCGCTCGGGCCATTGCAGCAGCTGTCGACATTGTTGTCGTTTCCGAAATTGAAGTGCAATATATAGGCGCCTTTCTTATGGCAGTCGCGGAGCAAGGAGGACTCTCTGTAGTCACGCAAGGTAGCAGGGGATGCGAAGTATGGACGCGACATGACCGTAGAACCTTTAGTGCCTTTCCGCCCGACAAGATAATTGATACTACAGGAGCAGGTGACTGCTTTACGGCAACGCTAGCTGTCGGGATATACCTGGGCAGACCTCTAACGCAGGTAATAAGATCTGCTACGATTGCGGCTTCGCTTTGTATTGGCGACCACGCTACTAAAGGCATCGGAACGAGGCTGCAAATCGAGCAGAAGCTGATTAGCTCAACTCAGACGTAAGTTGACAACGAATTGCATCATCACACCTAGCTAACCGGATATCTCGAACGGAACTATTTCTCGCGCGCCATGGCCAGACAGCGTGGTCGTCAGAGGGCCTCTACCTTAGTTCGACCGACCTCGCGCTAACCGTAGATGGGCAAGCTCAATCACGTCGAGCAGAGTCGTTCTCAGGGCAATGGCTGGATCTGAGCCCGAATTCGACTCAATCTCGATGAGCCTCTAATCCGAGCCGTGGGCACGGCAACCTTAATATTCGGTCGCGATGCTAAAGCTGAACTGAAAGCTTGCAACCTGATCAGAGAATCAGCTTCGGTAATTTTTAGGAAATGATGAGCCGCAAAGATGGGACCTGGATGGGATCTGTGGTAAGACGGTGAGCCTAACGCCCCCTGAGTACCTGTCTTAACAGATCACAATGCTACATGCTTCGTTCACTTGCCACTACCGCGGTCGCGCTTTCCGTGGTCTGCAAACAAGATCAATGAATGGTGAGGACGGTCTTTGGTCGGTGCATCTGTACTTGCAGGAAGGGACGGCGTATGTTCAGTTTGATCGGCGTGGCCGCGTTCGTGGTAGGTCTCATACTCGGCCGACACTTCCCTGGGCTTCTGAGGTTAGTACTAGTTCCTTAGTCGTTGGATCATTCCAAAGCTCGTCGAACGTTCGGCTGAACATCTCCTTTAGTTTCCGTCCCTGTGAAGTGCTAGTATCGGAAAGTATCATCGTAACGCCATGACCTTTGATATTAACCTTTCCGTCGGTAGTTGAATAGAGGTACCAGCCGACATTAATCCACTTGTCACCGATATTTCTCCCGCGCAGAGAGGCGGGCGTCCAGTACTGCCTAACTGTTATATTCTCGTAGTTCTTGAAGTCTTTGCGCAGGTTGTCGATGCCAACTTTGATGGTCTTACGTTCATGAGGACTGGCGGCTTTATCTGGGTGGCATATCAGCAATCTAATCGTCACATTGGCCTTTCTCAATCTCTCCAGGAGCACCCTGATGGTTGAGGTGCTGTACTCAAGCAGGTCAGCTTTCCCAGGACGCTCTTTCTCAATTTCCTCCTGAATCCGGGTCAGTGCTTGTGTTTGGTCTTCATATACTTCCAAACTAGGCGGGCCCTTCATGTCGACCACTTTATAAAGCAGGTCGATTATCAACGCTATAAGTATGACACTAAAAAACCCTCGAGTGATAATCCAATTGCTGATATCTGGAACGAACTGTGAAATGATATATAGAAGTATAACCAATGCGATTAGAACAGTACCAATGATGGTGAGACGCTGCTCGATCCACCTGTCTATTTTCGAGAAAATCATGTGAGTTCCTCCCCCTGTTGACTTCGATCAGCTCGTATCGAACCCTTGCTGAAAGCCATTCTTCGGAGATGGCCTCAGGACAAGATCGCCAGGCCACGGAGCGGTGCGATCGAAGCACGAGTCCACGACGCAGGCAGGTCAGCCCGTATCACCAGTGGACCACTGAGGCCTCACACATGCAACCGGCGAGCACAAGGCCTTCGAGATAACCAGCCTGAGCGACCGCGGACTTCCTACAGGTTGGGCCTGACCCGTTTTGACGGACATCCATCATCAGGAATTCGCCCGCAAGGATGTTCGACCATGGAGAGCATGAGGAAGAGGCCCCGGCGCCGCCGTTCGTTCGCACCCGAGTTCAAGGCCGAGATCGTTGAGCCACGCTAGCGCGGCGACCGGTCCATCGGCCACGTTGCCAGGGATTTCAACCTGACCGAGACGGTGGTCCGGGAGTGGGTCAAGCAGGCGGAGCGGGATAGCGGCGCCCGCCAGGACAGCGGGCTGGCCAGCGCGGAGCGGCAGGAGCTGGCGCGGTACATCGAGCGAGACGGGAGTTGCCGAATACCAGCGCTTCGCCACCTGCCTGCAGCACAAGATTCAGCCAACCTCGACGCCAGCGACCGCGATGCCACGAGCTACGGATCAGAAGGTTAAGGTGCGTCCGCTGGCCCTAGAAGTGGCCCTACAGTGGCCCTAGGACACTCGGGGGTAATCAGGGGGAATCGGTAGGGCCAGCGCGATCTGCTGCCCAGGGTCACGGCCCTGGCGGCGCTACCAGATGATCGGCATCGGCACCCTGACAAGGAAGAGGTCCGAGGTTCAAGTCCTCGCAGGACTGCCGAGAGGTCTTCACACTTCACCAGGGTACATGTTCACATTTGGGTCTGACATTCTCGTGGCCGAGCTGAGTTTGATCTTGTGTCTCCGGTTTCCGGGGGCTGGTGGCGGGTTGCCGGGCTGTTTCGGGGCTTCCGGTGCGTGCTGGCGGGCGCTGCGGGCGGCGTGAGAGCGCGGCGTAGCCGCGCTGGCGGTGCTGGTGGTTAACGGCTGCTGCCGTGGGGCTGGGTCGGGGGCCTGGTTACGGCGGGCCGGCGGGCGCGCCAGCGAGTTCGCGGCGGCGTTTGCGGGCGCGGGGCGGCAGGCCGGCGGCAGCGCGGCTCTGGTTGTCTTGCTGGCGGGCCTGGTGGGCGGCGAGGGTGCGCTGGTTGCGGACGGCGGTCAGGCAGGCCAGCCAGAGCATGAGCGGGGTCAGGCCCATGAGGCGGATCCAGCCGCGGTCGATGCTGTTGACGGCGGTGTCCTTGATGCTGGCGTTGAGCCGTTCGGCGGCGGTTCGCCGCTGGTAGGAGGTCCGCCAGCTGGCTGAGGGGTAGTCGTGTTTCTGCCGGGTTTTCTCGGCGACCTGAGGCCCGGCGGTGATCGTCTGCTGGGTGCAGCAGGCCGGCGGATGCTCGGGCGGGGTGAGGACCTCGGGCCGGTCCCGGTCCAGTTTCATCGACGCCGGCTTGAGCGGGCAGCGGATCTTCCCCGTTGCCGCGGGACAGGCGTGACGGCGGTAGCCGCCGGCGTCGTCGGCGGCGTGCAGGCCGGGCTTGTAGCGTGATAGCCCGGCGGTCTGCTGGTCGTGCGCGGCGACCTCGGCCGGGGTGGCGGCCGGCGGCAGCGTGACCAGCTGCAGCAGCGGGGCGGGGGTGGCGGGACAGTACAGATTCCCGTTGCAGATGATCGCGCCCTGGTGAGTGCCGCGGGGACCGCGGTCGTGCGGGTGCAGATCCTGCACGAGGTCAGCGCCGGCACCGCGCAGCGGGTTTGCCCAGGTGTCCGGGACGCGGTGAGCGTAGCCGGAGTCAGCGGTGATGTCGCCGAGCGCGATGCCGCCGGCTGGCATCGTGGTGAGCACGCCGGCTAGTTCGGCGGCGGGGTCGTGGCCGGGGCTGGCGACGGTGATCCGGCGGGCGAGCTCGGGGACGGGCTCGCTGTTCTCGTCGGCCACCATGACCGCGGCCGAGAGGTAGTAGCCGAAGAACATTTCTCCTTCCTGGATGCTGCGGCCGACGTTGCGGTGGCCCCAGGAGGCCTCGGGGCCGGTGCCGGTGCCGGCTGCCTCGTGCGGCACTGGCCGCGCCCAGGCCTCGACGTCGGTCCAGTCGGCGGCCATCGAGGTGCTGGCGTTTTTGAACGCCCCGGGGATGCTGGCTTCGGTCAGCTGGTCGCACACGTGCTGCAGGCGCGGGGAGGGGGCGCCGTCGGGCTGGTCTTTGGCCAGCGCCCGGGCGGCCAGCCGGAAGGTGTGCTCGGTCTGCCGGTAGGTGAGCTGGTGCGGCCCGGTTTTCCAGTACGCGATGACGCCCAGGCGCACCTGGTCGGCTTCGGGCAGCGCGGTGAGCGCGGCGTGGATCTCGGTCAGGTGGGCGGGGCGGCTGCCGGCCAGGGCCAGCAGCATGCCGGTCAGCAGGGTCCGCGCGGTCAGCTGCCGGCGCCGCACGCCGATGGGCAGCATCATCTCGATGCGCGGCGCGATGCCGGAAGCGCCGGTGACTTCTTCCAGGCGGGCGAGCGGGACCCGGCTGGCCACCGGCGCGTTACCGGGCCAGGCCGCTCAGCAGCGCGACCGCGTGGTCCTCGCCGCCGGGCTCCAGGCCGGCGATGATGTCGCCGAGCCGCTGGGAGCAGGTGATCCCGGCGGCCGCCATGAACGCGGGCAGGCCGATCAGCCCGGCGGCTTCGGCCAGCCAGGTTGCGCGCAGCCTGCTGGTGTCCAGGGCCGGCAGCCCGCCCCCGCCGGCCAGCGAGCGGGTCAGCGGGCTGGTGATGTTGCCCCGCCCGGGCCCGGTGCCGCCGGTCAGGAAGTTCTCCCCGGCGAACGCGGCGGCTTCCAGCAGCGGGGCGTGGTAGCGGGCCGGTACCGGCACGGCCCGCGGCGCCCGGCCGCGGACGTCCGCGATGACCCCGCCCCAGCGCCGCGCGATGCCGGTTCCGCGGGCGTTGCGCAGGCCGGGGCGGATCAGCCCGGCGCCCGCGCCCGGGCACGCCAGCCCGGCCGCCCGCGGCCGCCGCGCCGGTGCGGGCTGGGCGGCGGCCAGCGCGAGGAACCCGGCGATCTCGCGCGCCGTGTACGGCATCTTGGCCCGCTCGCGGGGCAGCGGCGCATCGGCCGGGTCCGGGTGCGGCACCACCTGCCGGGCGATGAACCTCAGGCTGGTGCGCAGCGTCCGCCGCGCCGCCCCGGAGATCCCCGGCGCGTGCGCGGTGAAGCGCCCGGTCACAGACGGGTGCAGCAGCACGCCCGGCACCGGGTCCAGCCCGAGCCCGATGCCCCGGGCGGCGAGCTTGCTGTTGCCGGGCGCCGAAGATGCCGATGAAGGCGTCATTGAAGGTGCCGATGTCGTGGTGCGGGAAAGCCCCGCCAGCTGGTTTGCTGGCGGGGCTTTGTGAGCGAGGTGCCGCGCCTGGTTG
>WNGK01012036.1_pt1 | contig 19740 bp, 21 predicted proteins | sample 5400601 | NCBI WGS metagenome assembly WNGK01 (sample SAMN13153376, study PRJNA577476) | soil metagenome | isolation source: 60 cm soil or saprolite under Garry oak tree replicate 1 | place: USA:California | collected 2016-06-15
TCATTATATCAATCCCGATGGTCTCACCTACTACAGCGCACCCAACACGCCCATACCCGGTCACTATACAACTGCCTACGACCTCATTCGCCTGGCACAATATGCCATGAAGCTTCCCCTTTTTGCGCAAATTGTGAAGACAGGTTATTACAACCTGCCCGCAACTACCTCTCACCATGCCTATAAGTGGGTAAACACGAATGACTTGCTCGGCACGCATCCAACCGAGTTCCCAACCCTTCCCGGAGCTACTGGCATCAAAACCGGCTATACAGCCGAGGCAGGCTATTGCCTGGTCTTCTCCGCGACCCACAACGGCCACAACCTGATCGGCGTCGTCCTCTTCGATACAAATACAAACACCGTACAGCGCTTCCGCGACGCCAAAACCCTGCTCAACTGGGGATTTGGCTTACCTCTCAGGATACCAAACTCATAAGTAGAAAGTCAGGGCTTCTCAAACTGTAGGGGCAATAGTCCTGTGCATGTTGCGGCTGCGCCGCAAATGGTTCTTTTATACACGTTTTGTGTGCTTTGCGTGCGCTGAAGCGCACGCAAAGCACACAAAACGTGTATTACCACTTTCGGTCGCCGAAGGCGACCCGCGCCTGTACGAGGATATTGCCCCCACGGTTCGAGAAGCCCTAATTAGAAAGTATTGAGGGATTGGCGTATGGTTCAAAGTATGGTATCTTTAGAATATGTTAGAAGGTATCATACTCATGTTTCCTGCTTAATTGATTCCTTTTCCCATAGAGGAGCAAGACTACAATGGTAACAACGAAAGATTTCCCAGTGGTCATCCCTGCTGATTGGGTCCCTGGGCCCCTTCAAGGCTTCTGGACGTATGATGACTATACTGCTCTTCTAGATGATGGGCATCGTTATGAGATTGTGAATGGAGTGCTGGTTATGGCTCCTGCGCCTGATCTTGGGCATCAGTCAATTGTATTGCGACTTTCCCACTACTTGTTTGTCTATGCTGAACTTGCTGGACTTGGACGTGTATTCGCAGCTCCCATTGATGTAGAGCTAGGATTGAAGAATGTGTTTCAGCCCGATGTCGTTGTTATCCTGAATGCCCATCTGGACCGATTGACCGAGAAGAAAATAATTGGAGCCCCTGATTTAGCGGTTGAGGTGGCCTCCCCGAGTACGGCAGCCTATGATCGGCTCACTAAGTATGATGTCTATGCCCGTACTGGGGTAACAGAGTATTGGATTGTCAAGCCTGATAGCCGCGCTGTTGAGATATTGGTACTAGAGAACGGGGAGTATCGCTCACTTGGTGTTTTTAATGGTAGATGTTGAGCAGTTTTTCGTATAGATTTTTCCTTTTTAAGCATAAGGAAAGGGAACATAGAGATACTCATATCCTGAGAGTGAGAGAAAGCCATGATAGAATCACTGAAAGAAGCATTTAACGAAGTAGCACAGCTTCCTGAGGACGAACAAAGACACATAGTTGAGATGATAAGGAAGGAAATAGCTTCAGAAAAGCGCTGGCAAACCCTCTTTCATGACCCTCGCTCCGAACGTGTCCTTGGAAGCCTGGTGGCCGAGGCTCTTGAAGAGGATACAGCCGGGCAAACATAGACCTCCATTATTGCGCCCTTGCCATCCGTAAACCAGACTACCTCCTCTGGTTCTGGATTGGTTCCCATGCCGAGTATGATAAGACGCTTTCTCGCTTATAGACAGCCCAACCAATAATAACCAAACACCTTGACATTCTTTTCTCCACGTGCTATATTTTCAGCACGTACTAAACTTAATTTACGAGCTAAAATTATTGTCTATTTGAGAAAAGGAGCACCAATGAACGCCTTGCAACGCACCGATGAACTCATAGAAATCCTGCCAGAGGATGTTCCCGTGACCATGCCAGAGCTACCGCCCCAATTGGTCATCAACACCCTCCAGCAATTCAAAGCCATCAGCGATCCCATACGCTCGCGTATCCTGGGTATTATTCAGAATCAGCCGGCTACAGCCAGGCAGATCGCGGACCGGCTGGGAGCATCGCCTGGCGCCATTGGCCATCACCTGCATGTCCTGGAAGCAGCCGGGCTGGCGCAAGTCGTCGCTCGTCGCATCATGCGGGGCATCGTTGCGAACTACTATACACGTACCGCTCGCATCTTTACCTACGAGTTGCCGCCCGAGGTGGCCGGCAATACATCGATAGGTCTCGAAATCATGACTCAGGCGCGTGACGAACTGGCTGAAGCACTGGTAACTATAGAGGAAGATCCTGTGCGAACCGAGTCGTTTCCGCATATTCGCCTCTCACCAGAACGTGCCGGGGCCTATTTTGAGCGTTTGCAAGCGCTCGTCGACGATATTCTGCATGAGACGCCGGACCCCGATGGCGAAGTATATAGCATCTTTATTTCCATGTTCAAAGCGCCCGCATACCTGCAAGGTTCCAGTACGACTACACCATCGCAAGATACAGCGGCAGAGGCTCGCTCATAAAGCAGGAATGCAGAGGGCGGCAGCCCTTGCCGGGGTTCAAGGGGCGTCCCCTTGTTCCTTTTTTTCAGTACTTCTCAGACAACGACCGAAGGAGGTGACCAATGAAATCAACCCCGGTGGATGAAAATCGCCAGCAAACTCATCGCGTTTCGATCTGGCGCAACCGGGACTTCATGCTGCTATGGAGCGGGCAAGCTGTCTCACTGGTTGGTACCGGTATCACGCAGACAGCTTTTCCATTGCTGGTCTGGGATATTACCCATTCAGCGGCGCAGGTCGGGCTGGTTGGTGGACTGGGTACGCTCCCCTATGTGCTCTTGAGTTTGCTCGTTGGAGCTTTGATCGACCGCTGGGACCGCAAGCGCGTGATGATCCTCTGCGATATAGGTAGAGCACTCAACCTGGTCAGCGTTCTGATCGCCCTGATGCTCGGACATCTCACGGTGATACAACTCGCCATCAATGCGCTCGTCGAGGGTACGCTCTTCGTCTTCTTCAACCTTGCTGAAGTAGCCTGCCTGCCTCGTGTCGTTACCAGGGAGCAGTTGCCCGCTGCTACCGCACAGAACGAGGCGACCATGGGCATCACTGCCCTTCTCAGCCCCTTACTCGGCGGTGCTCTCTATGGATTAAGGCAGGTACTTCCATTTCTCGCTGACGCTGTCTCCTACGCGGCATCGGTTCTATCGCTTCTGTTCATCAAGGTATCATTTCAAGAGAAGCGCCTTCTTGCACATCGCAAGCTGCACATTGAGATCAAGGAGGGCCTTTCCTGGCTATGGCATCAGCCCTTAATTCGCTACATGGCGTTTCTGACCGGTGGGCTTAACTTTACCAGTGCAGGTTTAATCCCTATCCTCATCGTACTGGTCAAGCAGCAACACGGTTCTTCGTTCATCTACGGGCTTATCCTTGCCATCGGCGGTATCGGTGGCATCCTCGGCGCCGTAATTGGCGGCCCAATCCAAAAGCGCTTCCGCTTTGGGCAAGTCATTATCACTACCGTCTGGATCTCGGCGCTGGTCTGGCCTCTCTACGCCATCGCACCGAACCCTATCTTTTTGGGTGTCATAGCAGCCATTAGCTTTACCACCGGCCCGGTCTACAATGTCGTGCAGTTCAGCTACCGGCTCTCAATCATTCCAGATGAACTGCAAGGGCGTGTGAACAGTGTCTTCCGTCTCTTCGCCTTCGGCTTCCAACCGCTGGGATGGGCGCTGACCGGCGTGGGATGGGCGCTGACCGGCGTTCTGATCCAGGTTATTCAGGTAATACCGACGATACTGGTCCTATTCGCCTGTCTCCTCATGCTCGCCGTGCTCACCACCCTCAACCCCCATGTTCGTCACGCCCGTCCCCAGTCTGAAGCACAAGCAGGCTGAAACCGGGCTAGGATCCCTGCGCAAACCCAACCACTACATTTTACCTGCCGTACATGAAATGTAGTGGCTGGGCTTGCCCCAGCCAGGACGACATGTAGTGGCTGGGCTTGCCCCAACCAGGAGAAATCGCCTATCTTAAGGATGGTAATGATGGATAATAGTTTGGGTTCTGAGAAAAGTCGAAGACCTCGTAGAAATCACCGATCCGGGCCAGACCATCACGTGGGGGAGCGGCAGGACCCCTGGGCTTGCCGTTGGCAGCATCATTATTCGTGCCCGGCGTCGAGGTATCGAACTGGTGATTGACACTGGCCAGCGATTGCAGGCCAAAGCGGCGCTCGATGAACTTCAACACCGAACTATGCTCATATAACTGCCCCGAGATGTAGCCACGCCTGGCCCATGGTGATACCACCAGCATCGGCACTCGGAAGCCCATCCCGTACGCGTCCACCTGCGGGGGTGGCATGTGATCAAAGAAGCCGCCACCTTCGTCATAGGTGAAGAAAAGGGCAGAACTCTGCCACAGTTTAGAGGCCATTAAAGCATTGATCACTTCTGACATGCTATGCTGGCCCATTTGAATGTCAGCAGGAGGGTGCTCGCTTATCAGGGATTCGGTAATTAAAAACGAGACCTGGGGCAGCGTTCCGGCATCCAGGTCTTTTTGATAATCATCCTCTGTGAAGTTGAGGCGAGAATCATTTTGCCAGCGTTTGAAGTGGACGAGGACGTTGTAGTCCTCCAGGGAAGTACCGGTACCAATGCCCAGATTGTAGCACTTCCAACTCACCTTGTGTGCATCCAGCAAATCTACAATGGTTGGCCAATCCAGGCTTCCACGAGCAATAGTATTGGTAGTGTTACCGCCTGCGGTAGCTGTCATGAGAGACAGGCGGTTAGGTGTGGATGGACCGAGCAGCGAACAGAAGTAGTTGCCACACAAGGTGAAATGATCGGCCAGTCCATAGTAGTATGAGAGGTCCGAGCCGTTATAGTAGCCCAGTGCAGTAGAGCCATCGGCGGTATAGAAACCATCCATCTTCCCATGATTCCATTCACTATGAATGGACTGCCAGGAATGCGATGGATTATTGGAAATAGGCAAAAAGTTGTGGTGGGGAGTGACAGTACCTCCTTTTCCGTCAGGTTGGGAGTAATGAGCTGGAATGCCAAATTTGCCTGCCCTGGGATAGTAGCCAAAATATTCATCGAAGGTGCGATTCTCCTGGCAAGCAATGAGGACATGCTTGACCGGGTTGGCAGCATTGATATTGCTGTGCAGCATCGATGCCCCCACCTTGTTTAAGGTAAATATACCGGCATCGAGGGCGAGACCAGCTCCTGCTAACACGCCCAGCTTTTGCAGCAGACGGCGTCGAGACTGACGTCTATTGAACCACTGATCCATGAACACCTTTCTCTCTCAACAAATTAAGAACAATCAAGGGGATTACAAAAAAATGAACGAAGAGCAGATGTGGTTTCCCATATTAGACAATGAACTACACCCCCTTGTAGGTGCCAGGATGTCATGGTAGAATAGGCTCACCTATCTTGCTTATATTATGTCGTGAATGTAATTTGAATAGAGTACATTGAAATGCGCTACGCTATATTTACTGATATACACGCCAACCTGGAAGCACTGGAAGCCGTGCTGGCCAGAATAGATGAGCTTGCCAAAGAGAAACCGATTGACCAGCTCTGGTTTCTCGGCGACCTGGTTGGCTATGGACCCAACCCCAACGAGTGCATCACTAAAGTACGTGAACGCACAGATGTTATCATTGCCGGCAATCATGACTGGGCAGCAGTTGGTAAGATTGACCTGGAAGACTTCAGCACTGCAGCGCGTATCTCAGCAGAATGGACAGCAGAGCAACTAACGGAAGAGCATCGTACCTTTCTTATTAATCTACCCGAACGCCTGGAAATTGATGAATGTACCCTTGTGCATGGCAGTCCCTACGGGCCACTCTGGGAATACTTGACCTCGGAAGTTCTGGCTGAGCGCAGCTTCCAATACTTTAGCAGCCGTTACTGCTTCGTTGGACATACCCATGTGCCTGTTATCTTCCAACAACCTGACACCATCGCCAATGCTCCCACCCTGCCCCTGGTAGAGTCAGAACAGAATGGCGTAGCTCACTCCTTCTCAGATGATGATGAAGACTACGGCGAAGATTCCACTGAAGAAACAGCAGAGATAGTTGTGATTCAACCAACTATGTCGACGACAAAGACACCAGCACAGGCTGAAAGCGCTTATGCCGACCCGGAAACGGGCCAGACAGTCAATGAAGCAGAGGCTAACACGCTGCTAGAAGCCCACATGAAAACATCAGACCTGTCGCTGGTTGCCGGGGCTTCCACCCCTGAACAGGTCAACGTTGCCGAAGGCGATGATATCGCTACCACCGCCAAAGATAGCACTGCAGCGGAAGAGAGCAGCCCCCACGCTCCTGATACTGCTGCTATAGAAGAAAATGGTACCGCGCAGGAAGAAGATAACGGCCAGGCTGAGAGTCCAGAGACACATAACGGGGTACAATTCCAGGGTGCTACTGAAGATCAAGATACGCCTGAAGCGGCTGAAGTGGCTGAAGCGGCTGAAGCGCAAGAAACCCCTAAAAATGAGGAGACTCCCGGTGATACAGAACTAGAGGATGTTTCTGAAGGTGAAGCTACGCAAGACAGCGGCGAGGCAAAGCAAAGTAACGCCATAACTCCAGAGGCAGTTATTCTGAACGCAGAAGATCGCTTGAACAGCGAAATAGAGGACCTGTTAACGCTGCTGGGGTTGAGCGAAAGTATGATCCAGGTAACGAATGAAATGCTTGTTCCTCCTGAAGGACATTGGGAAGCAGCAGAGGGATATCGAGCCATCGTTAATCCTGGCGGTGTCGGTCAAGGAAAAAATCATCAAGGTCGGCCTGCCACAATACCTGGCAATACGCCTGGCTTATGGCCGCTAATTTTACTTGAATAAGGAATCTCTCCTCCTTTTTTGATAGACTGGTAATCGGACTGAGCAACATGAAATTAATAGTCGGGCTGGGTAATCCCGGCCCTCAATATGAACATACACGACACAATGCCGGCTTTCGCGTTGTTGACAAACTAGCAACAAAACTCGGATGGAAATGGACGGAGCGACATAAAAGAGCCATCCTGGCAAGTGGCACAATTGGCACTGAGAAAGTCATCCTCGTCAAACCCATAACCTTCATGAACCTGAGCGGTGAGGCAGTTGGAGAACTCGTCCGCTGGTACAAGGTGCAGCCCGAAGATGTACTTGTTGTCTGTGACGACCTTGATCTGCCGGTTGGCAAAGTTCGACTGCGTGCCAGCGGCAGTGCAGGCGGACAAAAAGGCCTTGACGACATTATCCTTCACCTGCACACAAACCAGATTCCCCGCGTGCGCATCGGTATTGGCCGCCCCGCCAACAACCGTAAAGATCATAAAAGTTACGTATTGAGCGTCCCTACAGGTGACGAGCGTATCTTACTGGACGCCGGAGAAGACAGGGCCGTCGAGGCGATACAGATGGTGCTTACCGAAGGACTGGCCCCAGCGATGAACCTTTTCAACGCCGATCCCGAAGCTGAGCAGAAGGCAGAAGAAAGACGACGGCAGCAGAAGGAACGCCAGGAGCAAGCTCGTTTGCGTAGGGAAGCCGAACAGAAAGAGCAGTTGTTAGAAGAAAGAGCCCGCGTGCTCGAACACAAACTGCGTTCACCTGGTGTAAATCCCGACGACCTATAGATCCGCTTTCACCCCCAAAATGTAGTGGTACCCCTTGTGGGTACCAGGGCCTGTCAATCCCGACAACCTATAACTCCGCTTTCAGCCGGCCAGTAGCGGCGAGCCAGATAGCAAAAGCTATCACAGGCACCAGCCCAACCAGCCCTATAGGAGCCCTTACCAATGAATCGGCCGGCGAGAGTAGCAGAAAACCGAAACCGGCCTGGGCGTTAAACGCAGCATGACCCATGACCGAGGGCCACACACTACCTGAACGGAAACGCAGCCAACCAAATTCTTCACCAAAGGTGAAAATCATTTGGTATCTGTAACTTCCGCGTCCATAGTTATTCAACTTCAGCAAAGAGTCGTTGAAAGTCTCCATTGAAATTTTTGAGAAAGAGATGCATATCCAGTACATCGTCTGCAACTACTGGATGCGAAGGAGCCACGGGAGGTGGGGCCACCAGGGGTCCAGGCATCTCAAGGCTCTCTGGGTGTTTCTGTTGGTCCCCCCCAGGTTCCTGGGGCAAAGGGGTTGAGGCAGGTGGCCTGGAAAGGCGATAACTGGTCACCCGGCGGCGTCCCTGCATTTGTGGCGGAAATTTGACAACGTATGTATCTTTCTGTTCACAGTCCTGGCAACTTATCATTACCATCCACACTTCGCTGCGCCGTGCCAGTACCAGCACTTGCTCCGCTTCATATGGACGACCACAGCGATGACAATGTTTTTCGGTGAACAGCTTTCGTATAATGCGCTCCTGTCCATCCATCTCTACTAATCTTTCCCAAACTCGTCCAGCACATCCAAACTATTGATAAAGTCGCGGTATGCGTCCAGGTTATCCTGATCTAAATCTTTTTTGTCTTTCCTCTGCTCAGCCCTGGACATTGTCTGCTCTTCAGTTTCCAGTGCCACGCCGGCGCGATCCAGCACACTTTCATCGACAAAGATAGACGTTTTGGCACGGACGGCGAGCGCAATTGCGTCGCTGGGGCGTGAGTCAATCTCAACGTGTCTGCCCGCAACATCCAGAACGATGCGTGCATAGAAAATGTCTTCAATCAGGTCCGAAATGACAATGCTGACAATTTTAGCTCCAAGCTCACTGATCAAGTTCTTAAGCAGGTCATGTGTCAGTGGGCGAGGAGATGTCGTCCCCTGTAGTTCAACAGCAATTGCATATGCCTCTGCATGCGCTATCCAGATAAATAAATAGCGTTCTTGCCTCGTAGCTTTCAAGATGACCACTCTCTGCTGCGTGGCCAAATTTATTCGCACGCTTTCAACCGTCATCTCAACCATAGATCTGAAGCTCCCTCTTTATACGGCTGGGGTCCATCGAGTTTCTGACATTTCTATCATACACTTATTCGTTGTTATATGCCACAACATCGCCACATCTGAACCCTCAAGTTCACTCTGCCCACCCTCCTCGTCTAGTCCCGGCTTCCGGCTTTCGCGTCACCTGGCATCCTCTTTTATTGTGCCTGGTTTCGCAAATTTCAGTTGCCTCTATTGTACACTTATCCGAGGGCTATGCGCAAATAATTGGCCCGTTCAATCCAGTACCATTGATGCAAATTCCCACGACATCGATTCATATTCCCTGGTTAATTGAGTATAACAAAAGACATTCACGATTCCAAGTCCCTAATGCAAAATCAAGAGACTTTTTCGGAAAGGGGAGTGCCCAGGGGGTAGCGGGGGACGCAGTCCCTTCTGCCGGGGGCGCGGGGGTTGTCCCCCGAATATCTCCCTCTTCTCTACACTAGAAGCAAAATTTGTTTATGAAAAAAAAATTCGGAAAATTCGTTCGACAAAAAGCTTGAAAAGCGCCCGTTCGTATGCTATTATTAATTTGAATAGCCGTTCTACTTTTTGGTAGCCAGGCTAAAACGATGCAAGCCTATGCAGAAAGGCGGGAAACAGGCTCTATGTCATCAGAACACGCAAGCGATATTCAACGCAAAATGTACAACTTTATTGTCTCCTATATGAGACGCGAGGGAATGCCACCCACGAATCGCGAGATTGGTCGCGAGATGCAAATTGCCAGCACCGGTCATGTTGATTACCACCTGACCATGCTTGAGAAAAAGGGGCTTATTTCTCGTCAGGCAAAGAAAAGCCGTGGCATTAAACTCACGAAACCGGTAATAGGTATCCCCGTGCATGGTTCAATTGCTGCTGGCAAACCCCTTGAAATAGCCGTAGACCCGGAGCAGTATATTGATGTCGGCCGCGAAATGGAGCAAGACAACAGCTATGCCTTAATCGTCAAAGGTCGCTCCATGATTGAAGATCACATTTGTGATGGCGATTATGTTGTTGTCAAGCCACAATCTACCTGTAGCAATGGCGATATCGTTGTCGCGGTCCATCTCCAGGAAGGCAGCAGCGGTAGCGCTACCCTCAAGCGCTTCTTTCAAGAGAAAGATCACGATCGCATCCGCCTGCAGCCTGCAAACTCCGAGTTAGAACCCATCTTTGTCTCGAGAAGCGAGTGGGACCAGGAATGGCTGGTGCAAGGTAAGGTCGTAGCAATTTTCCGCCAGTGTCCTGCTGCCTGAAAAGAGCGGTCGCTTGCAGTGAGCTGAAAGATTAGAACATCTGGCAGAGGCTTTGCCTCTGCCAGGAAGTGACTCGTGCCTCCACGGCTTTTTTTGCATCTCTTCTTCTTGCTGCAAAACCCCTTGTACTCTTTACTCAATTATGGTATATTCACTGTATTAAGACATAAAAGCTATTTTTGTTCTCAACCTTCTTACTTAATTGCGGAAACACAGAAAGGAAAGCACTCGCATGAGAGTTGCTGCTGTGGCACTGGTGGTGATTGTTGGAGCTGCAGTTGTTCTTTGGTTTGGTAACACGTTGAATTCCCTGGTCCTTGGTGGTTTGATAGGTGGGCTGGCCGCTTTGCTCATTAGCATTCCTATCTCCCTGACATTATTCTCCTATCTTTCACGTCGTCATGACGAACAACTCAAGGCCGAAGCCCAGGAGGAAATGGCCCTTGCACAACTAGGGACCTATGCCTACCCAGAAACATCTACGGAAGTCTATGAAGCCGGGGGCTATATGCTTCCAGCAGAGGAATACAGTGAGGAAGATAACTATTACCGGGCGCCAAAAGCACGTAATCTTCCTGTCCCATCGTCTTATCCTCGTTTACCGGCTGGCAGGCAAAATCAGTCGCCAACTTCGGAGAGTTTCGCTTTGCGTCAACGTTCCACAGAAAATCCGCTTACACCAGAGCGACCAGAACGTATGCCAAAGGATATACGCGGCAACGCTACATCAACTACTAACAGGCGTGCTGTAGCCGGTCGCCAGGTACAGTACCCGGGATTTCCGGGTTATAAACCAGGCTCTGAGCGCGGTTCACACCAGACAGCCGCTTTGCGTGCTGCTCGACAAGAGGCTGCAAGCCAGCAGCAGCTGTATAGTGATACCGAATTTTTCCCAACTTCGCCCTCGAGAAAGCTGCCAGTGGTTCGGACTGAACATAACCTTGTCCCGCAGCCTCCTGGCCCTAATACACCTCGCACCTCGCGTCCATTGCAGCAGCCGCAAGTGCCAAACCAATACCGGCCAAAGCGCACCGTTGACGGCTCTTCTGTCCCACCCGGTAATGGCCGTGCCTTACCCAGGGGCGGTGAGACATCTGCTAATCAAACTACTGAGAGCCTGCGCTCGCGAATGCGTGAGCCTCAAACCGATCAGCTTGGACGTAATCCACAAACAGGCTCATTCCGCCAGCCGCCAGCACCCACGACCCAACAAACAGGGCAGATTGGTCGTAATCCCCAGCAGAATGCACAACGTCGTAATCCCGATGTCATCTCCGGTAGCCTCAAGAATCCGATGGTGCGTCGCGCACCCTACATGTACGAAGATGATCCGCTGCGCCACGAGTTGGCCCAACAAATAGAAGCACCCTCTATTCGCCGCTCTTCTCGCTACGAAGAATACGAAGACGAAGAATACTAAAGCTGACATCCACTCATAAAGAGGGGGTGCAGGGGGCGAAGCCTCCTGCCGGGGTCTGGGGTGCCCCCAGCAAACTCCTCTCTCTCCTTTGTCCGACTCCGCAGGAGGCGAGCTATGAGTGGATGTCAGTACTAAAGAGCTAGTCCCTTCTCACAAAATGTGCTAACATGGAACAAACACATTTAGCAATGCGAAGGAGACAAACTCTTTGTTAACTCATCTAACTGATATACTAACAACCCTTATTACCAATCTGTATGTCTCAACCGGCCTGCTTGGTATCGTATTAGCCATGGCCATCGAAAGTTGTTGTATTCCGCTTCCCAGTGAACTTGTCATGCCGCTAGCCGGCATCATGATTGTGAACGGCAAACTCCTGCATGGTACGAACTCCCTCGTCGCTTTGCTCTTAGTAGCGCTTGCCGGCGCCGTCGGTTGCCTCTTAGGATCAATTATAGCCTATATAATTGGCTACACCGGCGGGCGTCCTCTACTACTCAAATATGGACGTTACCTGCTCATTTCTCAGCATGACGCCGATAAGGCCGATCAATTCTTCCAGCGATGGGGAAGCGAAACTACCTTCTTCTCACGCCTATTGCCGGTGGTACGCACCTACATTTCCTTACCTGCCGGTATCGCAAAAATGCCTTTTGCCAAATTCTGCATCTATACCGTGCTTGGCTCATTCCCATGGTGCCTTCTCCTGGCGTATGTAGGTACCATCATTGGTGGCAATCTTGCCACACTCAGCCCAATTTTCCACACCTTCGACGTGGTTATCCTCATTGTCCTGGTCGTGCTGATAGCCCTCTACATCAGGCGTCACATTCGCAATGATCGTAAAGCTCGTGCAAACCTGGCATCTGCTGAAGCTTCCGCCATGCAGTCGCCATCCCAACCCCAACCACAGCAGGAGTGGGGCCAACAAGCGCAGCCACAACAAGAATGGGGACAGCAACCCCAACCGCAAAATTGGGGCCAACAGTCTCAACCACAACAAAATTCAGGGCAACCTCTAAAATCTCAATTTCAGCCGCCACAACCACAATGGATAGAACCCCAACAACCCTGGCCACCCCGCGGTAATGATAACGACCGTACCGTACGCCGGAGTTAGCGACAATAAACAGCCACATACCATAAAAAAGAGAGAGCGTCCGGCCGGACGCTCTCTCTTTTTTATGGTATCCCCATGCTACAAGACACGCCGCAGCCACCAGACCAGCACCTCTTGCCGCTGCGCATAGTGGAGCAGCGGTGGTGTGTCGGGCAGGTGGATACCCTGCGCCTGCGCCATAGTATTGCGAGTCGTTTCGAGTTCAGCCGCCTGGAGCGCCCAGGGCTGGTGGTGTATATCGCATCGATACACGCGGTCATGCTTAATCACAGTGTAGAGGCAGTAGCGCTCGGTGAGCCAGTACTCGAGAGTACCGCGTAGACCAGGAGCAACCGGGGCAATGGGACGATACAGCGCCTCAAACTGCGCGGGCGGCGCACCCCGATGGGTACGCCGGCTGCGATAGTGAATGCTATCATCCACCCGCAGGCTGCGCATCACAGCATTGAAGTAGGGCAGGTGAAACACCTTCCGGGCAGTGGTGACGTCGATGGGATTACTGGCATCCAGGCTGAAGAAGTAGACGCCAGGGATCCCCTGCACCGTCACATACGTGCGCACGTTCATCTCCGTAAACCGGGACACCCCCGGAATCGAGGGTACCCCGCGGGGACGAGCATAGCTCACGTGAAACGGCACAACCCCGAGCCACGCCTGCCCATCGAAAGTATCGAGTGGCAGGATAGCTGGAACAAGTGGCCGTAGTACGTCCGCTGCAATAGGCCAGTGGGCAAAGAGTAATTCATGCCATATCTGGGTCATCATCCACGGGCCATCCGGCAATGGATAAGGCCGGTGATCCACAGTATTCAAAGTGGCTGTCGTGTCCACGCTCGCAATCTCCTTTGACATCCTACCAACCTGCGTGGTAAGATTTTGACTGGCATAAGGGATTAGCCCACTGCCAGGTGTTCCTGATTGATAATAATCTATAACTACCTACAACTACTTGTAACTACCTGTGATCACCCAGGGTCGCGTGATCTGGTTTGTGCGCGGCCAAAGCTGCCCCGCCATATAACTAATCCAATGTGCAAGTGTTTCTCGAGCGGGGTTCCAAGGGGCGGCAAGCCCCTTGGCGGGGGCGCGGGGGTGTCCCCCGATTGCTTTCTCCCCTCTCGCCGCCGCAGGCAGCACAAAAACTTGCTCATGGCGTTAACTAATCGGCTCCCGTGAGCCGGATGTGAGTGTGTAAATTAATGAATCGCGAGTATCATCACTGGTATAGTCCTTCTCTAGAGCGAGACATGGAGTTGCTTGTTTTTGGCCATGCTGGCGCTAGAGTCTTAGTTTTTCCAACTTCTATGGGCCGTTTCTTCCAATGGGAAGACACAGGCATGATCGCTGCCCTCGGCGAGCAGCTGGATCAAGGCAGGCTTCAGCTATTCTGTGTGGACAGCGTCGACGCAGAAAGCTGGTACGCCAAAGGGAACCCCCCGGCTGAGCGGGCATGGCGGCAGGTGCAGTACGATCAGTACCTCCTGAACGAAGTCCTGCCTTTCACCCGCCTGCATAACTCCAATCCCTTCCTGATCACCACCGGCACAAGCTTCGGTGCTTACCACGCCGTCAATTTTGCCTTCCGCTACCCGCACCTGGTCGACCGGGTTATTGGACTGAGCGGCCTCTACGACATCAAACGTTTTACGGGCGGCTACTCAGACGAGAACGTCTATTTCCATAATCCCTGCGACTTCTTAAAGAACGAGCACGAACCGGCTCGGCTGGAGGCGTTGCGGCACATGGACATAATTCTGGCCACTGGCCGCGATGACGCTGCCTACTCTAATAACGAGTATCTATCGAGTATCCTCTGGAGCAAGGATATCGGGCATGCCCTGCGCATCTGGGATGGCTGGGCCCATGATTGGCCGTGGTGGAAAGAGATGATCCTCACGTACATCAGCGGTCACGATTGACAGAGGAGTAAGGCGATGATTGGAAGACAGCCTCCCTACCCTCCCACGCCGCGTCGCGCCTGGCCTTCGGCTCAGGAGGCTGAAAGGAACGAATAGCTATGACTTTGAAGGTCGGCCTGTTTGTCGGGCGGGAATGGTCCTTTCCTCCCGCCTTCATTGAAGAAGTTAACCGTCGCAACGAAGGCGTTGTCGCCGAGTTCGTTAAGATCGGCAGCACACGGATGGATGAACCGTGCCCCTACGCCGTCATTATTGACCGTATCTCGCACGAGGTGCCCTATTACCGGCTCTATCTCAAATATGCCGTCCTCCAGGGCGTGACTGTGGTCAATAATCCCTTCATGTGGACCTCGGACGACAAGTTCTTCGAAGCAGCCCTGGCTACGAAGCTGGGGGTCGCCAGCCCAAAGACGGTGGTCCTGCCAAACAAAGAGTACGTTCCCGGCATCGTCCATTCCGAGAGCCTGCGTAACCTCGTCTACCCACTCGACTGGCAGGGGATCATCGACTATGTCGGCCTGCCCTGTGTACTCAAAGACGCACTTGGAGGAGGTGGGAAGGACGTCTTCATCTGCCACTCCCTGGAAGAATTACAGCACCACTATGACTATTTTGGCCTGCGCACGGTGATCGTTCAGGAATTCATCGAGTGGCAGCAGTACGTCCGCTGCATCGCCCTGGGACAGGAAGAAGTCATGCCGATCAAGTACGATCCACATGAACCCCGCTCCCGACATGGATATCTACTCGTTAACCCCATTTTATTTCGACTGGGTGGTCAAGCACATGGCCGACATAGCTATCCATCTGGCTAAACACCCACGCCCCCAGCTACGCGATTTTCGCTGGGACTCCTTTTTCACAGCAAACCGAGGTGAAGACACAACACAGTTACCGTAGCCCGGAGGTAGATCATGCCACTGCGAGATGCCATTGAAACCTATCACGATCTCCTGACCGACGAGTTGGCCAGCGCAACTCAAGCCCAGCTCGATGACCAGCAGTTTCGACGAGGGCTCTTCTTCGGTCAACGGCCACTATGCACCGTTCTGCGGCCGCGCTTCATAACGCCCGAACAATATCGCTTCCTGCAGTCTCGAGTACGGATCCTGCTGCATGCCTTTGACAAGGCCTATTACGCCGCCATAGCGGATGCCGACTTCCGTGCCCAGTTCGGCCTGCTCGACTGGGAGGAGAAACTGGTCCAGCATGCTCCTGGCTTCCGTGCCTCCAGCCCAACCTCGCGCGTCGATACATTTTTCGTCACCGAGCGCGGCGGCCTGCGCCTGACCGAGTACAACGCTGAGACACCCGCGAGTCCTGCCTACAGCGATGTGCTCACCGAAATATTCTACGGCCTGCCCGTGATGCGCGAGTTCCTACGCAGCTATGAGATGCGCCCACTGCCGGCCCGCCACAGCGTCCTGCATGCCCTGGTGGACGCCTACCAGCAATGGGCCAGCCGCCGCGAAGCGCCGCGCATTGCTATTCTCGACTGGCGCGAAGTGCCCAGCTACAGCGAATTCAGGATGTTTGCCGAATATTTCAAGTTGCAGGGCCTGGAGTGCATCATTGCCGATCCACGCGAGGTCGAGTATCGCAATGGCCAGCTTGTTGCCGGTGATTTCCACATTACGCTGATCTACAAGCGCGTGCTCATCAGCGAGCTGGTCGCACGCGGCGGCCTTGATCATCCCGTCGTACGCGCGGTACTCGAAGGAGCCGTGTGTATGGTCAATCCATTCCGCTGCAAAATCTTGCACAAAAAGGCCAGCCTGGCCGTCCTGAGCGACGAACGCAACGCCAGCCTCTTCACGCCCGAAGAACAGGAGGCTATTGAGGCCCACATCCCCTGGACCTGCCGCGTTGAAGAACGCCAGGCCCGCTATCGTGGCCAGACGATCGACTTAATTCCCTATATTTTTGAGCACCGCGAGAACTTCGTCCTCAAACCAAACGACGAGTACGGTGGCAAGGGCATCGTCCTGGGCTGGCAGACCGACTCCACAAGCTGGGCGCAGGCAATCCAGGCCGCATTGACCGAGCCATATATAGTACAAGAGCGGGTGGCCATCCCCAGCGAACTCTATCCCTGCCTGGTCGATGGCCGTGTTGAATTGATTGACCTCATGCTCGACACCAACCCCTTCGTCTTCTACGGTGACTACGTAGACGGCTGCCTCTCGCGCCTCTCAGCCGAAGCCCTATTGAACGTCACCGCCGGCACCGGCTCCGCCGTAGCAACATTCGTCGTAGAAAAGAGATAAGGAGATATCATATGAAAGCCCCATCGCTCACCATAGGCATCGAAGAAGAATACCAGATCATCGACCCCCAAACACGGGAACTACGATCCTACATCACCCAGATTCTAGAAGAGGGCAAACTCCTACTACTCGAACAAGTCAAACCCGAGCTGCACCAGGCCATGGTCGAAGTCGGCTCCAACGTATGCCAGACACCGGCCGAACTGCGCACCGAACTCGTGCGCCTGCGCCGCACCATCATGGAGCTAGCCGCCAAAAACGGCCTCAAGATCGCCGCCGCCGGCACCCACCCCTTTTCCTCCTGGTTGACCCAGGAGATCACCCCGCAGGAGCGCTACATGGGTGTGAAGCAAGACATGCAGGAACTCGCCCAGCGCCTGCTGATCTTCGGCACCCATGTGCACATCGGCATCGAAGACCGCGAGTTTCTCATCGACGCCATGAACGTCGTCCGCTACCTGCTGCCCCACATTCTCTGCCTATCCACCAGCTCACCCTTCTGGATGGGGCGTCTCACCGGCCTGAAATCCTACCGCAGCATCATCTTCCGCAACTTCCCCCGTAGCGGCATCCCTCGCACATTCCAATCCTGGGAGGACTACACCTACCTGGTAGACACACTGGTGCGCACAAATACCATCCCAAATGGGAGCAAAATCTGGTGGGACGTCCGCCCGAACTCGACATACCCCACCCTGGAATTCCGCATCTGCGACGTCTGCACCCGCGTAGATGAAGCCATCTGCATAGCCGCCATCTTCCAGGCCATCATCGCCAAACTCTGGAGGCTGCGCCGCGACAACATGACCTTCCGCGTCTACCCTCACGACCTCATCGAAGAAAACAAATGGCGCGCCATCCGCTACGGTCTCGACGGCAAACTGATCGACTTCGGCAAGCAGCAAGAACTACCCACCCGCGACCTCATCCGCGAATTGATCGAATGGTTCATCGCCGACGTCATCGACGAACTCGGCAGCCGCCACGAAATCGAATACGCCTACCGCATCCTCCAGGATGGCTCCAGCGCCGACCGCCAGCTAGCCACCTATCAAAAAACAGGCGACCTCAAAGCCGTAGTCGACCAACTGATCCAAGAGTCAAGCGAAGGAGTACTGGAAAGCGTATGAATTAGTTATTGGCAAATGAACGTGAGGCTTTTCCCATATGCTCATGGGATAGATTTCTCTCATGAGTTTATGAATTAGTTGTTGGCCAATGAACGTGAGGACAGTGTAGGGGCCGGTTCACCGCGCCCAGCGCCTCTTTGCATTAGCCACAAGGAGGCTTAGCCGAACGTGGCGTAATGCATTTCAAGTCCCGATTATGAACATTAACTTTTAAACTTACCAATGTGTGACCACAAAGGTTGGTAGATCTATTTGTTAATGTTCATTATCGGCCCCATCAGGCATCAACCCAAGTGACCTAACCATGTCACCCTGAGTGCAACGAAGGATCTCCCTCCTGCCCCCACCCTGTCATCCTGAGCACAGCGAAGGATCTTCGCACCCCTCCAGCCAGACCCTCAAGGCTTCTCAAACCGTGGGAGCAATAACCCCATACATGTTGCGGCTTCGCCGCAACTCATCCTTTTCTACATGTTTGTGAGTATTTTGCGTGCGCTGATGCGCACGCAAAATACTCACAAACATGTACTACAACTTGTGGTCGCCGCAGGCGACCCACCCGTAAGGGCTATTGTCCCTACTATTTGAGAAGCCCTGGCCACACCCTTGGCTCCCACCCTGTCATCCTGAGCGCAGCGAAGGATCTCTCCGATCAGAGCAGCATCAGGACGCCGTGTAAAGATGTTAAGTACCTGATAAGTCTGTCGCTCACTTTCCATAATATCTCCTGGTACTCTAAGCATTGAGGCAAAAGAAGGAGAACTCTAAACCTCCTTCATCGCAATCAAGAAAGGAGCAAACGCTACCATGTACAACATCCAGATTACAGTCGAAGCAGAAGGCCCATTGTTTCCAAAAGAACTGAAAAACCCCGAACTGGCAGAAATCGCAGTCGAAGGTGCTGTAGCATGCTACCTTGAGAACCTGTTTACATACGTCAGCATCAAAAATGTCACCATCAGCCGCTGTATACATCTGTAGCCTTAGAGGTCAACATCGACCCCTCCCCAAGAGACATTGAACAGGACTGGGACGCCCTGCTTCCACAGAACCTCTAGTGGTGAGCTCAACAAAATACAACCTTTACACTCCTTCTCCGTAGTTAACGTAGTAAAACGTTATGAGATAAGGGAGAAAGGAACGAACTCTCATGTCACAGCAACAGGCACATTCCGATCAGAACCACTTCGACGATTCAGCCTCTTACTCTGCTGGTTATGAAGAGGGTCCCCGTTACCAGGGCTATTCTGCAAACATACATGGACAAAAACTTTCTCCATCAGAAGATCTCACGAACCCCACAGCTCAGCATCGCTTAATCCTCGCCATCGTTTCACTCATCCTCCTCTTTCTGCTGTTTCTCGCAGTAGTAATACTGGGAGTCTCCGGCGCACTAGCCTCCACCATAGAGAGAGACTTCGCCCCCGTTTTCGTCTTCATGTTCCTCGGCTTCTCTGTCGCAGTCATCGTCATTAATATAGCATTCAACCGCAGGCGTTAAGAGGAACAAGCCGCAGTCAACAAACTACCGGTAAGATCAAATCACGTGGAGCCCACTGGGGTCGACGAGACAGACCTTGTCTGTGAAGTCTTGTCCTTGGAGTGAAGTGAGGGCTGCCAGGAGGGGATCAACCACAGCGCGTCCCGGTACAGCAGGAAGAGCGAGGAGAATGATACCGCCATGAGGTGGTTGATAT
>WNGK01002802.1_pt1 | contig 19735 bp, 21 predicted proteins | sample 5400601 | NCBI WGS metagenome assembly WNGK01 (sample SAMN13153376, study PRJNA577476) | soil metagenome | isolation source: 60 cm soil or saprolite under Garry oak tree replicate 1 | place: USA:California | collected 2016-06-15
ATGAACTATTGGAAGATATCCTCGGCTCTATCGAAGCAATTCGCAACTCTTCAGACAAACTGCGCGGCTGTATCGCCCACTCCGAGCTGCCCTTTTCTTTGCCTTAAATCATTGCATTATTTATGCAGCGCTCAATAAGCTGATCATCGGCGGCCCCGGAAACTCGATGGGAATCGCGCTACCCCTAGGTGCTTGTGTGGGTATTTCGGCCACCTCACCTGCGGACTCGCTCGGAGCCAATACCGTTACCGGCAACAGCGCGATGCCGGGCTCGATCAACTCACCCCGCTCGAATGCACGGCACCACTTGAAGTAACTGGTTCGCGTTCACACGGTGGGACCGGGCCACCCCTGCAACACTCGCACCCGGATCCATCGTCAACTGCAAGATCTGGCGCTTCGCAGAAACAGATCGCCACCTGCGAACGCGACGCGTTGAACTAACATCCCCTTGAAATGCTGTTTGAGCTATTTCGTAACAGTCCCGCACCAGTGTTTTCCGACCCGCGATGGATGAAACGGGCGGTAGGTGTTGTAGAGTTTGGTTGCGCAGTGGCATCGAGGTCGTCATTTCCCTGGTGCAGATAAGCCCGCGTAACAGTCGGACCCGGAACCCTTGAGTACCCCGTATTGTCGCCCTGGGCGCTGTACCAGGCCCTTGAGCACGCTTAGTAAGTATCCACCGGCAGAGCCGGTGGCTTTACGGTTGCTGGCCCCTCAAAGGGGCCTGATCGCAACCGTTGAAAAGCAAAAGCAAAAACAAAAGCAAAAGCCCGATCAGTTTAATGCTTGCGACGGAATCGACCGGGGGGTTCCACGCCGCCAGCGCAAGGAGCGACGATGGAAGTTCTCTACCCGCATTGTGCCGGTCTGGATGTACATAAAGAGACGGTGGTGGCCTGTGTTCGGCATATGTCCGCCGGCAAGGTAAGCACCGCAACCCGCACCTTCAAGACCACTACCCGGGAGTTGATGGCGCTCTCGGATTGGCTGGCCGGAGAAGGAGCCACGCATATCGCCATGGAAGCTACCGGCGTCTACTGGAAGCCGGTCTGGCACATTCTGTCCGATGGCGAGTTCGAACTGACACTGGCCAACGCCGCCCACGTCAAGAACGTTCCGGGCCGCAAGACCGACGTCAACGACGCGGCGTGGCTGGCCGATCTGATAGCGCACGGCTTGATCAAGGGCAGCTTTGTGCCCGACGAACCAACGCAACAAATGCGTGATCTGCTGCGCACGCGCAAGCAAATGGTGCGCGAACGAGCCAGCCACATCCAACGCATTCAGAAGACACTGGAAGACGCCAACATCAAGCTTGACTGCGTGGTGACCGACATCCTCGGCCTCAGTGGGCGGCGCATCCTGGAGGCGCTGGTTGCCGGCCAGACCATGCCCCAGGCCTTGGCTTCTCTGGCCCACCGGCGCATTCATGCTTCGACAGATGAGTTAGAGGCCGCCTTGCGTGGCCGCGTTACCCCGCATCACCGTTTTCTGCTCAAGCTGCATCTGGACCAGATCGATGCCCTGGCGGCCGCCATTGCCCGCATCGATGAGGAGGTGGGCGCAAACGTGGAGCCCTTTCGCGTCGCTATCGAACTGCTGAGCGCTATTCCCGGTTTCAGTCCGCTGGCGGCGCAGGTGGTGATTTCGGAAATCGGCATGGACATGAGCCGCTTTCCCTCCGCCGAACACCTGGTCAGTTGGGCAGGCCTTTGTCCGCGCAACGACCAGAGCGCGGGCAAACGCCGAAGTACGCGCATGAAAAAGGGAGCGCCTTGGCTGAAGACGGTCTTGATCCAATGCGCTTGGGCGGCATCGCGTACCAAGGGACGCTATTTCCAGGCCCAATTCCAGCGCATACGGGCGCGGCGCGGTTCGAGAAAGGCCATCTGCGCAGTGGCAACCTCTTTGCTTACCACCGCTTATCACATGCTGAAAAATGGAACCCTCTACCAGGACCTCGGACCAAACCACTTCGACCCGCTCGCCAAACAAAGGCACGCTCTGCGCCTCGTCCAACGTCTCCAAAAACTCGGCTACGCCGTCCAGATACAGCCCATAGCCGCCTGATCAGCACTTTTGTTTCTTATTAGGGTCCCATCGATTATCAGAGAAAAGGCGACCTGCATCACCTCATGCACGAACAGAGCGCCTTAAGCTTTGGTGAGGCGACCGTCTAACTCTGATTCGTGCAGAACTTCGGAAGGCATATCGAACAATCTCCGTGCCTTGCTTCAAACCGCAGTTTTCTGCGTATTACTGAACATCGGAAACCTTGTCGTCCACAAAAGACTATCTTCATATCCTTATAGACATAGTTCATCTTCCTTCCCAAATGAACAACCTTGTCCGGCTTTCCCAGCGCCGCTTCCACCTGGGCGGGGTTTGGCCGAGATCCACGCTCTTTTGTGCTCGCGACTACAGCCTCCGACTCAGGAGTTACGACGGCATGCACGACCTTGGCAACGGTATCGGCGTCGGCTGTGGCTAAGAATTCCTTACCCAGTTCAAAGGACAGCAGCGCCTTATAGCGAGTCTGCTTAGTCGAGCCATGAAAACTGTTCCAGGCTGAGTAATGCGGATTCGATCTATTCCAGTTTTCGTCAATTGGTACTTGGGATTCGAGCGCATCGTTGAGCCCTTGGTGGTCGGCTGCACTTGCGCTCGCAAATGTCAGGAAAGATGTGGCCAGATAAGCGAGTCTAAAGCTCACGGTTCCGATCTTCATCTGATCTCCCATCGAAATCTCGCCCTCGCAGGTCGGGTCAGTTTCTTGTGTGCTGGAGAAATGCTCTTTGCGCTTTCCCTTGCGATGCAACTATCCTCCGGCAGTGGGGTACCAGACCGAAGGTCTGGACAATCAGGTAAGGAACAGGGGGCGAGCGCCACGTATAGGCTGAAGAAGTCCCGGGCGTTGGCAGTTAAGACCGCTGGCTCACTGATGCTTTTCGAAGCTCGTCCGGCAGTGTGGTTCTGCGCCCCGTGCTCAATACAGTGATGACGCCATCGCTTTTCGTTCGTTGAGAGGCTGACGATCTCGTTTGAGAGACTACCTTTTTGCACGGCTCAGGCCGACGCAGCGGGGCAGACAAGGAGATGTCATGTCCAAGCAGCGCAACAAGGCTGTCAGCCTGCCCGTGATCGAACCAAATGCCGCAGGAATCGATGTGGGTGCGACGGAGATCTTCGTGGCCGTGCCCGCGGATCGCGATCCAGAGCCGATCCGGTGCTTCCCCACATTCACCGTCGATTTGGAAAGACTGGCCGACTGGCTCCAGCAATGCCGCATCCGAACCGTGGCCATGGACTCGACCGGGGTGTACTGGATTCCGCTGTTCCAGATTCTGGAGAAGCGCAAGATCGACGTGCGATTGGTCAACACCCATCACGTCAAGAACGTGCCGGGCAGGAAAACGGATGTTTCCGACTGCCAGTGGATTCAGCACCTTCATTCCGTGGGACTTTTGCGCGGGTCCTTTCGTCCCGGCGATGAAATTTGCGCGATCCGTTCGTTGTGGCGTCATCGCGACAACCTCACTCAGTTGGCCACCCTTCATCTTCAGCACATGCAGAAGGCGCTGGACCAGTTGAACCTGCAGATTCATCACGTCATCAGCGATCTCGATGGAACCACCGGCCTGGCCATCATGGACGCGATCTTGGCCGGAGAACGCGATCCGCACAAGCTGGCTCAACTGCGTCACCCGCGCGTTCGCGCCAGCGAAGAGACCATCATGAAATCGCTCGTCGGCGACTACCGTGAAGAACACCTGTTCACGCTCCGCCAATCACTCAAAGCCTACCGGTATTACCAGGAGTTGATCCAGGAAGTCGACGCACAGGCGAAGCAAATGATGCAACGGCTTCCCTCTAAAGTTGCCGAAGGCGAAGAGCCTCCGCAAGGAAGCAAACGCCGCGCGCGCAAGACTCCCTGGAGGAATGAACCGCCGCAATTGCGCGAGGATCTTTATCGGGCCTTTGGTGTAGACCTGACTGAGGTCCCTGGCGTCAACTCCTTGACCGTACAAATGCTGCTCACCGAGATCGGCCCGAATCTCGATCGATTCCCGACGGCCGCAGCCTTCTGCTCCTGGTTGAGGCTATGTCCAGACCCAAAGATCAGCGGTGGTCAGGTCCTATCCTCACGAACCCGCCGCCCAACCAAGAACCGTGCCGCCCTCGCCCTGCGCGTGGCTACACAGGCGCTACACCGCAGCGACAGTTTCCTCGGAGACTACTTCCGCCGCATGAAAGCCCGCATGGGTACTCCGAAAGCCATGACCGCTACCGCCCATAAGCTTGCCCGGATTATCTATCACATGGTTACCACCCAACAACCATACGACACCACCATCTTTCAAAAGCAGGAGGAGCGCCGGCAACACCAGAAATCAGCCAGGCTTCATGCACAAGCCAGAGAACTCGGATTCCAACTCGTGCCCATCAATTTTGTTCCTTGAGAGAGCCGGGGGGTCTCCTGATTGAACTAGTTCCTCTTCCAAGTCGGTCGTTTATTTAAACGTGACGGAGAAGAACTGCGACAGCGAGGCCCCGCTGCTGTCGGTCAGCGTCACCGTCCAGCTGGTGGTGCCGGAAGGATCGCCGGCCGCCACCACCGTCGGTGTCATGGTCACCGAGCTATCGCAACTGATCAACAGCTCGCTGGGCCAGTTGGCGTCTCCCTTGAGCCAGGTAGCGCTGGTGGCTCCGGCCCAGGTGAAGGCGATCTTGGTCAGGTTGGTGAAGTTGCTCCCCGTGCCCGTCAGCGTCGCCGTGTACGGCGCTGTGTTTGTGGTGATCGTTGCTGGACTCAGAGCGAACTTCAGCGGCCTAGTAGGAGAAACCGACCAATTCAGCTTCTTACTTTGACCTCCGGATTGTACATCCGTATCTACTTCACTAAATTTCCCTGTTTGCGTTTCCGTGAACGGACCGAACGAATACCCGCTCTCCGATGATGCAGTAACTTCGCGCGTTAGGGTAGTGCCATCGGGTTGAATGACGGACGCCATGATTTGACCGTTCGGCGTGCCACCACTTCCTGCAACCGTAACATGCGTCGCCTCTCGCGCGAACCATCTTGCCGCTCATCGCTCCTAAAGCTCATGCATACTCCGCGCAAAATGAAATGCCGTGCCTCTATTTGGATCACGCCTAGGACCAGAGTACCCAATGGGTCGACACATCGACCGCCGGAGGACCGGCCGTAAGTGATCCTTTGCTCACGGAAGGACACTTTCCGCTGCGCCCACCGATCATAAAACCGGCGTTGAAGGACTTATCAGCAGCTTGGAGAAATCAAGAGAGCGTCCGGACAGTTAGGTCACCCGGGAAGCCGACTTTTGGTCTTCATGCATGGTGGATGTGGCCAAGAGCAAGGTTTGGAATTATCCGAGGCGGTACAAAGAAATCCGACGCCACATTCTTGGAAACTCGAAAGCTAACCACCCTTTTTGAGGATCGACGGGGATATCTCCACACAATCGTGGATATATCTCCATGCATCTGCTGCTCGTCGTCGAGCGCGGGCGGGTTGAAGGGCGCTCACCAGATCATGAGACTTGGATCGCCGGTGTCAATGGCCCAAGTGCTTTGATGGTGTTGACCATCTCTGTGACAACGCGAACAAACTTTTCTCCTTCGCTGGCGGAGACATAGTCAAAGTTGCATCGTTCCCGTTCGATGCCAAACTGGTCAAGCAGGCGCAACAAGATGCGATGGCGCTGGACGGCCCGGTAGTTTCCTTCCTTGTAGTGGCAGTCACCAGGATGGCAGGCAAGTATGAGGACGCCATCGGCGCCCTTACGGAACGCGGTCAGAACAAATTGTGGATCGACGCGGCCGCTACACATTACGCGTATTACGCTCACGTTGGGAGGGTAAGGCGTCTGCGCAGCCCCGGCCTTATCGGCTCCGGCATAAGAGCACCAGTTGCACAGGAAGCCGACGATCTTCGGTTCAAAAGATTCTGAGTTCGATTGGTCTAGTGTTGTCATTGCAAGATGGCCTCGATCTCGGCATGGATTTGCTCGTTGGTGAAGTGATTGCCATGAATTGCCCCCGCCGGACAAGCCGCCACGCAAGTCCCGCAGCCGTGGCAGAGCAATGCGTTGACCCGCGAGGTTTCCGCTTCGGGTACGAAACTTATTGCCTTGTAGGGGCAAACGCTTCCGCAAATGCGGCAACCCGAGCAGCGTTCTTCATCGACTGAAGCACAGATCGGCTCGATGACCAGCTTCTTTCCCTGAGCGAGTCCCGACAAGACATATCCGGAGACTGCCATGGCTTGGGTGGCCGTCTGTCCAATGTCCATCGGCGCCTGGCATGTACCAGCCAGGTAGATTCCCTTTACCTTACTTTGGGAAGCATGCAATCTTCCGTTCAGCTCTTCGAAAAATCCCGCGCTCCCGCGGGTCAACTCCATCATTTCGCCGAGTCTGGCCGCGTCTTCACTGCCCACAATCGCAGGACAAAGTACGACCATTTCCGAGGTGAACGAATCCTCTTTGCCATCCTCCCTAAGGTAGCAGACCTTCTGCCCCGTGGATGTTGCAGAGATTGCTATCTCATTGATGTCGCGATAGCGGATGAATGTGCTGTGCGGATTCTTTCGGGCATGCTCAAGCATGGAGAAGTCGTCTTTGCCGGCCGCAACCATCTCCTTATATAAGTGGTAAACCCTGGTTCCGGGCAGCTTGTGCTCCAGAATGCGATTGAACTTGCAGGCGTATTCGCAGCATATGCCGGAACAGTGAGGCTGGTGGTTGGGGTCGAGACTGCCGACGCAGTGGATAATGGCAACCGTGCTGGGCGGAAGACCTGCTGGAGTTCTGATCTCTCCAGCGGTCGGGCCGTTGGCTGACGCCAGCCGCTCGAACTCCAGGCTGGTGTGAACCCCGGGAATCTCGCCGTATCCGAAACCTTCCACTTTGCGGCAGTCATAAAGACTGCTGCCGATGGCAAGGATGATCGCTCCAACCTTACTCTCGACACACTGACCCTTATCATGGAGATTGATCGTACCCGGATTAGGGCACGCGTCCTGGCACAGCTGGCAGTCGCCTCCACTGGTGCGGAGGCAACTGCTCGCATCGATATACGGTAAATTTGGAAGTGCCCCGAGGAAGGGGTTGGCAATCGCCTTCTTTTCGTCCATACCGCAATTAAACGGGTTGCTGCCAAATGCCGGGCATGCCTCGATGCACATTCCGCAACCGATGCATGCGCGACCGACAAAACGGGGAGTCTGTTGGATGGTGGCGGTGAAATTCCCGTAGTAGCCAGTTATGCCTGAGACCTCCGAGAGCAGGAGCAATTCGATATTGTGTGCGTAGTCGCCGTGGAGAACCTGTTCCTCGATGGGCTCCAACAGGCACGGGCCGCATTCCATGGTAGGAAACAACTCCTCATAAAGGACCGGCATGCCGCCAATCGCGGGTGACTTCTCCACCAGCACCACTTTGCGTCCAGCCTCGGCCAGGACCAGGGCGCATTGCAGGCCTGCCGGACCGGCGCCAATCACAAGCACATCGCCATTTGCTTCCAACTCCTTTTTCTCGAGCGGCTGCTGGCAGACCACGCGCGCCATCGCGCTTCGTATCGCGATGATGGCCTTGTGCGTGGCCTGCACCGGGTCGGGCGTTACCCATGCAACCTGCTCCCGCATGTTGACCATCTGCAAGAGGTAGGGGTTGATTCCAGCCTCGGCTAGAATCTGCATGAAGGTGCTCTCATATTCGCGGGGCGAGCAAGCGGCAATCACCACGCGGTCTGGGCAGTTTGCAAGGAGATGTCCCTTCAGAAACGATTTGCCCTCACCCGAGCAGAGGAACTCGATCCTGGCCGCGTACGATCCTGGAAACTCGGCCGTCAATTCGGCTATCACCTTCTCAACATCGACGCTCTCGGTGATGTTAGTTCCACACGTGCAAAAATAGAGTCCGATCTTCATTGGACCAATCTCCTGGAGCAAGGGCTCGGCGGGGATAGCTCACGTACGATTTCGGAAACTACATCCGCGACCGCCGCTTCCACTTCAGCAGTGAGGCTTTCACAGAATGTGGCTACATCGTCTGCTTCCACTGCCCAGATCCGCACATCGCGCGGGAGTTTGACGCCGGAGAGCCGGCCGAGTTCCAGCGCGGACGAAAGGGTGCCGCTGTGCGATGTGCAAGCATTGCGCGTGGCGGCGAGTTGGTCGACTTCAAGCCGGTAGATGGTTCCCGGCCGGCCACCGGTGACAATGGCATCGACCACGAAGGCATGGTCGTACCCGACCATGGCTTCCATCAGTTCGAGACCGCCGTTGTGAATCTCGGCAACCGTGAGCCAACTCGCCATGGGCAATCGCTTCCGGATGCAGCGTGCGGCAACCAGGCCCAGAGCGTCATCCGCGATCACCGGGTTGCCGACTCCAATGATGATTGTGGTGGCCATGATTCAGCCGTCCCGCCGCAACGAACGTACAATCTCACCCTCTCGGTTCCTGAGATTCACGATCAACGGCATCTCACCCGGCAGGGCATGGGTGGCGCAGGAGAGACATGGATCGTAGAGTCGGAACGCCATCTCAATGCGATTCAGCAGACCTTCCTCGATCACCTGGCCGGCACGGATCAGCTTCTGCGCCGCGCGTTTGATGGAGAGCGCAATGGCAGCATGGTTGTTGGTGGTGCCGACAATTAGGTTGACCTTGGTAAGAATGCCGCGCGCATCTGCCTCGTAGTGATGAAAGAGAGTCCCGCGCGGTGCCTCCACCGAGCCAACGCCAACACCGGCAACGCCGGTGGGAATGCGGCGAACATCGTGAGATGTGATCTCCGGATCGCGAACAAGTTCTATCATGCGCTCGGCGGCGTACAGCACCTCAATCAACCGGGCCCAGTGCGTGGCCAGCCGGTGGTGAACGGGCGCGTAGCGGCCATCGACCTTCCTGCGCCCGAATGCGGCGTAGAACCGGTCAAACTCCGCCTGCGCAAGCGGTGTCGCCAGCCCGTCTGAGACATTGAGACGCGAAAGCGGGGTAGCACAATAAACACCGCTCGCGATTCCATCTGTGAGTCCCTTCCAGCCCACGCTCCTGAGATATGGCAACTTTAAATACGTCCAGGGTTCGACACGCTCCGCGATGTGCTGAGCATATTGAGCCGCCGGAAACCTGAGGAACTCCCGGCCTTCTGGATCGACTACCCGTATGTCGCCGTCGTAGAAGTTGGATTGGTTCTTCTCGTCCACTGTTCCCATGTAGTACGTCTCGTGGCAGTAAACATCGGATTGGATGAGGTCAGCGTAAACCGTGTTCTTCAACACCACGGAGTCGAATAAGCGTAAGGAGAACTGGGCGAACTCCAGGTTCTCGACGGCGATCTTCTCGATCTCCCTGCGTTCCTGTTCGCTAACGGATTTGCTCCAGCCGCCGGGGAGTCCGGCAGGCAGGTGAATGCCCCTCCCACCCAATACCTGGATGACATGGTGGTTCCGGGCGCGACAGGCGATCACTTGTTTACCGATGTCTAAGCCCACCTTGCGAATCACTCCCAGAATGTTCCGCTCTGCAGGGGGAGCATCGGGACCCACAATGAAGTCCGGCCCTCCGAGCGCATAGAAATGTGTGACGTGGTCGGTTACAAAAAACGCCATGTAAAGCAGTTCACGAATCTTGTTGGCGGCCGCGGGCGGTTCCGCCGCGAAAAGTTGGTCAAGCGCCTTGGTGGAGGCCAGGTGATGCGCCTCGGGGCACACACCGCAGATCCGGCTCATGATCACCGGCATATCCTCCGCTTTGCGTCCCAAGCAAAACTGCTCGAAGCCGCGCAACTCCGGCACTTGCAGATAGGCGTTCGCAACGTTCCCTTCGGAGTCCAGGAATATCTCGATCTTTCCGTGTCCTTCCAGGCGGGTAATGGGACTGATCGTCACTTGCTTCATCGTGATCTCCCTCCCAGGAGGGAGCCCGCAATGCCGTACTTGTAGCAAGTACCGGCAAAATCGGGCAGGCCCTCTATGGCCGCATCGATCTTGGCTGTTATCTGTTCTTCCGACAGACCCTTCAAGTCTCCGATGTCGAGGATCGATCCAAGTGCCGACACCATCTTCGCCCCCTGATCGAGAACCCCTGCGGACGGACCATAACAACCGGTGCAGGGCATGTTGACCTGCGGACAGAGCGCACCACATCCGTCGCGTGTGGCGATTCCCATACACACGACGCCCTGCTCAAGCAGGCAACGCTCGGACTCTGGGACGAATTCGTGGGTACGGCGGAACCGCTTAATCGTCTTGTTCTCCTTGCTGTGGGCGCACTGATCGCAGACCGTCGAGTTGCCAGCGCCAAGCGTGCTGCCCTTTGGCGGCATTTCAGCCCCTTGTACCAGAGCCTCGACTGCGTTCCAGATCTGATGTGGCTCAGGCGGACATCCCGGAATGAAGTAGTCGACGTCCACGATCTGGGCCAGATGCCGAACCTTTTCATAGAACTCTGGCAGTTCAAGTTCCCCCTCGGGCACCACGGTGCGGGTTTGTGGCACGCACTTTCCGGGATTGTCGATAGAGGGATTGTCCAGATAGACGGTCTTGAAATGTTCCATCTTCGTATGCAAATTACTAAGAGCTGGGATACCGCCTTGCGACGAACAAGATCCGAAGGCAATCAGCAGCGTCGATTTTTGGCGAAGCAGATGAGCCATCTCCTCGTTTTCAGACGTTCGTATAGCACCGTTGAACAACGTGACGGCAAGACCCCGATCCGGCAGTCCCTCTATTTCGCTCGTCTTTGTGTCGAGCAGACATGGGCAGAATACAAAATCGAAGTGCGCATCCACCGAGAGCAACCTCTCGTGAAGATTGACCAGTGCAATCTCGCACCCCCCGCAGGAAGACGCCCAGTACATCGCCAATTTCGGCTTGTCTTTCATGAATGCCACCTCTATCGGCAAGGCCAGGAAGGACGTCTGGCTCGCTCTCCCCGCATAGGGAAGAAGCGTACCCGATCGCTCTTGTCAACAAAGCTGCAGCGGAATGTGGCAACAAGAAGTTACTCGAGCGGCATTCCGGACGTATTTCCGCGATTACTAAATCCGTACCTGCACCCGTTTGGAGTTCCCTTCCACTTTCACAAACAGCAGAGCTTTTCCCATCACCTGACAGAATTTCCGGACATCCGTCTCGAACGTCGGACAGTCGGCAATCACTTCCAATATTTCGCCCGGCTTCATCTCCATGCTGATGTTCATCATCTTCATCGAAGGGAGAGGGCACTTCATTCCGCGGGCATCAAATACTCGTGCGTCCATTTTTGCGACTCCTTGTGCCTTACGTGGTCTGCAGACACTGCGCGATCGTCTGTCCTGTTTCCTATTGAGACACGCGGTGCCACGCACTTATTGCATCGACCACATTGTGCCGGTACCCGCCGGCATGTTGGGATTATTCCGCGCGCAGTTCTTCCTCAATGTCCCGTTTTGGTGCGGTGACGTGCCGCAATTCTTTTGTGGGAGATTTGCGCAGTAGCCCTTGCAAAAGCCCATTCCAGCTTGTCAGTTACCGGGCCAAGTCCCGTCACAAACCACCAATGGGGTTGAAGCAAGGTGGAAGAAAGCAAACCTGTAGTCTGAAAATTCACCAGAAACCTCACTCGATCGCCAGAAACATTTGTGTGCATGGTGTGAAGAGGTCGTGTTCCGCAGCTTGCAAAATCGCAAAAACTGGACTTAGGATCCAAGGTTTCTCGATTAAGCCTTGCCAGTAAGACTGGACTCTCTACATAGAAGTGGGCAAATCGCTTTAAGTGATTGTGATAGATGTCGATCAATAACCGCAAATCCTCCGGACATCCTGAGCCTCTACGAATGATGTACGCTCCGGCTACTGCGTTCTTGACGATCACGCCCGCAAGCCAGGATTTCCCGCTGGTCAGCGGGTTTATCCAGGATGAGATCGCGGTGGTTCCGAAAAGGCCTTCGCTGATGCAGGCGGAAAGATCGCACGCAATCGGTTCACAGGTTTTGATTTTCAGCCGACTTTGCACCGACACATGGTGGATCCACTACTGATGCCTCCTGAGAAACAGCATCGGTAAAATGTTGGGCCAATTATCTTCATTGCGACCTGTCGCTACGCCATAGTCGATAGCTTAAGCCAACACTGAACCCGTTCGGCGTGAGGCCATTACTGGGCAGAGTGCTAATTCCGCTGAATCGTGGCCAGAGCTGATATTCGTAGTCTCCGCGAAGAGTGAGTCTCTTGGTGAGGCGGTATTCCAGGGTCCCGCCGGGTGCCATGGTGAAGTAGCTTCCGTGTCCGAGGTCATTCGGAAGCGTCATCCAACTGCCGCCCATCAGTGCTTTTGCAGAAAACGACAGGTCACCACGCCTGAAGAGCTGATAGCGAGGGCCGAGGAGGTAGTTGGATTGAACGAGCCCTCCGCCCGGACCGCGCCAGTGCAGCCAGCGAGCTTCTCCTTCCGCTCCGAATTTCCCAATGACATGATCCGCATCGACGAATCCGCCGATCCCCAGCAATTGGTGATTCCAGCAAGCGAGCGGCGAGCGGTTTACGCATCCCCAGTCTGGATTAAAGGTTGACACTTCGCCTCCTACCGAGACCGACATTGCGCTTTCGGTGGCAGCATGCGTGCTTTGTGCAAACGATGGCGCGGCGGAAAGAAGAATCGAAGCGATGAGGAAACAGACCTTCATAAACATTCTGATTGATCCTTGGTGCGTGAGTGGGCGTGATGTGAATTCTTCAGCTCGGCACAAATTGCTGACTGTGAAATTCGCCTGCGCAGGCGATCCGAAACCTCGATCGGATCGTCTGAGTCCGTCGACGAATTGAGACGAAGGATCTCTTTTCACTGATTACTCCGCCCCTCCACGATGTCGGCTTTTATCGGGGGGTGTCCGTGGCCTTCGATTTTCGAGTGGAATGTAATCAACATTCCTCATTTGCGCGACCCAATAGCTCGAGAGCTTGTGAGCGCCGTCTTGAAATGCTCGATTTGCAGCGAAAGCGGCGTCGCAATTCCGGCCAAAATCAGCCGACCGAAATTTCCGCAGCAAGTGAGGACTAAGGAATGTCATTGAGCGAATCCACTGTGGCGGGCACATTTGGACTGCTTCCAGAACCAGAACGCCGACCGGCATCCTTTCTCGCGAGTACGGCGTGCAACGCGGTCTTGCTCGCGCTCGTCTTCTACGTCGGGATGACAGCGAAGCGCGTGATCGAGCAGCACAGGTATGAGCAGACGGTTCTGGTTTTCCCAATAACGCCTCCTCCACTTCCGAAGCTGAAGATCCCGCCACCGCCCAGGACGAGCGCACAGACAATAGCGACCATGAAACTCCAGCCACCGAAGATAGCAATGCCGAAGATTGAACCGCGCCCCGATGTCAGTCCGATCCACATGGAGACGAAGGTGGAAGTACCACTTGTCAAGGCTGTTCATCCGGCGATTGTTCTTGCCGCCCAACCGAAACCTGCGCTAGCCGCCGCTCCGGCGCAACTGCGGCAGGCAAAGTCCTCGGCCGCGCCGGTCCATCTGGGAGAAATATTTGGGGTGACTCCGAATGCGAGTGCGACCCGTCCCGCAACTATCGCTGCGATTGGCAGCCCTTACGGAGGGATGAACGGTCCAGCCAGTGCGCCACGGGGCATCGTGGGATCGACCGGAATCGGCAACAGCACACATCCGGGCTACAGTTCCGGCGGTGGTGGCGGAAAGTTCGGCAGAGTGGCATCGGCAGGTATTCCGGGCATGATACCCGGTTCCGCATCGGTCGCGCATACTGCAACAACTCCTGATTCAACCAGTCTCGAGATCATCGCCAAGCCGGCAGTGCAATACACGTCTGAAGCGCGTCAGCTCAAGATCCAGGGCAACGTAATTCTCAGAGTCACGTTCACCGCTGCTGGACAGGTAGTAGTACACGGACTTCTGCAAGGCCTCGGCCATGGCCTGGATGAAGAAGCACGACGGGTCGCCCAGCAGATTCGATTCCGTCCTGCAACCCGCAACGGACAGGTAATGGATATCACCACCAACATCACCATCACCTTCCAGATTGCTTAAACAAGCGGCTAACAAACGACAACTTGCAGAGGTTGCCTGAGGTACGAATCTGCGCAACCAATGGAGCATCACATGATCTTGCGGAAGTTCTCTCTCTGCCTTTTGATCCTCGCGTTCGGAACCGCGGGTGCGCCCGCAAAAAGGCATGCGCAATATGAGCAGGTTCGGAAACTCACTCCCGAACAGTCGGCACTCGTCGACAAAGCAATTATGCGGGAGAAGGTCTTGATCAAGAATATCCAGCAACGCACACCAGTTGTGGAGACCTACATTCAGGACACGCGTCCCGATTCCAAGCTCTACCAGGTTCCAGTCGACGATCACTACATGCTGAGCCGTGTCGATTTCGGAAAAGGGTTCTTCGATAAGACTTACAATCCCCGTGGCACGCAGAAACGCGGCTTTTTTAAGGGCTCGGTGGCGGCACTTACAAACCTCACGAGGGCTCTCGGGCTTGATACAAACTTCAGATATAACCCACTCGGATTTACTGAGATGATGTTTCTCGACCCGGTGGGCGCGGACCAGCAACATTATGCGTTCAGCTACGTACGCAGGGAGTTCCTCGGCTCTGTGCGCACCTCGGTCTTCGATGTGCAGCCGAAGGTATCCGGCATGGGCCGCTTCTACGGCCGGATCTGGATTGAAGATCAGGATGGCAATATTGTCCGTTTGAACGGCACATTTACCAGGTCAAAGGATGACGACTCCTCAAAGCATTTCTTTCACTTCGACAGTTGGAGAATGAACGTTCAACCCGGGATCTGGTTGCCCGCCGCAGTCTATGTCGAGGAGACCCATCGCATTGAGGGAGAGAACACTATCGGCTTGAGAGCCCAAACGCACTTCTGGGGATACAGCCTGAAGTTGCCGTCACGGGAAAGCGAAAATGTGAGCGTCACGATTGAAGCCGCCGACGATAAAAGCGACGATTCGCAGGATGTGAGCCCGCTCCAGGCCAGCCGCGAATGGGTGGCGCAGGCAGAGAACAATGTAATTGATCGCCTGGTGCAGGCTGGCCTGGTGGCGCCGCTTACGGCCAACGGTTACGAAACGACTGTACTTGATCAGATCGTGACCAATCTTGCCGTGCCGAGCAACCTTGCATTCACGACTCCGGTGCATTGCCGGATCCTCTTGACCACGACCATAGAGGCCACTACGGTCGGCAACACTATCCTCATCAGCAAAGGCCTTCTCGATGCATTGCCAAGCGAGGAAGCAATCGCATCAGTGGTCGCCATGGAACTGGCGCACGTACAACTCGGCCATCACATCGATACGCGGTACGCCTTCAACGATCGACTGATGTTCCCCGACGAGGCGACCTTCCAGCGCATTGACATGTATCACACCGATCACGATAACGAAGAGGCAGCGAAACGAGCGACAGAGTATCTGCGCCCCTCAATGTACAGCGATAAGCTGCCGAATGCCGGCCTCTTCTGGTCGCAACTTGCCGATCGCGGGAAAGTGCTGAGAGCACTCAACACGCCCAAGCTTGGCGATTCTCTGCTGCGAGCTGACGGAACACCCTGGATGTCCGATCTGGCCAAGAGCGCTCCGAAAATCAACTGGGATGACTTGGGGCAAGTCCCGGCTTTGCCGCTTGGGAGCTGGCTCAAGACAGATCCATGGGATGATCGCGTTCACATGCTGATTGCGAAACGGTACGCCCCGATGAATCCACGTGACAAGATGCCGTTTGAACTAACACCCGTCTACTTGAAGCTGCAGCGAACTAATGCGACTCCTCCGTCTCAGGCCGAGACGGCCGACCCGGCGACTCCTGCGTCGGCGGTCGCTCCAGAAGCTACAAAGGAGGAAAGCGGGGCGCCCGATCAGCAATCTACCACTGCACCGAGCCCACAATAGGAGCCTTTCAAGTTGAGGCGGAGCGATCCGCCTCGCGTTACACAGCAGGCAGTCACGCTTCTGCAATGAATATCCTGCCTTGCGCCGCTGACCCCAACCAAGACCCAGGTCGCGCCGCGCGTTAGATCATGCGCCCCCGACACTCTGACGGATCTGCAAGGTGCCAAGTTAGAATCGTCAGTAGGGGGTGACTGGTTGTCTGCCATTTCGCGATGTATGGCCAGTTGCATCTTGCTGCTGGCAACTGCAGTAGAAGCCCAAGTTACGACAGCGCCAGGGCAGACCACCCCAGAGGAATCGAAGAGGGTCGAGTCTGTGCCCCGCGTACCGGGCGTAGCCACCCTATTTGATGGCGTCAATGCCGGCTTGTCGTTTTCCGCGGTGCACAATTCCTCCGTCGGCTGGTACACGGTTCTGACACCTGCGGTGAGCTACACTTTCTCCCGCCATTATTCTGGCGATGCGAGTGCCTCTGTGTATTTGCATCGTATGATCGAAAACCAGGATCCGGCAACAGCGAGCGCCCAGCCATTCGTGGTCGACAATGCGAGCGCTGGAGACACTCTCTTCGGATTCCACGCCACGTTCCTGCCAGAGTCGCTGCTGGATACGATTTCCGCTTATGTGACCGCTCCGACCGGCGATCAGTCCGCGGGATTGGGAACGGGCAAAGTTACATTCGATTTCACCAATCATGTGGAACATTACCAAAGGCAGTTCGGAATGCTCCTCGATCTCGGGGTCGGGAATTCCTCCAACGTCTTCAACAACCTCGTCAACAGGAATTACAGTTCATTCGGCGGTCTTGCTGAATTCCAATCCGGCACAATCCTCTGGTTGCCGCGGCGGACCTACTTCGAGAGCGTCGCGTATGAACAGCTTCCGATCGGGAGCCAGACAGTTTACTCGTCTGTTGCTCCACCCGGAAGTTCGTCGCCGCCGAGCGCTGCGGGAACGAGCTTCGCTGAAGACAATGGGTTCATCACTTATGCAGGAATTCCGTTGGCTGACCACTTTACTCTGTCGGGATATTACAACCGCAGCCTGCGACGCAGAAGTGATACGGTCTCATTCAGCCTGACATGGGTGCTGCGGAGCTCTGGAGATCGGAAGCACCTCTCGATGATCGACAAGGCTATACGCGAAGCCGAGAAGGGCCCTTAGCTGAACTGAAGCGTTGAGTGATCCGCTATGGGTCCTGATCTTCAGCGCGTCTCCTGGCGAATCTCGGACCGGCTCTACTGTATCTTCTCCAGTTTCCCAATCTGATCGGGATCCATCTCTTTCCGGATCTGTATCAACATGGCTGACGTGGCCTTTTGCAGATCGCTGCGAGCGTTGTTCACCGCATCGATGCCGGCGAAAACCGTGGCCTTGTCCGCGTTGGGGTCTTTGTTCACCGCGGCGAGATTTGACTGGGCCTTCAGGAATGCCTTGTAGCTTGAAAGAATCGCAGGCTTATTCGCGTCGAAGATCGAATCCATCCTCTTTTGCTGATCTTTTCGCAACCCGATCTGTTGGACGACGGACTTGTTGTCCCACCACCGGCCTACTGGACCGAACTGAAGAGCATTCCGTTGCGGAGCAGTGGAGGCTCCCCGATCAGACCCGCGAGTTCCGTTAGGGTTCCCATGCCCGCCTGGTCCATTTGGTGGGCCACCCGGAGGCAGACCTGGTCTTCCTGGTCCACCGGGCGCGCCTGGATTTCCCGGTGGAGGTCCCTGCGCCCAAGGCCTGATACAAGGAACCGCAATGAAGCAAATACATAAGCACAAGATCCTCAGAGTTTTCGTTTTCATTTCCGTCCTCATTTCGGTCGTGTCTTCCAATGTTTCCTGGGGCTCTCCGATAAATCGTACTCGTCAATGGGTGATTCTTCTTGCGGGCTGATCGCCGCATCGACTGCTTGCATCAATTCGTTGTCTTGCGCGATCTGGGCTTGCGAATCTACGGCCGGCTGGTCGTTGCCCCCTCCGTCGTTCGCAACGAAGGAATGTTCATGGTGCCATACGGAAACAGCCACGGCAATCGCCAGGATGACCGCCGCGACTGATCCCGCAAAGGCGACAGGCATGCGCAATTTGGGCGTCATGCGCGCCGGCCGGACTGCTCGCGCGGGCTGCGCTTCGCTCCAGGCCATCGATGCCTTATTAAACAGATCGACATCCGCCCCGAACTGCTCGATTTTGAAACGGCATTCAGCACAACGCGCCAGATGAGATTCCGATTCTGCTGATCCCAATCCAATCAAAACGTCATCAAGCGCTTCTTCTGAAAGGTGACGAGACAATCCGCGTGTCATAGGCTCGCTCCAACTCGGCTGCGGACGGCCTTGAGTGCGCGATGCAGATGCGTCCTGACCGTGTTGACTGCCATCCCAAGTATTTCACTGATTTCGTCCACCGACATTTCTTCCGAAAACTTCATGAGGAAGATGGTTCGTTGGTTGTGCGATAGCGTTTCCAGCACCTTGTAGAGATCCTTCACGCGCTCCTTAGCCAACGTCTGGCGCTCCGGGCTGACTGCTTCGGAGGGCAGGAATGATGCCATCTCGTGCACATCCACGCCTTTGGATTGAACCTGCTTCCAGAACTTGAAGCGGTTCGACCGCAGGTGGTCACGGGTCACATTGATCGCTATCCCGGTCAGCCAGGTGCTGACGCTGCAATCGCCCCGAAAGCTTTCTCTTCCTCGATAAGCGCGCAGCAAGGTGTCCTGAGTAACGGTCTCGGCCAGATCCCGATCGCCAGTTGAATAGAGAACAAACCGCCGGATCCGGGCTTGGTGCAGCCTGACCAACTCATCGATGTCATCGAGTTCGCTGATCGCTCTAAACCTTTCTGCACTCACCGATTCTAGCCTCGGATCGTCGCCCGAGGCCATCTCAAGCGTGCTCATTGGGAGCGATCCAAACGGGTATGTGGCCATCCAACGCCCTCTCATTCTCTGGATCTGGAACAGAACGGCATTGCGTCTCCGCTCACAAATCTCTCGATTATGAGTCGCGCAAAATTGAGTAAATGCTTACAGCCAAACCACTGAAATCTCTCGTGTTGAGGTTAGGCCTTCAGTCCATACCCAAAGCGGCGCTCCGTCGAACCAGCGAAGGTCAGGCCCGGCATATCCCGTTAAGCTATTTAGAAACATAAGCTTAACATCACATGCCGTCATTGATCTGTCTGTGCCCAGTTTGACGCGGCAGTTCGTCCCAGACCTCAGAACTTCTTGGGCGCCCGTGAACGAAGCGGAAGCACACCAGTGCTTCGGGAGGCGATTGCCCGTGAGACCTGGCATGATCCTTGTGCACCAATTCATAGCCGGCGCGATCGAAGTGGCCGTCGGCGCCGTTCTGGTGTTGGATCCGCAATTGCCCGTTTACTGAGAAGCTGTTTGGTGTAACCGATGCGTCAGTGACCCGCCTCTCGTTGATTGTCAGTCGCCATCGCGTTGCCTTCCGTACTGGCCGAACTTCGAGAAGCGAGCTTCCGGTCTCATCTCATCGCGGCCGTTTGAATCGGCTTGCAGGTTTCCTTGCCCTCGCACAGGCTCGACTGGCGCATGAGATGCTCGCCGGCGCGCCGCACAAGGCAAGATCGTGCTGAGTATGTAGCGATGCTGACCCGAACCCAGGTTGCGCCTAACCAATCGGACTGCACCGCAATCGGAGGTTATGAACATGGAAAACACTTCGACACCCAATCTTGAAAACGGAATTTTGATTGACGAGTTCCCTGACGGCGAAATCAGGCAGGGAAAGGTCGGCGGAGACGACGTGATCGTGGCCCGTCG
>WNGK01002544.1_pt1 | contig 19733 bp, 22 predicted proteins | sample 5400601 | NCBI WGS metagenome assembly WNGK01 (sample SAMN13153376, study PRJNA577476) | soil metagenome | isolation source: 60 cm soil or saprolite under Garry oak tree replicate 1 | place: USA:California | collected 2016-06-15
CCTCGGCCAGGCCGAGCCGCAGCGCCTCCGCCTCGGCCGCCCGGTCCCGCTCCGCCTGCGTCAGCGCCTCGAGCTCCTCGCGGACCGCGCGGTGCCGGTTGTACACCCGCCGGTAGTCGGACAAGGCCACGGCCAGCTCCGGCCCGCCGAACCGGTCCAGCGCGTCCCGCTGCCGTCCGGGCTTGAGCAGCTGCTGCTGGTCGGCCTGTCCGTGCACGGCCACCAGGTCATCGGCGAGCACCTGAAGCAGCGAAACCGGCACCGAATGGCCGCCGGCGAACGCCCGCGACCGGCCCTCGGCCGACACCGAGCGGCTGAGCACGAGCGAGGACCCGTTGTCGTCGAGATCTCCCCCGGCGTCCTCGACCTCGCGCGCCACTTCCGGGGAGACCAGCAGCCGCCCCTCCACCGCGGCCCGCGCCGCACCCGGCCGCACCCGTGCCGGGTCGGCCCGGCCGCCGAACAAGAGCCCGAGCGCCGTCACGACCATGGTCTTCCCGGCGCCGGTCTCGCCGGTCAGCGCGGTAAACCCGGCCGAAAGCTCAAGCACCGCATCGTCGATGACGCCGAGGCCGGTGATCCGGACTTCCTCAAGCATGCTCGCCTGCGTCCTCCCAGGTACGGCCGCGCCAGCCCGCTACGGACAGGCCGAACTTGACCACCAGCCGGTCAGTGAAGCTTCCGCCGCGGGCACCCGGTGCCTGCAGCCGGGCCAGCAGAACCGGCAGCGCCCCGCGACGGACCTCCACCCGGGCACCGGGTGGCAGCTCGACCTTACGCCGACCATCGCACCACAAAACCGCCCCCGATGTCTCGGACGCCACGATGAGCTCGACCGCCAGCACCGATCGCGGCGACACCACCATCGGCGGGGCGAACAGCGTGTGCGCACTGATCGGCACCATGAGCAGCGCCTCCACCTCCGGCCACACCACCGGTCCGCCCGCGGAGAACGCGTAGGCGGTCGAGCCGGTGGGGGTCGAGCACACCACCCCGTCACAGGCCCAGCGGGCCAGCGGGCGGCCGTCGACTTCGGTGATCACCTCGATCATCCGCTCCCGGGCCGCCTTTTCCACCGTAGCCTCGTTGAGCGCCCAGGTGGACGCGAGGACGGTCCCGTTGCTGCGCACGGTCACGTCGATCGTCATCCGCTCCTCGACCATGTACTCCCCCGCCACCACCCGGTGGACCGTATCGGCCAGCCCATCCGGCTCCGCCTCGGCGAGGAACCCGACGTGACCGAGGTTCACCCCGATCAGCGGCACCCCGGCCGGGCGGGAGAATTCGGCGGCGCGCAGCAGGCTGCCGTCCCCGCCCAGGACGATGACGAGCTCGGCGCCCTCCGCCGCCTCGGCACTGGCCGGGACCTCCTGCGCGCCCGCGCAGGTGAACTCGCCCGCGAGGGTGCGGACGGCGATCCCGGCGGCGGTCAGCCGCTCCGCGACGAACCGGGCGCTGCGCAGCGCGTTCTCCCGTCCGGTGTGCGCCGTCACCAGCACCGTCCGCTGTCCCACTAGCTGGGTCCCTCCTCCTGCTTGCCACGGGGGGACGAACCCTTCGGCCCCCTGGACCCCCCGCAATTTCCCGCTCCAGCTGATTGTCGTCAAGCGGCGGCGCACCCCGGCGCAGCCACACGAAATATTCCACGTTCCCCGCGGGCCCGGGCAGCGGGCTGGCCGTAACCCCAAGGACGCCCAGGCCGAGCTGGCCCGCCGCACCGGTGACCCGTTTGACGGCGGCCGAACGATCCGCGGTGTCACGCACCACGCCGCCCGCGCCTACCCGGCCCTTACCCACCTCGAACTGGGGCTTCACCAGCAGCACGAAATCCGCGTCCGGCATGGCGCAGGCCGCGAGAGCCGGGAGCACCAAGGTGAGCGAGATGAAGGAGAGGTCGGCCACCACGAGTTCAGGTACGGGAGTAACCCGGTCCAGGGTCCGCACGTTGACCCGGTCCAGCACGGTTACCCGAGGGTCGGTCCGCAGCGACCAGGCCAGCTGCCCATAGCCCACGTCGGCCGCGACCACGTGCGCGGCGCCGGCCCGCAGCAGCACATCGGTGAACCCGCCGGTGGACGCGCCGGCGTCCAGGCAGGCCCGTCCCGCCACCACCAGGCCCGCCGGACTGCTCTGCTGGCCAGGGGGGACACTCTGCTCCCCCGGGGATACCCCGGACCCCGTGGCCCTGGACCCCCCGGAGGTCATGAAGGCCGCGAGCGCCCCGGCCAGCTTGTGGCCGCCGCGGGAAACGTACCCGGGCTCCCCCGTGCCGGCGATGCTGATCGGGGCGTCCCGCCTCACCTGGGTCGCGGCCTTGGCCGCGGGCTGCCCGGCCACCGTCACGCGCCCGGCCGCCACCAGTTCCCCGGCCTGCTCCGGCGACCTGGCCAGGCCGCGCCTGACCAGCTCGGCGTCGAGCCGCACCCGCGCTGCGGTCAAGGCGCGCCCTCGTTGAGCTCGCCCAGGATGTCCCTGAGCCGCCCGTGTACCTCCTCGAGCACGGCGACGTGCTCCTCCGCCGGGGCTCCGGGCAGGCGGCTCAGCCCGGCCACGGCCGCGTCCACCCGGTCGTCGCCAGTTGGCGGCAGTTCGGCGGCCGATCGCGGCGTGTCGCCATCCGGTGCGGCAGTTGCCAGGCCTCGTTCGGGATCAAGATCTTGACCTTGACCCTGGATGCCGTGGTCTGGGTATTCCTCGTCCATGTGCGCTACCCTCCGCGTGGAACGCTACCGTCCGATGTTGACTAGAGCGAGGCGCACATGGCTTCAGCCGAGGAGTGCCGCGAGGCGCTGACTACCCTTACCGGCCGACTGACAGAGATGAGCCCGCAGGACCGAGCCAGCTACTTCGGCAAGCGGTCGATGAGCTGCAACGTGACCGATCTCGGCATCACGTTCGTGACCAGGTTCACCGACCATGGCGCCGACCCGGTGACCGAGGCGAAGCCCGACGACCCGCCGGCCGACATCAGGCTGACCGCGGCCAGCGACGACGTTATCTCACTGGCCGCCACCCCGGCCAACATCGCCCGGATGTGGATCTCCGGCCGGGTCAAGGTCCAGGCCAGCATGCGGGACCTGCTCGCGCTGCGCAAACTTCTGTAACGGGGCAAGCTGCTCTAACCTGATCACGCCGGCCTGGCGGAGTTCGGCGATCTGCGGGGCCGAGTAGCCGGCCTCGGCGAGGATCTCGTCGGTGTGCTGGCCGAGCGTCGGCGGCGGGCGGCGGATGGCCGTCGGCTGCGCGGACAGCTTGATCGGGGAACCCAGCATCTTGACCGTCCCGGCCACCGGGTGCTCGATCTCCGTCACCATCTCGCGCGCGGCGACTTGCGGGTGCTCGAGGGCGGCCGGCACGGTATTGACCGGCCCGGCCGGGACCCCGGCGGCGTTCAGCAGTTCGGTCCACTCCGCGCAGCCCCGGCCGGCCAGTGTCTCAGTGATCAGCGGGATCAGCGTGTCGCGGTTGTGCACCCGGTCCGGGTTGGTCGCGAAGCGCGGGTCGTCGGCCAGTTCGGCGAGCCCGGTGGCCTCGGCGAACCGTCTCCACAGCCCGTCACTGCCCACCGCCACCATCAGCGGCGCATCGGCGGTCGGGAGCACCTGGTACGGGGTGAGGCTCTCGTGCGCGCTGCCGTGCCGACCCGGTGTGACGCCGGTCGCGAAGTACTTGCCCGCCACATAGGTGAGCCAGGCGACCTGCCCGTCCAGCAGCGACACGTCGACGAGCTGGCCCTGGCCGCTGGCCTCCCGCGCGTGCAGCGCGGCCAGGATGCCGATCAGCGCCCACATGCCCGCGCCGACATCGGCCAGCGACGTGCCGCTGCGCACCGGCTCGCCGTCTGGTTCGCCGGTCACGCTCATCATCCCCGACACGGCCTGGGCCACCGCGTCATAGCCGGGCAGCGGCGCGCTCGGCCCGGTCTGCCCGTAGCCGCTGATCGAGGCGTAGATCAGCCGCGGGTTCTGCCGGGCCAGCTCGTCGTAGCCCAGGCCCAGGCGCGCGGCGGTGCCCGGCCGGAAGTTCTCGATCATGACGTCCGAGGTGGCGGCCAGCCGCGTCACGACCTCGCGGCCCTGCGGTTCCTTCATGTTGACGGACAGGCCGCGCTTGTTCCGGTTGACGGACAGGAAGTAGGCGGCGTCGTCGCCCTGGAAGGGCGGACCCCAGCGCCGGGTGTCGTCACCGTGCCAGACATCCTCGACCTTGATCACGTCGGCGCCCAGGTCGCCGAGGATCATGGTGGCGAACGGCCCGGACAGCGCCCTGGTCAGGTCGAGCACCCGGATGCCAGCCAGCGGGCCCGCGGCATTTGGGGTTCCCATTACCGATATGTTATCGAGCCATGGGCGACCTGATCCTGCTCAGACACGGCGAGACCGAGTGGAGCCTGGCCGGCAAGCACACCGGGCGGACCGACGTCCCGCTCACCCCGCACGGCGAGGCGGCCGCCGCGGCGCTGACCCCGCTGCTGGCGCGGCGCCACGTCGTGTCCGCTTTCACCAGCCCCGCCCGCCGTGCGGTCACCACCGCGGCCCTGGCTGGCCTGGCCCACGCCAAGCTCGACCCCGACCTGTGGGAATGGGATTACGGCGGCTACGAGGGGCTGACCACGCGGCAGATCCAGGAGGCCAGGCCCGGCTGGTACCTGTGGCGCGACGGCGTGATCCCCGGCGACGCCGAACACCCCGGCGAGACCGTGGAGCAGGTCGGCGAGCGGGCCGACCGGGTGCTCCGCCAGGTCACGCCGTTGCTGGCCGACGGAGATGTCACGCTGGTGGCGCACGGGCACGTGCTGCGCGTGCTCACCGCCCGCTACCTGCGCCTGGAGCCGACGGCCGGCCGGATGTTCCGGCTGGACACCGGGACGCTCAGCACGCTCGGCACCGAGCACGACGAGCCCGTCATCACGTCCTGGAACGTACCGCCCTCGCCGTAGCGTTCAGCCAAAGCTGACTCGCTCCAGCCAGAAGCCGAGCAGGTCGGCGTCGCCGAAGATGCCGATACCGTCGCCGCGGGCGGGGCACCGCTTGTAGATGAGGAGCAGCAGGTCGGTCAGCGGGGCACGGACGGCGACGGCGGCCTTCTCGTGCGCGCGGCGCCAGGTGATGGCGTCGCCGGTCAGGTCGACCACCCACTCCGCCGCGGCCTGCGGCTCGGTGTCGGTCGCGTGGAAATGCAGGGTGCGGCCGGGGCCGAGCAGATCCCGCATCTGCGGGTGGACCTCGAAGTGCATGGGCAGCGAGCCGAGTTCCATCCACTCATCGATGGCGTCGAGGGCCACGTCGGTGTCGGCCTTGTACTCCGCGCAGATGGCCAGGGTGGCGTCGGCCCGGTGGATGAGGGTCTCGTGCGTGCAGCGGCAACCCCGGCGATCGTCGACGTCAGCAGGCCAGTCTGCGCGGCGATCTCGTCGCAGTAGCGGTCATAGCTCAGAAAGGTCATGGTGCCACGGTAGTGCGGGCCCGTGGCTGCCTTAAGGCTTCCTGGGTGGGGCGGGTCTCGTCCCGCATCCAGTTCAGGTAGGCGGTCGAGCCCGCCACGATGGGCAGCGCGACGATCTCGGGCTCGTCGTAGCTGTGCCGTTCGGTGATGAAGGCGGCCAGTTCGTCGTACCGGTCGGCCGGGAGCTTGAGGAGCACGAGCCACTCCTCCGCCCGCTCAAGACCGCCGTCCCACCAGTACATCGACGCCACCGGGCCGGCCACCTGCGCGCACGCGGCCAGCCTGGATTCGACCGCGGCGCGGGAGAGCTCCATCGCCTCGGCCCGCGAATCGGTCGTCGTCTGCACCTGGAGGTACTGAACCTCAAGGTCCGCCATGGCACATGATGGTACGCGCACCAGGCCCTAGTACGCTGTGCCGCACGCCGCCGCGGTCACTTGGCTGGGAGGAGCACGGGTTGGAACTGGTGCATTCCGGGAAGGTCCGGGAGCTCTACGCCGACGGCGACGACATCATCATGGTCGCCTCGGACCGGGTGAGCGTCTACGACGTGGTGCTGCCCACGCCGATCCCGGGCAAGGGCCGGGTGCTGACCCAGCTCTCGCTCTGGTGGTTCGGGCAGCTCGGCGACGTGATCCCCAATCACGTGCTCTCCGGCACCGACGTGCCTTCCGAGTGGGCGGGGCGGGCCATCCGCTGCCGCCGCCTGAAGATGCTCCCCGTGGAATGCATCGCCCGCGGCTACCTGGCCGGACTGGGCCTGGCGTCCTATCAGGAAACCGGTACGATCTCAGGCGTGCGGCTGCCGCCCGGCCTCGGCGAGGGGTCCCGGCTGCCCGAACCCGTCTTCACCCCCACCACCAAGGCCGCGGTCGGCCACGACGAGCCGATGACGTATGACGAGGTGGTGGAGCTGGTCGGCGGCTCTGTGGCCGCCGAAGTCCAGCGGGCCACGCTGGAGGTCTACCGGCGGGGCGCCGGGCTGGCCGCCTCGCGCGGCATCATCATCGCAGATACGAAGCTGGAGTTCGGCCTGCTCCCGGACGGGACGCTGATGCTGGCCGATGAGGTGCTCACGCCCGATTCGTCGCGGTTCTGGCTGGCCGGACAGTGGCAGCCAGGGCGCCCGCAGCGCTCGCTGGACAAGCAGTTCCTCCGGGACTGGTCGGCAGGCCTGGACTGGGACCGCCGCCCGCCGGGCCCGGCCATCCCGGACGACGTGGTGGCCGCGACCCAGGCGCGCTACCAGGAACTCTATGCGAGGCTGACCGGCCGTGAGTGAGCCCGCCCTCGTGGTGCGCGCCCGCCGGCTGCGGGCGGCCCGCGGGGTCGTGGTGGCCAGGGACGTGGCGCTAACCGCCGTGCCCGGCGAGGTGGTCGCGGTCGAGGGGCCGAACGGCTCGGGGAAGAGCACGCTGCTGGCGGCGGCGGCCGGGGTGCTGCCGGCGGATAGGGCGAGCGTCCGTCCCGGTTCGGTCGGTTATTCTCCCGAACGAGCTGGGGTGCTGCCCCGGGTCCCGCTGCATCGCTGGCTGCTGGGCATGGCGCGCACCGCGGGACTGGACCGCCACGAGTCGGCGCGGCGCGCCAGTGACCTGCTCGCCCGGCTCGGCCTGGCGCACGCGTCCCAGGTGCCCCTGCAGGCGCTGTCCCGCGGCAACGCGCAGCGCGCGCTGGTGGCCCAGGCCCTGCTGGCCGACCCGGACCTGCTGGTCCTCGACGAGCCCTCCGGCGGCCTGGATGACGACGGGGTGACCCGGGTGGCCGCCGAGATCCAGCGCGCCGCGGGCCGCCGGGCCGTGGTGCTGGTCGCGCGGCATCCGACGGCGCCGCTGCCGCTGCCCTCCGGGGTGACCTGGCAGTTGCGCGACGGCGCGGTCGACGCCTTGCCCCGTGAAGGCGACAGCGCGTCGCTCCCCCCGGGAACGATGGAGGTGGAGACCGGCGACGGGACCGTCCAGCGGGTGGACGAGGCCGGGCTGCCCGCCGTGCTGCGCGCCGCGCTTGACGCGGGCCAGATGATCAGGCGCGTGCAGCCGGCGCGGGACGCTGCGCCTGACGCTGCTGGTGCTGAGGCTGCTGGCGAGGCCGGCGCGGCGCCGCGGCGGGCGGGCGCCGTCCGCCGGGTGCTGCTCGGCGCGGTCCACCGGGCCCGGCTGCTCCTCTCGTCGCAGTGGTTCCTGGCCCCCGCGATGCTCTTCGCGCTCGTGCTGGCCGTCATCTACGCGACCGACGCCGGTCCCCCGCTGCAGGCCGCGGCGGTCACCGCGATAACCCTCGTTGCCGTGCTGACCTGGCTGAGCGTGCTGGCGCACCGGGTGGACGGCCGGGAGCTGGCCCGGGCCTTCGCCGCCCACGTCGGCGGCCGGTCCAGGGCGCACCTGGCGACCGACCTGGGGCTGGTGCCGTTCGCGGTGCTGCTGGCCCTGGCGGCCCTGGTGGCGCCGCTGACCAGCCAGGGCGGGCACCCTCATCCGCTGGCGCTGGACATCAAGATCGTGGGACTGCACCTGGCCGCGGCGGCGTTCGGCGCCGGGCTCGGCTCGCTGCTCGCGCTGATCGAGCGGGCCGGCTGGCGGCTGCTCGCCGCCGTGGCGGTGTTCCTCGTCCTATTCGTGGCCCGGGCCACGCCGCTGGCGCCGCTGCTCCGGCTCAGCACCCACCCCGCCACGCTGCAGACGCCGGTGAGCAGCCCGGCCGCCTGGCTCTGCCTGCCCGGCCTGGCCCTGGTGGCGGTGGCCGCGGTCCTGGCCGCCCGGCTCACCTGACCGTTGTCACAGCGGTTAGTTCTTCACGCACGTGTAGGCGCCGTAGAGTCGGCCCTCGAACTCCGCGGTGACGATCTCCAAGCCGGCCGCGGTGAGCATCCTTCCCCGCGCCCTCCGCCCTAGCGCCTTAGAACTCCTAACACAATGCGAGGTTCGTCAGGCGGCGCCAGCAGATAATGCTGCAGGCCAGGCTGAGGAACGCCTCGTGGATGTCGTCGCGGATCTCCCAGCGGGTCCGCAGCCGCCGGAACCAGTGCAACAGCGCGATCGTCTGCTCGACCACCCAGCGGTGCACGCCCAGGCCAGACCCGTGTTCCGTGCCGCGGCGGGCGATCGCCGGGGTAACGCCCTTCCCGCGGACCTGCCGGCGGTACTTGTCATGGTCATAGCCCCGGTCGGCGTAGACCGCATCCGGCCGCTTGCGCGGGCGGCCCCGCCGGCCCCGCACCGGCGGGATCGCCGCGATCAGCGGCATCAGCTGAGTGACATCGTTACGCTGGCCGCCGGTCAGCGACACCGCCAGCGGGATCCCGTGCGCCTCGGTGATCACGTGGTGCTTCGAGCCCGGCTTGGCGCGGTCGACCGGGCTCGGGCCCGTTTCGGGCCGCCCTTCAGCGCGCGCACGTGCGAGCTGTCAATCACCGCCTTGGACCAGTCCAGCGCCCCGGCCGCATTCAGCTCGGCCAGCAGCAGCTCATGCAGCTGCTGCCACACGCCCGCCTGGTGCCAGTCCCGCAGCCGCCGCCAGCAGGTCATCCCGGACCCGAAGCCCAGCTCCTGCGGCAGGAACTCCCACGGGATCCCCGTGTACAGCACGAACAAGATGCCGCACAAGACCTTGCGGTCATCCAGCCGCCTGCGTCCCGGGTGATCAGCCCGCCTCGGGACGACGGGCAGCAGCGGCTCGATCCGCTCCCGTAACCCGTCCGGCACCATCCATGGTGGCTGCTGTCCCTTCCTCACAGCGGGGCTCAACCACCACATGAACACCGGTATTCCCACACGTCATTCTGTTAGGAGTTCTAAGTGGCAGGAGATTTTCGGCGCTATCTGGCCGGGCGGCCGGGGGGAGGTGCCGGCCGGGGTCCTTGGCTATGTTGCCGGCCTTGGCCTCGGCGTCTCGGTGGCGTCCGCGCCGGCAACGAAGCGCGGGGCAGCTGATCCTGGCCGGCGTGCTGATCCTTTTCACCGGGATTGGCCGCCGCCGTATCGGCGCGACCGGCGGCGGGAGCATGAGCGTGCGCCCCGAGGTCGTGGTTAGCGGTCGATGGCGGCCATGCTCGCTTCGTTGTGGCGTTCGCCGGAGGCCGGCGCCAGGTTGCTGAGCCGTTCGAGCTGGTCGGTCGCTGAGTTCGATGCTGTCGGCGGCGGTGTTCTCCTCGACGCGGGCGACCCGCCGGGTGCCGGGGATCGGGGCGATGTCCTCGCCCTGGGCGAGCAGCCAGGCCAGCGCGATCTGCGCCGGTGTGGCGCCGGCCTCGGCGGCGACGGCCGCGACCTCGTCGACGATCGCCAGGTTGCGCTGGAAGTTCTCCCCGGTGAAGCGGGGGTTGGTCTTGCGCCAGTCGTCGTCGGGGATGTCGTCGGGGGTGCGGATCTGGCCGGTGAGGAAGCCATGGCCGAGCGGGGAATAGGGGACGAAGCCGATGCCCAGCCGGCGCAGCAGCGGCAGCAGCTCGGCCTCGGGGCCGCGGGTCCACAGCGAGTACTCGGTCTGCAGCGCGGCGAGCGGGTGGACGGCGTGGGCGCGGCGGATCGCGCCGGGGCCGGCCTCGGACAGGCCGATGTGACGGACCTTGCCCTCGGTGACCAGGCCGGCCAGGGCGCCGGCGGTCTCCTCGATGGGCGTGTCCGGGTCGACCCGGTGCTGGTAGTACAGGTCGATGTAGTCCGTGCCGAGCCGCCTGAGGGACCCCTCGGCCGCGGCGCGGACGTTGGCCGCGCTGCTGTCGGTGACGCCGGGCCCGCCGCCGGCGTGGGAGACGAGGCCGAACTTGGTGGCCACCACGACCTGGTCGCGGCGGCCTCTGATGGCCTCGCCGACGAGTTCCTCGCTGTGGAACGGGCCGTAGATCTCGGCGGTGTCGATGTGGGTGACGCCCAGGGCCAGCGCGCGGTGGATGGCGCGGATCGACTCGGCGTCATCGAGGCCCCCGCCGCTGGTGTAGGTCCCGGCCATGGTCATGGCGCCCAGGCCGATCCGGGAGACATCCAGCCCGCCCAGAGACACATGCTTCATCAGGTAACCTCTCTTCGTCGTTCCTTGAGCTCCAGCTAACGCGTCGGCGGCGACGCGGAGAAGTTGCTGCTGGAGGGTGTACTGACAGCCCACCCCTGGTCCTGAGATCTGCGCCTAGCCTGGAGGCGTGGACAACCGCGACGAGGTCAGGGCCTTCCTGCGCTCCCGCCGGGCCAAGGTCACCCCGAGCAGGCCGGGCTGGCGATCTACGGCCGCAACCGCCGGGTGCCCGGCCTGCGCCGCAGCGAGGTCGCCGACCTGGCTGGGGTCAGCGTCGAGTACTACTCCCAACTCGAGCGAGGCAACCTCGCCGGCGTGTCCGAGAGCGTGCTCGACGCGCTCGGCCGGGCCCTGCATCTCAGCGAGGCCGAGCGGGAGCACCTGCTCGATCTGGCCCGCGCCGCCGGCCCTGCGCGCCGCGCCCGCCGCCGGCCCCCGGCCCGGCAGGTCCGGCCCAGCGTCGCCCGCATCCTGGACGGTCTGACCGAGGTGCCGGCCTTCGTCGAGAACGGGCGCCTGGACGTGCTCGCCGCGAATCCGCTCGCGCGGGCGCTGTACGCGCCGGCGTTCGCCGGCCCTTCCCGGCCGGTGAACCTGGCCCGGTTCAACTTCCTGGACCCGCACGCCCGCACGTTCTGGGGCAACTGGGAACGCGCCGCCGACGACACCGTGGCCATGCTGCGCACCGAAGCCGGCCGCGACCCCTACGACAAGGGCCTGGCTGGCCTGGTGGGAGAGCTGTCCACCCGCAGCGACGAGTTCCGCGTCCGCTGGGGCTCCCACGACGTCCAGCTGCACCGCACCGGGGTCAAGCACATCCGGCACCCCGTTGCCGGCGACCTGCACCTGTCCTACGAGGTGATGGAGCTGCCCGCCGACCCGGGCCTGGCCCTGGTCGCCTTCAGCGCCGAAGCGGGCTCACCCGCCGACGACGCCCTCCGGTTCCTCGCCAGCTGGGCTGCCACCCACGAGCCAGCCGACGCCCTGGCGACGCCGGACCAGACGTAGTACCGCAAAGCGCAGGTCGTACCGGGACGGGAGGCCCGCACAGCGACACCCGGTTTGCGTCGGCCAGGACCGGGAGCTGGCGCGGACAGCGTGGCGCCGATACCGTTGAGCTGTCCGCGCTGGCCACGAAAGATCCAACAATTCGGCGGCTGGTGCCCGAACCGTTAACGGCACCCCTACGCCGACAAGGTTCCGCGATAACCTTCGTTACCTGGCAAGGTAGCATCCGGCGGGACAGCGCGAGGTGGGCGGACGCCATCCCGCGAGCGCGCTTCGTTTCCCGGTTATCTGGCAACTTGGCGAACGGGAGGGGGTGCCAGTCGTGGATCCGGCCGTGACCAGGCAGCTGGGGGCCGCGCACCCGCTCGCCCGGCACCTGAGCGACTTCCTCACCGACCCGGGGAACGCCAACGCCTCCGCGCACACGATCCGGGCCTACCGGGGCGACCTGCTTCAGTTCGCTGCGCACCATGACGGCGAGATCGGCGACCTGTCCGCCGGGCCGGTCCGCGCGTACCTCGCCGAGATCGCCGGGCTGGCTCCGGCTACGCGCAAGCGGGCCGCGGTCGCCTCGGTCTGCCGCTGGGCGGTCCGCCACGACCTGCTCACGGCGAACCCGATGGACAAGATCGACGCCATCTAGGTCCCCCGGGCACTGCCCCGGCCGGCCCCGGCTGCCGGCATCGCGAGGGTGCTCGCCGCGTTCTGCAGCCGTCGGCCGCGCAAGGACGTCCCGCTGGACCGGCTGCGCGACCGGGTGCTGTTCGAGACCGCCTGCGCCTGCGGCGCTCGCGCCGCCGAGGCCTGCGGGCTCTACGTCGAGACCTGGACCTGCGCACGGACGACGAGCACGTGCGCATCCACGGCAAGGGCGGCACCGTGCGGACGGTGCTGCTGGACGACCGCGGCTACGTCGCGCTGCTCAGGCTGTACCTGGCCCGCGCCGGCTACACCGCCGGGCCGCTGTTCCGCGCCAGCATCAACGGGTCGGGCGGGCCGTTGTCCTACGATGCAGCCCACCACCGCTGGGAGGGCTACTGCCGCGCGGCCGGGGTCGACATGGAGATCCACCAGCTGCGCCACGCCCACGCCACCGAGCTGGAAGGGCGCGGAGTTGCATCGGATGCAACATTCCGCGAGAAGCGTGAGGACACCAGACCTGCGCTGCAGCTGCCGCAACCTTCACGGCAAGCGGGCAGGATCCGCCAGCAAAGTGGTGATGACCTGCGATGTCATCACCCGGTTGAATCAACCCAGACAATGTTGCAGCCACTTCTGTTGCATCCAGCGACCCGCATGATGCGGCAGATGCAACGAAAAGCGCAGCGACGAGGAGAGATGCCACTACCGCCCGCTCGTCAGGCTCAGGTATTCGGCAGGGTTCGTAAACCGCTCCCTACCAGTTTCAACTCCGGGGTGTCCATCGAGGCCGTCCGCCGGCGCCTCGGCCACGCCAGCACCGAGACCACCCAGCTGTACGCGAAACCTCGGGAATTGCATCAGCCGAGCGAGAAACCCGCAGGTCACCAGGTCGCAGCGGTGCCGGAATGACCTTCCGGACCTTCGCGCAGCGGCCGGTCTGACCAGGCACGTCTTCAGAGCCGTCCCTTTCGGTGCATGATCCGCCCGCTAGAAGGCCGAGGCGATCGACAGGCTCTCTTCAAGCGCATCGAGGAAGAGAAGGGGTTGGGTGGCTGGTCTCCGACGCCCAGGCAAGGCATTCGGACGGTTGGAATAACCGACGTTGCCATTACTGCTGGACGACAAGGTCGCCGACGCCGAGATCCGCGCCGCGCGCCGCCGACGGGACCGGCCAGCTCGCTGACCGGCCTTGCGCTGAGCAGGCTCAACGCAATCGCGTGTACCTGGTGACAGCAGTCTTACCGACACCCCAGATCTCACGGACCTGGCACCCCGGGCGTTGCCCGCTCTGGTAGTACCCGGCATGCGAAGCAGGTGCCGGGGGTCCGGGCTTGTGGTTGCGCTGTGCGCGGGTGTCAGGGCCGGAGTTCAGCGTGGCGGTGGCCGGGTGGTGACTGGCATCAGCTGACGTGCCGATGCCGCGGCCGGGGTGTGGCAGCGCGCTGCGGTGTAGTGCCCGGTGACGGCGGCGGCCCACAGCCCGTCCACGGTGGCCGGGTGGATGGTGGTGCGGCGCGCCCGGCGGGTGAAGGTGACGGTGAGCGGGCCGTCAGGGGTGCAGGCGTGGCCGATGGCCAGCGCCCACCGCTGCCGGCTGCCGTCGGCGCTGCGGCGGGTGCCGCGCCAGGCGCCGTCGACGGACACGATCGGCAGGCGGGTGCTGGCTACCAGGCCGGTGAGATTGCCGGCCTGGTCGGTGACCTCCAGGACGGTCCGGCCGTCTGGCTGCAGCCGCCACCGGATCTGCCAGTCGCTGACCGGCAGTCGCGCGCTGCCGGAGGGCTGCCTGGGCGCAGCGCCGGGGCGCCAGATGTTGCCGGACGGCGTGTCGTAGTAGTCGTAGTCGGTGTCGTCGTCCTCCCCGGACCACGGATCTGTCAGTGCCATCGGTGTCTCCTGGTTTCGGGCACCCGCGGGATGCGGGGCAGGCTGTGGCCGGGGCGTTCGGTTCCCGGCTCCGGGCTGCGTCTGTTTGCCGCGTCCCGTTTCGGGCCCTGCCCGGCCCAGCCGGCGGACGGAGATGAGGCAGGGCCCCCGGGGTCGCGGACCGTGGCCGGCAGCCTGTGCGGTGTGGGCTGGTCCGGTGAGCGCTGCCAGGGCCGGAACGCCGTCGCCCCGGTCGCTGCCGGGCGCGCGAGGGCGGTGGCTGTTCCGTTCGTTCCCTGTGCCGCCAGAAGCCCGGCCAGGGCCGGCGTCAGCCTGGCCACGGCGGGGGCCAGCCGGGTGAGGCGGCCGGGCGCCGGAAGCCTGCCGGCGACGGCCCGGCCGCGGCCGGTGAGGCCCAGCCAGCCGAGCAGGCCGAGGGGGTAGGCGAAGTATCCCCACCGGGTGGCGGGCGCGAGGGTGACCATGACGCCGAGGCCGGCGGCAAGGCGCCAGGCGACGGCGCGGTCGCCGGCCGGCCTGCGGAGCAGGATCCAGGCAGCTACCGCCAGGCCAGCCGCGAGCAGCAGGCAGATGGCTGCCCAGTGCCCGGCCGTGCCGGTGGCGGCGAGCAGGTGTCCGGGCAGCGGGCTGGCGGCCGGGGTGAGGTGCCGGGTCAGGCCGAGCGGATACAAGACGATGTTGTGCAGGAAGACGGAGGGCTTCGCCAGGGCCGCCGGGGCGGCCGCCGCGATGGCGGTACAAGCGGTGACCGCCGATGTGGCCACGAAACGCCATGCCGCCCGCCTGCCGTCCCGTGCGGCGATCATCACCGCGATCACCGGCAAGGCCGGCCAGGCGGTGATCTTCATGGCACACGCGATCCCGATCGCCAGGGCCGCCCCCGTCGATCGTGATGGCCGGATCCGGTGCGGGCTCACCAGCCAGCGGAGCCCGGCGGCCTGCGGAGCGGCGCCCCTCGCGGCCGGCCCCGCACCCAGGCACGCCAGGGCCACGCAGAATAGCGCCAGCACCGGCGGGTCGGTGATTCCCACGGCCAGCGGCAGCGCCAGCACGGGTGTGGTCATGGTGAACACGGCACGGCGCAGCGCCTGGTGACGGCGGCCGGCGTACCGCCGGACCTGATGCGGGGCGGCGAGGCCGAACGCCACCGTGAGCAGCGCCACGCAGGTGACCGCGATCCACAGCCTCGGGTCGCCGATCACGCCGGGAAGGCCCGCCGCCCGGAACAGCCCGAACACGGTCATCGCGGGCAGGTACGGATCGTAGGACCGCCAGGCCGAGAGCTGCCCGGGCCCCAGGTACGGGCTGCCGTGCCGCAGCAGCAGCGTCGCGGCGCGGGCCACGACCTGGACGTCGGCTGTCGCGGGCGCGCGGATGGCCAGCCAGGTCAGCGGGCCCGCCAGGGCGCCGGCCGCGCCGATCAGCAGCGCCGCGTCCCGCCCGCGCGAGCGGCGGTACGACACCGCGGTGATCGCGGCCAGCAGGTAGCCACCCGACGCCCAGATCCCCCAGGACTGGTCCGCGTGCCTGCTGAAGACCGCCAGCAGCGCGGCGTAGCCAGCGAACGCCGCGTACCACGCCGCGATCCGCCGCCGGTCCAGCCCGGGCAGAGGATCACGCCCCGGCTCGCCCGCTTGCGGCGGGTTCAGGCCGGCTACGGCTGACATCTTCGTGCACCTCCCGGCTCATCATCTTCTGGGTGCCGGAACTGTCCACGGCGGCTGCATCCAGCAGGAAGTGGCTGGCCGAGCCCGGCCCGGCGTGCCGGAGCCGCGGCGGTCACCGGCCGGACGCCCGCCCGCGGCGCCTCCAGGCGGGCTGCCATCACCGGTCCTGCCTGCGGCCGCGGGCCCCGGCCCGCACGGTGACCCCGTCCTTCACCCCACCGCTCCCGCCGGCGGCCCGGCCGGGATGGGGGCGCCGGGTGCGGCGCAGGGCGACGGCGGTGATGAACGGCCAGCAGGTCTGGATCGATGACGTCAGCCGCTCGGCCAGGCCCAGGACGCTGCCGTCGCGGGTCTCGGCGAGGAGCCAGCCGAGCAGGGCCACGAAGACGGCGGTGACGGCGGCGGAGCCGTAGACGCTCAGGATCAGCGGCCGAGGTGAGGCGCGCCGGGCGGCGAAGGCGGGCCACACGGCGATCGTGACCGCGCCGAGCACGGTCCAGGCGAGGTGCCGCGGGGTCGCGCCGCGGGCGGGTTCGGGGGATGCGGCGATGCCGATGCCGGCCAGGCCCGCCACGATCAGCAGGGCCCGGGCGGACGCCCGGACACCGGTCAGGCCCGCGCCGGTGACGAGGTAGCAGCCGCCGGTCAGGACAATGCCGCCGGTCATGACCCACCGGTCGGTTCCGGCCTGGCCGGCCATCGCGCTGATGGTCGTGCGCACCGGGCTGTAGGAGGCCGGCTGGAGCGCGCCCGCGGCCAGGTAGCCGCCGGTCAGCAGGATCGGCGCCAGGCCGGCCGAGATAATCGCCCACGGGCGGGCTGCCGGGCTGGAGCGCACCGGCCAGGGCGCCGGGATCGGCGGCCGGCCCGCCTGCCAGTGGGCGGTGCTCATCGCGGGCGACCCGGCTCTGGCCGGCGATCCGGCTTCGGCGCATCAGGCGGTGGGGACACGTCCGTTACCCCCTCAGGTCATCAGGCGCGCGGCACCCGGCATCGCCCTGCTGTTCACGGCGCCCGGCGCCGTCCTGCTCTTCACGCCGCCCCGCGCCGTGCCGCGCTGCGTGTCGCCGTCCGGCAGGCCGCCGGGCACGACGCCGCCCGGCGCCGGGTTGCCCGGTGCACCCTCCAGCGACGCGCCGCCGGATATGGCGTCGCCGGGCGACCCGCCAGCCGCGGCGTCCGCGCCGGAACGGCCGGGCTGTGACCTCAAGGTGGCGTGACTGGCGGTATCGCGGCCGGCGGACCGGCGCTTGCTGGCCTGTCCGCGCAGCTGGGACAGGGCCGGGTCGCTGGCCACCGTGACGACCCCGGCGACCAGCGCGGCGACCCCGCCTGCCTGGATAGCGAGCAAGCCCGGCGATATCTGGATCCGGTCGCCGAAGACGATCACGCCGAGCAGGATGCCGGTCAGCGGCTCCCCGGCGGAGATCGCGGGCAGGGACGCCTGCAGCGGCCCCGCGCTGAACGCGTTCTGCGTCAGCCAGATGCCGAGCGCGCCGGCACCTGCCAGCGCGTAGGCCGGCCAGGTCGAGAACAGCACGGTGAACGAGTTCCGCTGCAGGGCCTCGAGCGTCTGCCGGGTCAGCGCGTCCTGGATGCCGAGCACCAGGCCGGCGGCCGTCCCGGTCAGCCCGGCACGAAGCCGTCCCGGTCGCCGCCTTCCCGCCTCCACCAAGATGAAGGCGATGGCGGCGATCCCGGCCGCGGCCGGCCAGTGCGAGACTGACCCGAACGACAGGCCGGCCGGCTTGGCGGACCGGGACGCCGACAGCAGCGCCACGCCGGTGACCAGGATGACAGCGCCGATCACCTCGCGCAGCCGGAAGGCGTGCCCGGACAGCGGTACCGCGAGCACCAGCGCGAAGATCAGGTACGTCGTCAGCAGCGGCTCTGCCACCGACAGCTCAAGATGGCCGATCGACCGGGCGGCGAGGATGTCGCCCCCCGCCAGCAACCCGATGCCGGCCAGCCAGCGCGGCTTCCGGAACAGGTCAATGATCAGCCGGATGCTCGGGAAGCGGGACGCAGGCTCCATCGCGGCCGCGCGCTGCTGCAGGACGAAGCCGGCGCCGACCAGCAGCGCCGCCAGCACGGTGGTCACGTAGTCGAGGCTGAGGCCGGGATCCACGATTCCCCTGCTAGCCTGCCGCCGGGCAGACTCCGGTGACCCGCAAGCCTGAGTACATGGCCGCCATGGCCCCTGATTTCGTCAGGTCTGAATAGAACCCCGCCGTACAGGGCCAGGACAGCCGCGCCATCGCCGGGCGGCTCTGGCCGTCGCCTCGCACCCGGACCGCTCCGCGGACCCGAACGCGGCCACGAGCAGGTCTTGGCGAGACCAGAGGCAGAAGTGCCGTGCTGACTACCCCAAGCCCGGCATATCTGGGCGCCACCCGCTCCATCACCCGGGCGCCATGGCCGGCCTGGCGCCCGGGGGTTGAGTCCCCGCTGGCGGCCGGGCGGCGTTGCTGTGGGCAGGATGTGCGGCCTGCGAGCCACACCGGGCCGGGGCCGGGCCGCCCGGCCCGGGAGCCGGGCCCGGCGGCGCGGCCGGCGACGTTGGTGGTCTCCGCGGCCGCGGCGAAGCCGGCCAGCGACACGCCAGGTCTGATTGTGTTCCTGCGTGGTGAGGCTCCGGCTCGGCTGATCATGCGGGCCGGCCATGGAAGTAGTGGCCGTTATCGAGGTCCTCGATGAGCCCGGGATGGGCCGGCTGCCAGCCGAGCAGCTCGCGGGTCAGCGTGCTCGAGACCGGGTTGTCGGCCGCGAGGAAGCCGGCCAGGAAGCCGAAGTGCCCGCTCGCCTGGCCGGCCGGGACGGAGACCACCGGGACGTCGAGGTGCCGCCCGATCACCTCGGCGATGGCGCGGATCGGCACGCCCTCGTCCGCGACCGCGTGCAGCGGCGATCCCGCCGGTGCCGTCTCCAGGGCCAGGCGGAACAGGTGTGCCGCATCGAGCCGGTGCACGGCGGTCCAGCGGCTGGAGCCGTCGCCGGTGAAGCCCGAGACTCCCGTGTCCCGGGCGATACCGACCAGTGCCGCGAGGAATCCGTGATCCCCGTCGCCGTGGCACGTCGTAGCAAGTCGCACGACCGACGAGCGGACGCCGCGCGAAGCGAACGACAGCGCGGCCTGCTCCCCGGCTCGGTGGAGACCCTGGACAAGCTCGGCCTGCTCGGCCCGGACATCAACTACGCCGTTTCGATGCCGCGCACGAGCTAGGCCGCCTGGTTCCGTGGCCGATCGGGCCCGCGGCCCGCCGGCCGCGGCCGGGTCAAGACCAGGCGCGTCCTGTTCGGTTCCCACCCGCCCCGGTGCTAGCACGACCGTCGCGGAGGCGATGACCAGCGGCCGGTCAGAACCGGTGAGGGCCTCGCCCAGCGCCGCGACGGCGCGCCGGTCCGCGTCGACCGCGCCCTGGAAGTCCCCGGAGCGCATCATGTCGGCGCTGAACGCGAGGTGGATCACGCCATCGGACGCCGCGGCCGCACCGCGCAGGCCGCCGGGATCGTCAAGATCGCCGCGATGTACCCGGGCCCCGGCCCCGGTGAGGGCAGCGGCCGCGGCGTCCGAGCGGGCGAGGCCGGTGACCTCATGGCCCGCACCGATGAGCTCGGGAACAAGGGCGGAGCCGATCCAGCCGGACGCGCCAGTGACAAAAACGCGCATGCCTAACCTCCATGTATGTCGATCACCCTCGCTCAGCGGATGCCGAGGCTGTACCGGTCTTGTGACCGGGCGGAACTCGCGGTCGGCCGCTGCGGCCGGGAACGCGGCGCCGGGAGCATGCGGACGGCAGCCGCGCTGCCGGGCCGGCGATGTACTCACGCGGGCTGCGATACAGGGTTCGCGGCGGTGGCGCCCTCGTTGCGAGCCGCTGCTGAGTGCTCGCGGCTGTCGCGTGAGGAGATCAGGACCGCGGCCAGGATCGCCCCGGCGCAGGCCTGCAGCCGCGCCCGCTGCTCATCGCTGAGCGCCGGGAACGCCTCATCGCCGTGGTAGGTCATCAGTTATCGCGTCTTCCGTGCGGCGCGTGCGGTGGCCTGCCGGGCCCGGCGGATGGCCGGGTCGTGGTA
>WNGK01004813.1_pt1 | contig 19730 bp, 12 predicted proteins | sample 5400601 | NCBI WGS metagenome assembly WNGK01 (sample SAMN13153376, study PRJNA577476) | soil metagenome | isolation source: 60 cm soil or saprolite under Garry oak tree replicate 1 | place: USA:California | collected 2016-06-15
GAGGATCATGCCGAGGCCCTTAGGGCCATGCGCGAGAAACGGCCTCCCAAATTTCAGGGACGTTGACGCTCTTCGAGCGCACCTCGACCTCGGTTGACGGTTGCTCGATTCGGTGCCCAAGCGTACGCCAGCCAAGCACCTATGCGGATCAGGGTTTCCACATCGCCGCATACCCGGGAAACATCATGAAAGCGGCGAGCAGCCCTGTCGCGCAAGCGGATACCGAGGGTCTCCGCGCGTTCTGGACGCGGGCGCCCGACGCAATCTGCGCGGCGCTCGGCTGCGACATGAACGGATTGAGCGCGCCAGAGGCGGAGCGTCGGCTTGTCCGCTATGGCCGCAACAGCGACGCCGAGGCGACGACCGACGGCGCGTTGCGCGCGATCTTCCGCCGGTTGCTCGAGCCTCTCTCATTGATCCTGTTGGCGGCAAGCGCTGTTTCGGTCGTGACGGGCGACGCCGTCGGCGGCTCGATCATCGTGGCGATCCTCGGGCTCTCCATCGGGTTGGACACGGTGCAGGAAGGACACGCGATCAGGGCCGCCGAAATTCTGCGCCGGTCGGTCGCCCTGAAGGCCGAGGTGAAGCGTGACGGTGTCTTTCGGGAAATCGACGTGGACAAGGTCGTTCCGGGCGACGTCCTGCGTGTGCGCGCCGGCGATATCATCCCGGCCGACGCACTGGTTCTTGACAGCACCTCGTTTACCGCCGGTGAAGCAGCTCTGACCGGCGAGCCTTACCCGGTCGAAAAACGCCCCGGCACGATCACGACCGCAAACCCTGGTGAGGCATCAAATGCCCTGTTCCGCGGCGCCGTCGCGCAAACCGGTGAAGCAATCGCGCTCGCAGTCATGACCGGCCGGGAGACCGTGTTCGGCGCGGCGGCCTCCGCGCTTGCCGAAACTCAGGCCCCCTCGCCCTTCCAACGCGACCTGCGCGAGTTCGGTCTCGTGGTCGCACGACTGACCTTTGCGCTGGTACTTGTCGTTCTAGTCACCCGGGTTGCGTTCGGCCGGGCGGTCCTCGATTCGCTGCTGTTTGCCGTGGCGCTCGCGGTCGGCCTGACGCCCGAACTTCTGCCGATGATCACGACGGTCACCCTGTCACGCGGCGCGCTCCGGATGGCGCGGCGCAAGGTCATCGTCAAGCGTCTGGCCTCGATCCATGACCTCGGCGCGATGACGGTGCTCTGCACCGACAAAACCGGCACGCTGACCTCGGCCGAAATCACCCTTGCGCGAAGTCTTGATGCCGCCGGTACCGACGATCCCCGCGCGGCGCAGCTCGGCGCCGTCGCCGCCGACCTTTGTGGCGATCGCGGCGCGCTCGATGCGGCGCTGATCCACGGCTCGCAGGACGCCGCGGAACACTGGATCCTGGCCGGCCGGCATGCCTTCGACTTCTCGCGCCGGCTGGGATCGGTTCTGGCAAAGGGTCCGGACGGGATGCTGCTGATCGTGAAGGGGGCGCCGGAAGCGGTGCTTTCGCTGTGCACGATGCAGCGGACCGGCAGCGCTGTAGCCACGATGGGCGCGAGCGAACGGGCGCAGGCGGTCGATCGCGTCCACGCGCTGGCGCGAGAGGGACTGCGAACCATCGCGGTGGCCGCCCGCCCGTGGGTCGGAACGACGCATGAAGTCACCGCAGCCGACGAAGCTGATCTCACCTTCGAGGGGCTTTGCGCCTTCGCCGACCCACCCAAGGCGACAGCGGGCGCCGCGATCGCCCGGCTTGCGGATGCGGGCATCAGGCTCAAGATCCTGTCCGGCGATGACCCCATCGTGGTCAAACGACTGGCGGCACTCGTCGGGCTGAATGCCGATCAGGTCTTGTCCGGCACCGATATCGCCGCGCTGAGCGACGACGCCCTGGCGATAAAGGTGCAAAGCGTCGACGCCTATGGGCGGCTGGCGCCGGACCAGAAATCCCGCGTCGTCAAGGCACTGCAGGCAAAGGGGTCGATCGTCGGATTCCTTGGCGACGGCATCAACGACGCGCCCGCGCTCAAGGCCGCGGATATCGGTCTCTCGGTCGATGGCGCGACCGGCGTGGCACAGGCCGCCGCCGACATGATCCTGCTCGCATCCGATCTGGAGGTGGTTGCCGACGGCGTCGCGGACGGCCGGCGAACCTTCGCCAACATCCTCAAATATGTGCGCATGGGCGCCAGCTCGAATTTCGGCAACATGCTGTCGATGGCGGTGGCATCCATTGCGTTGCCGTTCCTGCCGATGTTGCCGACGCAGATCCTGCTGAACAACCTGATCTACGACCTGTCCGAAATCGGCATCCCGTTCGACGGCGTGCGCCCGGAGGCGATCGCGCGGCCACAGGTCTGGGACATGAAGGGGCTGATGCGCTTCGCCGCCATCATGGGGCCGCTCTCCTCGGTGTTCGACTTGCTGACCTTCGCGGCGCTGCTGTGGCTGTTCCGCGCCTCGCCGGCCGAATTCCAAACCGCGTGGTTTCTGGAATCGATGGCAACGCAGATCCTGGTCATCTTCATTGTCCGCACCAATGGCCGGCCGTGGCGGCACCTTCCCAGCCCGGCCCTGGCGGCATCGTCGCTGATCGCGCTTGTCGCCGCGATCATATTGCCCTTCACGCCGCTCGGAACGTGGTTTGGCTTTGTGGCTCCACCGGCCGTCGTGCTCGCCGCGATCGGCACCATCGTCATCGTCTATCTTGTGGCGGCAGAGCTCCTCAAGCCGATGGCCGTGCGAGCCCGGCATTGATTGCGGCCCGCATTCAATCGGCTGTGAACCGCATCGTGGTCAATGCTCGAGCCATTCGCTTCACGGGAGGCAAAGCTGAGCCCGCAGCCCACCCAAGATCGCGCGAACGTTCGTCGGGGTACAAGCGTCCGAACGTCGCATTCGATCGACAATGGAAAACGTCGGCGCTCGCCCGGCGCGTCGGCCGTAACTGCCTATATGCATTTAAGAGTTTTGGCGCTCCCTACCGGACTCGAACCGGTGTTTTCGCCGTGAGAGGGTCAATACCCGGACGCCGGCGGATTTCAGCGAACGTTAGTAACCCTTATTTCATCGAGTTACTTGCCGCTATCGTCCGCGGTGACACGCCGCCATTTGCCTATGGATATTCCCCAAGACCTTCCCATTTTATCGGACTAAGAAAAAATGGTCCGCACCATCCGCGACGCAAAACTCGACACGCGAGCCGCCCGGTTGCGGCTTGGCATACGTTCAGAGCCTTATTCGCGCGTGCTGGAAAAGGGTCTAGCGCTCGGCTACCGGCGACGCGCAAATGGCGGTGATGGAGCGTGAATTGGATCGGCGCTGGCCATCACGCATCGTTGGAGGCGCGGGCGTCAAGTTGTCCTTGTAACGCACCAACGAGGTTAGAGAGATGTTGTATCTCGCTCCCATCAAGTGTCGCTGCCGCGAGCCTCTGGTCCAGAGCCGCCTCTAGGTTCGTTGCCGCACGGCTAACCTCATTAAAACCAAAAAAGCCCGCGTTTCCGGCAAGACGATGCACAAATTCGACCAAACTTTTCGTGCCAGCTATTTGATCAGATGACCCTCTGGCGGCCTCCCAGGCCACGACAATTTCCTTGATCATACTGCCGAGTCGCGCCTGGAAATCTTGCCGAACGGCCTCCAGCTGACGCCGGGCTTCCTCGCGCACGTCGCTCATGCTGCCGATCTTTCGAACCCGCGTTGCAATGCGGCAATCAGATTTTGCGGCGACACGACGGCTTTCGCCAACCCGCTCGCAATGGCGGCGCGCGGCAGCGCGTCGACGACGCAACTATCCGGCGATTGCGCCCAGAGCGCGCCGCCCTTCCCTGCCCACGCCGCTATCAGACGATCGAGCGGTCGAGCTTCGCCCGACAACATGATCAAGACCGGTACCCGCGTAGCAGCAACGGCTGAAGCGATCAGATCTTCTTCCGCATGGCCAGCGCTGATCGAACTGCCCAGTCTGAGGCTCAGTACCCCGGCCTCATCGCGCGAAACCGAACCTCTGCGCCCACCTGGCATCACGGTGACGGTCCCGGACACGAGCGTGCCTTGATGCAGACCTTCCCGCGTCGGATGGCCGGTCGTGCGCTTGAGGAAGTCGACAAATGACGATGTAAAGTTGGCGGTCATCTCCTGCACGACAAGGATCGGAAACGACAATGGAGCCATCGCACGGAGGAGCGAACTGACCAGAAGTGGACTGCCGCTACCGGCCGCGATCAGCAGCATGTCGGTGCCTCCCGGCAATGCCGGCAAGGCATCATCCGTGGCCGTTGCGGCGGCGGCGTGTTGCTTGCCCCAGAACAGGATTTTCGAAGCCACCTGCTCCGCGATCGTGGCGAGATCGACGTCGATCGCCGAAGATGATTTTGGGACATAATCCACGGCACCGAGTTCAAGTGCTCGGAACGTCAATGCGGCGCCCTTTTCCGTGAGGCTACTCAGCATGACGATTCGGGTCGGCGCCTGCGCCATGATGCGGCGCGTTGCTTCAAGGCCGTCGAGGCCGGGCATGTTGATGTCCATGGTGACGACGTCCGGCTTTAGCTGACACGCCATGTCGACCGCCTGCTCGCCGTTAGTTGCTTCGCCGACGATCTCGATTTCGGGATGAGTGGTGACCATCGCGCGGATCGCCATCTGCATGTAAATGGAATCATCGACTACCATGAGGCGGATTTTGTGTGCGATCATGTCGTTCTCAACTCTTTTGAAAATGCCGCCGCTGTCAAAGCGTGGGCGTTGTGAAGCTGACGGTCGTGGTCGTATCCGGCGGCGGAGGCGGTGGAGGCTCCGTTGCAACGGCGGCACCCTGAACGACAGTGGTCTCCGTCGTTCCCGCGGTGGGCATCGTCGTGTCGGCGGATAGATCCGATGTGGTTGCAGATACGACCGGATCCAGCACGAACCCCGTACCGCTTGTGTCGCTGATCGGATCGCTCAACGACTCGAGCGCTTGCAAAAACTCTGCATCGGTCAAGCTCGTGGTCGTATCATCCGCGGGAACCAGCGATGGCGCGTCGACGACATCGATAACCTCGATGGGCAAGCTCGCGGTCGCGACCGTATCGCTGCCGGTGAGGCTGTCATGGGCCGTGGCCGTGATGCTGAGCGTAAAGTCTTCGCCCGAATTCGGCGCGGGCGTGAGGGTGAGGCCGGCGAGTTGGTCTCCAGTCAACGCCCAGGTGCCGTTGGCATTCTGAGTTCCGGCCGAGAGCGTGGCGCCTTCTGGCAGACCGTCGATGGCAACCGACAACGTCATTGTGGGCGACAGGTCGACAAGTCCGGCGGTGATCGCAAGCGGAATGGCGGTGTCCTCTAGCCCGGATGCGGCCGTGACCGACAAGGTCGGCGCATCGTGCACATCAATGACGTCGACCGGCTGGCTCGCGGTCGCAACCGTATCGCTGCCTGTGAGGCTGTCATGGGCCGTGGCCGTGATGCTGAGCGTAAAGTCCTCGCCCGAATTCGGCGCGGGGGTGAGCGTCAGGCCGGCGAGTTGGTCTCCGGTCAATGCCCAGGTGCCGTCGGCATTCTGAGTTCCGGCTGAGAGCGTGGCCCCGTCAGGCAGGCCGTCGATGGCAACCGACAACGTCATTGTGGGCGGCAGGTCGACAAGTCCGGCGGTGATCGCAAGTGGAATGGCGGTGTCTTCCAGACCGGATGCGACCGTGACCGACAAGGTCGGTGCGCCGAGCACGTCAATGACGTTGACCGGCAAGGAATAGGTCGCGCTACTGGTCGAATCCGTTGCGGTCTCGTGTGCCGTTGCGGTGACGGTCAGCGTAAAACTGCCGTTCGTATCGGCCGCCGGGATTAGGGTGAGACCGGCAAGCTGATTGCCGGTAAGTGTCCATGTGCCGTCCGGGCTTTGGGCGCCGGCTGACAATGCCGCCCCTTCGGGCAGGCCAGCAACAGTAACCATGAGGCTTTCCGAGCCATCGATGTCGCTGAGCCCAGCGGCGATGGTCAGCGAGATCGGTGTATTTTCGAGACCGGTCGCTGCGCTGACTGAAAGCATCGGCGTATCCGCGACTCCCTCTACATCGACGACCAACGGCATGGCTGTTCCGACCACAGCGACTTCGTCGGTGCCGACCGTGATCGGCGTCACCGAAAGGGTGAACGGCCCGCTCATGTTCGACGGCGGCAACAGCGTGAGCCCATCGAGTTGGTCTGCGCCGAGAATCCATGCACCGTCCGGTGCGGCGGTCCCAGCCGACAGCACGGCACCAGCCGGCAAATTGCCGATCGCGACGAGGAACTCGCCAGGGATCTCGATACCGTCAAGAGCGGAGCGGGTATCGAGCAGGATCGGCTGATCCTCCGGACTCGCCGCGGCCGACACTGCCAGGCTCGGCGCGGTGACGGATAGGATTGGGTCCGTCGCTTGCACCACGACATTGTCAATCACGGTGACTGGGAGCTGCGTGGAGGCGGCGGCCTCGACTCCCGTGATGCTATCGGTCGCCGTTGCGGTCACTGTGACGGTGAAGCCCTCGCCCGAGTCAGCAGCCGGCGTCAGCGTCAGACCCGCGAGCTGATCGCCGGTCAGGGTCCACGTGCCGTCAGAGTTCTGAGTTCCGGCCGACAGCGCCGCGCCCTCAGACAGGCCACCGATGTTAACTGTGAGGGTCTCGCTTCCGGCGGGGTTCACGAGGCCGGCATCGATGACGAGCGGGATCGTCCCGTTCTCCATCCCGACAGCCGCCGACACCGCAAGACTCGGCGCGGTAACAGATGGAATTGCGTCCGGCGCTTGCACTACGACGTTGTCAATCACCGTGACGGGGAGCTGCGTGGAGGCGGCGGCCTCGACTCCCGTGATGCTGTCGACCGCTGTTGCGGTCACTGTGAGGGTAAAGTCCTCACCCGAGTCAGCCGCCGGTGTCAACGTCAGACCTGTGAGTTGTTCGTCGGTCAAAGTCCATGTGCCATCGGAGTTGTGAACCCCGGCGGAGAGCGCCGCGCCCTCAGGCAGCCCTCCGATAGTGACAGTGAGCGTCTCGCCGCTGCCGATGAGATCGGTCAAACCGGCGCTGATCACTAGCAGGATCGTCCCGTTCTCCATTCCGACGGCCGCCGACACCGCCAGGCTCGGAGCGCTCACAGCGGGAATCGCCGATGGCGCAGCAATCTCGACCGTATCGATCACCGTCACCGGCAACTGTGTTGTGGCAGTAGCTTCGACGCCCTCTGTTCCGACCGTCAATATGGCACCCTCCGGCAAGCCGCCGATGATGACCGTAAGAGTCTCGCTGCCGATAAGGTCCACGAGCTCGGCATTGATCAAAAGTGGAATCGTGCCATTCTCGGTTCCAACTGCCGCTGACACCGCCAAGCTCGGCGCGGTGACAGATGGAATTGCTTCCGGTGCTTGCACCACGACACTGTCGATCACCGTCACCGGAAGCTGCGTGGTGACGGTGGCCTCGACGCCTGTGACCTCACCATGAGCGGTGGCAGTGATTATAAGGTTGAAGTCTTCGCCGGAATCTGTCGCAGGCGTGAGCGTGAGCCCGGCGAGCTGATCGTCGGTGAGAGTCCAGGTGCCATCGGAGTTGTGAACCGCGGCCGAGAGCGTCGCGCCTTCGGGCAATCCACCGATTGTGACGGTAAGGGTCTCGCTGCCGGTGAGATCGGTCAAACCGGCGTTGATCGCAAGTGGGATCGCGCCGTTCTCCGTTCCGCCGGCGGCCGACACCGCCAAACTCGGCGCTGTGACAGATGGGATTGCATCCGGCGTTTGCACCACGACATTGTCGATCACCGTCACCGGAAGCTGCGTGAACGCGGTCGCCTCAACGCCGGTGATGCTGTCGGTCGCCGTTGCGGCCACTGTAAGGGTGAAGTCCACACCCGAGTCAGCCGCCGGCGTCAGCGTCAGATCTGTGAGTTGATCGCTGGTCAAAGTCCAGGTGCCGTCGGAGTTCTGCGTCCCTGCCGAGAGCGTAGCGCCCTCAGGCAAGCTGCCAATGGCGACCGTGAGAGACTCGCTGCCGGTGAGATCGGTTAAACCAGCGTTGATCGCGAGCGGAATCGTCCCGTTCTCCGTTCCGACAGCAGCTGACACCGCCAAGCTCGGAGCTGTCACGGCGGGGATCGCCGATGGTGCAGCGATCTCGACCGTGTCGATGACGGTGACCGGAAGCTGCGAGGTGGCGGTGGCCTCGACGCCAGTGACCTCATCATGAGCGGCGGCGGTGATTGTAAGGGTGAAGTCCTCGCCTGAATCCGGCGCCGGTGTTAGCGTCAGACCTGCGAGTTGATCGCCGGTCAGAGCCCACGTGCCGTCGGAGTTCTGCGTCCCTGCCGAGAGCGTGGCGCCGTCGGGCAATCCGCCGATGATGATCGTAAGTGTTTCGTTGCCGGTGAGATCCACCAAGCCAGCATCGATGACGAGCGGGATCGTGCCGTTCTCCGTTCCGACGGCAACCGATACCGCGAGGCTCGGAGCGGTGACGGCGGCAATCGGCTCCGGAGCTACTAGTTCCACTGCGTCAATGATAGTGACGGGCAACTGCGTTGTGGCGGTCGCTTCAACGCCTGTGATACTGTCGATCGCCGTTGCGGTCACCGTGAGAGTGAAGTCCTCGCCCGAGTCAGCAGCCGGTGTCAGCGTCAGTCCCGCGAGCTGATCGCCGGTCAGCGTCCATGTGCCATCGAGGTTCTCTGAACCGACCGACAATGTGGCACCTTCTGGCAAGCCGCCTATGGTGACCGTAAGAGTCTCGCTGTCCGCGATATCCACCAGGCCGGCATCGATGACGAGTGGGATCGCTCCATTCTCTGCGCCAACAGCCGCCAACACCGCAAGGCTCGGAGCGGTCATGGCAGGAATCGCCGATGGCGCACCAATCTCGACAACATCGATGACAGTGACCGGCAACTGCGTTGTGGCAGTTGCTTCGACACCGGTGACGTCATCGATCGCCGTCGCGGTCACAGTGAGCCTGAAATCCTCGCCAGAATCGGGTGCGGGAGTGAGTGTCAGCTCCGCGACTCGATCGCCAGTCAGCATCCAGGTTCCGTCGGGGTTACGAACCCCGGCCGAGAGCGTCGCGCCTTCGGGCAAACCACCGATAGTGACTGTGAGCGTCTCGTTGCCGGCGAGATCGGTCAAACCGGCATTGACCACGAGCGGGATTGCCCCATTCTCCGCGCCGACCGCCGCCAACACGGCCAAGCTCGGAGCGGTCACGGATGCAATTGGCTCAGGTGCCAGCACTGTCACAGTATCAATGACGGTGACTGGCAACTGCGTGGTGGCGTACGCCTCAATGCCTGTCACGTTGTCGCGTGCCGTGGCGGTGACGGTGAGGGTGAAATCTTGATCGGCGTCTGGTGCGGGCGTGAGCGTGAGCCCTGCAAGTTGATCACCGGTCAGCGTCCAACTGCCATCGAAGTTGTGAACCCCGGCGGAGAGCGTCGCGCTTTCTGGCAATCCGCCAATGATGATCGTCAATGCTTCGTCATGACCAATATCGATCAGGTTCGCATCGATGGCCAACGTGATCGCCATGTTCTCTGTTCCAACCGCCGCCGAAACCGCAAGGCTTGGCGGGCTGACCGCAGGGATTGCTGCAGTATCCGGAACGATCACAATATCGATGACGGTCACCGGTAGGTGCGCCACGGCGGCGGCGTCTATGCCCGTGACATTGTCATGTGCCGTCGCTGTAATCGTCAAAGTAAAATCTTCGCCAGAGCCCGGCACTGGTGTCAGCGTCAGCCCCGCGAATTGATCACTTGTAAGAGTCCAAGTGCCCTCGGCGTTGCGAACGCCGGCGGACAGCGTGGCCCCATCCGGAACACCGGTGACGGAAAGCGTCTCCGCATGACTGGAATCGGCACTGCCCGCACGAATGTCGAGTGGGATGACGTGGTCTTCCGCACCCGCCGCTGCTGAAACAGTCAGATTCGGAGCGTGAATAAGCGGCAGGTCAGCGACTTGGCCGCCATGCCCGTGATTTACGCTTCCGCCTCCAACGCCCCCACCTCCTCCCCCGCCACCGCCGGGAGCGTGCGTCGAAGTGGCATCGTTAGCCGACGCCTCGCGCAAAACATGTGTTCCGGTGCCCGGAACATGCTGGGCGGACTCGCCAGCATGTGAACCGGCACGCGCCACAGGAGAGCCGGAACCAACCGGCGAAGTCACATCGGCAACGGTGTTATTGCCTCGGGCAATAGCTACGGGGGCAGTTCCACCCGTTTCGCCGGGATGAGGCGCCACAGCATGGAAACCGTTTCCGGCCGGTGGTGGCGCACCACCTCCGACAGCGGCGCCCTGCACTGATGGCGACCCCGCGGAGTCCGGCATCTGCACCGACTGATGGGTTGCCCGATCACCGGTATGGATATTGGCAACAGATCTGTCGTCTATGCGGGTCGCGCCTTTTGACAGGTCGGAGCTGGATTCTGACTTCTGGCTACCGTCGGCCGGCTGCTGTTCCACGATCAGATTCGCCGATGTCGCCGGAACATTGTCGCCACCTTTCGCCCGACTGGACTTGGCCATCACATCTTCCTCCACGCAGAGGCGGCACCCGCCGCCGGAGGAGGCTTCTAACAGACGGCCCCACACGGAATATTTCGGTTGTTCTCCGGTTTGTTCGATTTTGTTGCACAATCGAATTCAGATAAGGGATCCTACTTAGTCAAATTTCAATGGATAGAATGTTTGATTCAGGTCTCTCTGCTACCGCGATGCTCGCCAATTGGGCGTGTTGCCGGATTTGCGAATGGACCAGAGCAAGCACGTCGTTGTCGTCGACGACTGCGCGCCTCTAAGAGAAACGATTGCCGTCTATCTGCGAGGCGAAGGCTATCGCGTCAGCCTCGTCGCTGACGGCGAAACCATGCGCGATACAATCGTGCGCGATCCAGCTGACATTGTCATCGTTGATCTGATGCTGCCGGGCGAGGACGGTTTCTCGCTGACCCGCTATCTACGCGAACATCACCGCTGCGGCATCATCATGCTCACCGCCAACGCAGACGCGATAAACCGCGTCGTCGGTCTTGAGATCGGCGCCGACGATTACGTATTGAAACCCCATGAATCCCGCGAATTGCTTGCCCGCATTCGCAGTGTCCTGCGACGGGTCGACAGCACGGCACAACCGTCGTCTCCGCCCGTTGCCGACCACGACGTGGTCAGGTTTGCGTGTTGGTGCCTTGACCTCAGGACGCGGCAACTTACTGACGAGAACGGCAGGGTTGTTGAACTGACGACTGGAGAATTCAATCTGCTGCGGGAATTCATTACCGCACCGGGACGAGTTTTGAGCCGCGAGCACTTGTTGCAGGCTGTGCATAACCGGACCTGGGATTATTTCGACCGCAGCATCGATGTCCTGGTCACGCGTTTGCGCCGCAAGCTTGAATCTGACGATAGCACAGGAGCGCTCATCAAGAGCGTACGCGGGGCCGGGTATGTATTTGCGGCAACGGTTTCGCTGCCATCGAATTGACTTGCAGCGAAACAAAACGATTCAATTCTGAGCCCAGCCGAAATACGGCGGAGACCCTTGCCGGCTAGCATTACGCCGATGTCCTGGGCGGAACTGTCCGCCTGCGACACCAGTCAAGGGCGGGAGCCTCAAAAGCATGCAAGCCGCGGAACTCGAAGGCGCGCCCACGGATAGTTGCGGCGTAGTAGAGCTCATTCGCCCGATCATGGAAGGAGGACGTCTCCCCCTGCTCGTCGCCTCTGCAGGCATTAATGTCCTGGCGCTGGCGCTGCCGATCTTCATTCTACAGATCTATGACCGAGTTCTTCCGAACGGCGCAACGACGACGCTGTTCGTGCTGATCGTCGGCCTTTCCATCGCCCTTGTACTCGACGCCGCGTTGCGGGCGCTACGCGCTTATGTCGCCGCTTGGAATGGCGCACGTCTCGAGCACATCGTGCGCTATCGTGCCGTCGAGCGGCTGCTGCGCGCGCCGCTTGGTCATTTCGAACGTAGCACTCCCGGTTCATACCTCGAACGGATCAACGCCGTCGGCTCAATGCGCGACTTCCATGCAAGTCAACTTCTACTTGCTGCGGTCGATCTGCCTTTCGCACTCATGTTTCTGGTGCTGATCGCCTATCTCGGCTCGTGGCTCGTTTTTGTCCCGCTGGTCCTTCTCGCCGTCTTTGGCGCCGTTGCTGTTACCATTGGACGAGCGCTTCGCGATAGCGCCGCCGCGCGCGCCGCGGCGGACAAGCGGCGCTATGACTTCATTATCGAAGCGCTGGGCGGCGTCCATACGGTCAAGGCGCTCGCGCTCAACGCGGCCATGCTGCGCCGCGCCGAACCCCTGCAGGAAGACAGCGCCCTTGCCGTCGAGCGCGTCATGTATCAGAGCACGCTGGCGCAAACGCTCGGCGGTCTGTTCAGCCAGATCAATATGGTCATGCTCGTCGCGTTCGGCGCGCTGCTCGTGCTGGACGGCCGCATGACGATGGGCGCGCTAGCGGCCTGCACGCTGATCTCCGGCCGCGCCTTGCAGCCGCTCCAAACCGCCATGGGGCTGTGGGCGAACTTTCAGGGCATCCGCGTGGCGCGTGCCGGCATCGCGGAGATCATGGCGCTGCCGAGCGAAAAGACCGATCAGATGGCGACGCCCGACATCGCGGGCGTCGTTGAACTCTCCGACCTGACGTTTCGCCACGAACCGCTCGACTCAGCTCTCATTGACCGCGTCAGCCTCACGGTGCGGCCGGGCGAGATCATCGGTATCGACGGCGATACCGGCTCCGGCAAGAGTGCTCTCCTGTTGCTCATGCTCGGCCTACTCCAGCCGGAGCGCGGCAGCGTGCATATCGACGGCAACGACGCAGCCGGGATCGATCCGGACTGGCTCAGGCTGCATATCGCACTGCTGCCGCGTGACGGCACCGTCTATGGCGGCACAATTCTCGACAATCTCACCAGTTTCCGGGAGGGGGAATGCGTCAACGAAGCACTCTATCTCTCGTACCTTCTTGGTCTCGATGACGCCGTGAAGCGTCTACCGGAAGGATTCGACACAAGAATCGGGGCCGGCGAGGTGTTGCCTGCGGGGCTGCGGCAGCGCATCGCGATCGTCCGCGAGCTCGTTAAGCAGCCAAAAATCATTCTCTTCGATGACGCCGACCATGCTCTCGACGCGGACGCGAGTGGGCGGCTCGTCGCTTTGCTGCGTCAATTCAGACAGCGCTGCACCATCGTGTTGGTTAGCGGCAAACCGCAGATCATGCAGCTTGCGCAGCGCCGTTATCGCCTCAGTCGCGGCCGTCTGCTGCCGATCTCGGCCGAGACCGGCAAGGCGCAGATCAAGGAGGTCGCGTGATGAACGTTATGGTCGCCCGTCTGGACGACATGACGCGTGCTACCGCACCCGTCGCCGATTGCGCATTCGCGGCCTGCCTCGAGCCGCTGTTGGGCGCGTTCCGTTGGCGAGGCAACCCCCGGCAGCTTGCCGAGGCCGCGACGGCCCACGGATGCCTTGATTTGCTCGACTTTCGCAACGCGATGGCGAATCTCGATTTCGCCAGCCGGGTCGAGACGGCGAAGCTCAAGGATGTTGATTGTCGGCTGCTACCATGCGTATTCGTTCCTGACGACGGCGACCCGATGGTCGTGCTCGAAGCCGGGCAAACGCCGGGGACCCTCGTATGCTTCGAGGGCGCATCCGCCAAGACAATCACAACCGATAGCCTCGATCGTTGCGGACGTGTCTGCTTTTTCACACTCGACGAGGCGCGGGTCGATACTTCACCGAGCCAAAAGGGCGGGTGGCTGCAGTCCGTCAGACGCCGTTTCGAAGGAACGTTCGTTCTGCTTCTCGGCTTGAGTTTCTTCCTGAGCCTGCTGGCATTGCTGCCCGCGTTTTTTGTCCAGGCAGTCTATGATCGCGTGCTGGCGACGCACGAGCATGTAACGCTGGCCTTTCTTGCTGTCGGTGCTCTGTTCGCGCTTGCCTGTGACACGGCGCTCCGGGCTGTACGCGGAGCAATTCTGGCTCGCTTTGGTGCACGGCTGGATTTCCTCATCGGCGCGTCGACAATCCGCAAGCTTCTAAGCTTACCGCTTGCGCGGCTGGAAAAGACCCAGATCGGCAGCCAGATAGCGCGGCTTCAACAATTTGAAGGTTTGCGGAGCATCTTTACGGGTCCAATGGCGCTTGCGTTGTTCGAGCTGCCGTTCGTGTTCGTTTTCGTGATCGCCATCGCCGCGATCGGCGGATGGCTTGCGCTGGTACCGATCGGCCTCGCCTTTGTCATTGCCGGTTTCGGTCTTCTCGCCATCCGATATGCACGCGACGCCAGCGGCCGCGCTGCTGGCAGCTATGGCGACCATCAGAGCTTGTTGATTGAAATCCTCTCGAACGTGCCAGCCATTAAGGCGGGCGCCGCTGAGGCGATTTGGTGGCGTTGCTGGCGCTCGACGGCAGCCTGAGCGTTGGCGCTCTGATCGCGAGCATGACCTTGGTTTGGCGCGTGCTCGCGCCGTTCCAGGCGCTGTTCGTCACCTTGACCAAAGTCAAGGAAATCAGGAGCGCCGTCCGCGGCGTCGACCAGATGATGCTCCTTCCCTCGGAAGGATCATTCGACGACAGCCGGCCGAGAGCCGCTCGCGGCCGCCGCTTTGCCGGGCGCATCACGTTCCAACGCGTTGTATTGCGCTACGCACCGCATCACGAGCCCGCCATCGGCGGGATATCCTTCGATATCAAGCCGGGACAGATCGTCGCCGTCACCGGCGGCAACGGATGCGGCAAGTCCTCGGTGCTCAAACTTGTCGCGGGGGTCTACCAGCCGCAGATCGGCGCCGTGCTGATCGATAGCGTCGACAGCCGACAGATCAATCCAATCGATCTGCGGCAATCCATCGCCTATTTGCCGCAGCAGTCAGACCTGTTCAGCGGCACGCTCGCCGACAATCTGCGGCTCGCCAGCCCGACGGCAAGCGATGATGAACTGCGCGCCGCCGCGGCCAAGGTCGGCCTGCTCGCTGAAATCGAAGCGCTTCCGGCGGGTTTTGGCACCGCGGCAGATCAACTGTCGGCAAGCTTCACGCGCCGGCTTGTGCTAGCGCGTACCTATCTCATGGATACCAGCATCGTCCTCCTCGACGAGCCAGGTATTGTGCTCGATGCGGCCGGCGACGATCTGCTGCTCGCTCAACTCGACTCGTTGCGCGGGCGGTCGACCGTCCTTCTCGTGACCCATCATCCCGCGCACGTCCGCGCCGCCGACCGCGTGATCGTGCTTCGGCACGGAACGATCGTCCACGACGGATCGCCGCAAGAATTGATGACCAAGCTTGCCGGAGAAGCACGATGACCAACATCACGACGACGGCCCCCGCTCTTCCAGGTGGCGCGTTTAACCCGCAGTGGCTCGCTGGCCGCGGGCGGCTCGCGCAATCGATCCGGCTCGAAGAGCAAGGTCCCGGCCGGCTCACGCGCATTGCCATCGGCATCCTCGTGGCGACAATCGCCGGATTCTTGATCTGGGCCTCGATCACCGAGGTGGGCGAAATCGCACCCGCCTCCGGCGAAGTGACGCCGGCCGGATCGGTAAAGCGCATCCAACACCTTGAGGGCGGGATCGTCTCAGCCATTAACGTCAGGGAAGGCGATCTCGTCGACGAGGGGCAGGTCTTGCTAGAGCTTGAGAGCGGTACGACCGGCCCAGAATTCGAGCAGCTTCGCGTGCGGTTCGCCGCGCTTGAGTTCCAGGCGACCCAGTTGCAAGCAGTTGCAAACCGCGAGGACGCGCGGATTGATTCCAGGGACGGACGCTTCGGCGATCTCGCCGCTGCGCAGGACACACTCCTGCGCAGCAAACGGGAATCGGTTGAGCGCCAGGAAGCTGTCCTGCGCCAGCAGCGAGAGCAGCGTCGAGCCGAGCTCGATTCGCAAACGGCCCAGGAAAAGAGTATCTTTGCGCAGATCACGCCGCTCGAAGAGCAAATCCGCATTCGTACGGAAACGTTCGAAAAAGGGTACACCTCCCGCATCCTACTGCTCGATCAGCAGCGCGAATTGGCGCGCATCAAGACCCAACTCGCCGAAATGCAGGGACAGATCGTCCGTTCCGGCGAAGCAATGGCCGAAGTGGACACCCGTATCGCGGAGTTGCGTGCGCGCAACCAGCTCGATGCGACCCAGGAAATCGGCAAAGTGACAAGCGATCTCGCCGAAGTTCGCGAGGCCATTGAGAAGGCGCAAGACCGAGTTAAACGGCTCACCATCCGCTCGCCCGTCCGCGGTGTCATCAAAGGTTTGCAGACCGAGACGATTGGCGGCGTCGTTGCGCCTGGCTCGACACTGCTTGAAGTGATTCCCATCGACGCGAAGTTGATCGTCGAGGCACGCGTGCAGAGCAGGGATATCGGCTTCGTGCGCGTCGGACAGGCGGCGCTCGTCAAAGTCGCGACCTACGACTACACACGCTTCGGCGGGATCGAAGGCAAGATCGGAACGATTTCAGCGACCACGTTCCAGGACGACAAGGGCAACCCGTTCTATCGTGCGCGCATCCAATTGGACAAGAATTACGTCGGCGACGATCCGACCCGGAATCTCGTCATCCCCGGCATGACGGTGCTCGCCGATATTCGCACCGGCAACAAGACGGTGTTGGCCTATTTGCTCAAACCGATCGTTCGCACCTCCGGCGAGGCGCTGCGCGAACGTTGAGGCCCGAATACGAGGACGAACATGGTAGCGGCGCCTGTTCGTGCCAGCGAACCAGAGCGACTTACCGCACTGCGCCGGTATTGCGTGCTCGACACGGCCCCCGAGCCGGCCTTCGACCGTCTGACGCGCGTCGTTCGTCATATCTTTGACGTTCCTACCGTCCTCGTCTCGCTGGTTGACTCGGATCGGCAATGGTTCAAGTCGCGGATCGGCCTCGATGCCACGGAAACATCGCGCGACGTGTCGTTCTGTAGTTATGCGGTCTTCCATCGCGATGTCCTGATCGTTCCGGACGCGATGCAAGACAAGCGCTTTGCGGATAATCCATTGGTTACCGAGGCACCGCACTTGCGCTTCTATCTCGGCGCCCCGTTAATGACGTCGGATGGATTCGCCCTCGGCACGCTTTGCGCGATCGACTACCAGCCGCGTCCCTGCCCGACGCCTGCTCAGATCGAAGTCCTTCGCGACCTCGCGGACACTGTGGTGGACGCGTTGGAACTCCGTGCATCGGTGCGAGCCATTGCACAACGCGAACGCGATCTTTTAGAGAAGACGCAACTGCTTCAGACCACCATGGATTCGATCAGCCAGGGCATCAGTGCCTTCGACGCCGATCTGAAGCTGACTGCGTGGAATCGGAAATTCCTCGAACTATTGGAGTTTCCGCCGGAACTTGGCCGCTTCAAGGAGGATTTTGCAAGCTTCATCGCCCATAACGCCAAACGCGGCGAATATGGCTCCAGCAATCCCGATGAGCAGATCGAGGCCCGCGTCGCCACTGCGCGGAAATTTCAACCTCACAGCTTTGAGCGCATTCGGCCGGATGGCGTGACGATCGAAATCAAAGGCGTTCCGATGCCAGGCGGCGGCTTTGTGTCTACCTATACCGACGTTACCGACAAGCGCCGAGCCTCTGAGGAACTGCAGCGCCGCCTCAATGAACATGAGCGGATGTCGAATGCGCTTGCGCAGAAGCGCCAACTTTTACAGACCACGCTGGATTCGATCAGCCAGGGTATCAGTGCGTTTGACAAGGATCTGAAACTCGTCGCGTCAAATGCAAAATTTCTTGACCTGCTCGCTTTGCCACTTGAGTTCGGACGGATCGGCAGTAAGTTCTCCGACTTCGTTACCCATCTGATGCAACGCGGTGACTATGGCGAAGGCAATGTCGAGGAACAGGTCGCGGCGCGCGTGGCTGCGGTACGGGAGTCCGAGGCCCACTATCTCGAGCTGAACCGGCCGGATGGAAGGGTCATTGCGGTCAACGGGGTTCCGGTGCCGGGAGGCGGCAGGGTCACAACCTATACAGACATTACCGACATCCGCCGCAATGCCGAGGAATTGCAGCGCCGCCTCGATGAGCGCGAGCGAATCGCGCACCTCAAAAATGAATTTGTCTCAACGGTGAGTCACGAGTTGCGCACGCCGCTGACCTCAATCGCTGGCATGCTCGAACTGCTCGATGCCGAGGTCGTTGGAGCGCTGCCTGCGGAGGTCAAGGAGATGGTCAATGTGGCTTATAACAATAGCCAACGGTTGATACGTCTTATTAACGATATTCTCGACATCGAGAAGATCGAGTCCGGCCGCATGCCGTTCGATCTCGCCCCGCTGCCGCTGGCGCCACTAATCGAAAAAGCTGTGGCGGAGACCCAATCATTCGCGCAGGGCTTCGGCGTCCGCGTTGCGACCCAATTCCGGATCGAAGATGCGATTGCACTTGTCGATCCTGATCGCTTCATCCAAGTCTTGACCAACCTTATTTCGAACGCGACCAAGTTCTCGCCGCGGGCCGAAACAGTGCTTGTGACTTTGAACCGATCCTGCGATCGGCTGCGAATCTCCGTGACGGACCGCGGACCGGGGATTCCGGAAGTGTTCCGCAGCCGTATGTTCGAAAAATTCGCGCAAGCGGACGGCTCGGATAGCCGTCGTCTTGCAGGCACAGGACTTGGACTCGCCATCGTCAAGGAAATTGTCGAGCACTTGGATGGAACGGTGGACTTCGACACCGAACTTGGCCGCGGCACGACCTTTCACATCAATCTGCCGGAGTGGAAAGCCATCGAGGCAAGGTCCGAGGCGGCATCAACCAGCTTCCAGGCGGCCTAATTGGAGGCGATCAGATGAGCGAACGGACGCTTGAGCGCATCATGTACGTCGATGACGAACCCGATGTCCGCAAGGTTGCGAAGATTTCGCTGGAACTGGTTGGCAAGTTCGAATTGTGTCTCTGCGGCTCCGGCCGCGAAGCAATCGCGCAGGCGCAACAATTCAGGCCGGACCTGATCCTGCTTGACGTGATGATGCCCGAAATGGATGGTCCGACGACGCTCGCCGCGCTACGCGGAATAGAGAGCCTTGCTTCAACGCCGGTCGTGTTCGTGACGGCGAAGGCGCAGTCAGCGGAAACCAAATGCTATCGCAACCTCGGTGCGGTTGAGGTTTTCACAAAGCCATTCCAGCCGATGCAGTTGCCAAATCAATTACGAGAGCTTTGGCGGCGCATTCACACCTGAAATCGCGGATGAGGTTTTCGGTACACATAGGGATGTGGCGGCAGGGTGATGGAAACGAAGATGGTAATGCCGATGATCATCATCAGCATCGGCATGATGCCATCATCGACGCCGTCATGGCGATGGCAACAATAGGAAACCTCGGCATTTGGCGGCCCGTTGCCGAGGAATTGTATCATTTCACGATCGATATGAATCATCGGATATAAGATTGATTAACCCGATGTTTTGTATCAAAATGGCCGCGTGGCTCCCAGAACCCAAACCCAACGGGATCGCGTAATTTCCGTGCTGCGGCAATGGAATTCATTTGCGGCAGACGTGTCGTTTCAGCCAGGCTCGATCGCCGATGTTAATCGAGATTTGGCAGCGTTCCTCATGCCGCACGCAGTGGCAGCACGCTTACTAGAGCGTTTCCCGAAAAGATTGAATCGGGATTCCCTTGGTGGCGCGAATATGATTCAAGCTGCCTACTGGCAGGAGGCCAGCATGGATGGCGAAGCCATATTCGGAGGACTTGCGTAGACGTGTGGTGGAAGCGGTT
>WNGK01003819.1_pt1 | contig 19726 bp, 18 predicted proteins | sample 5400601 | NCBI WGS metagenome assembly WNGK01 (sample SAMN13153376, study PRJNA577476) | soil metagenome | isolation source: 60 cm soil or saprolite under Garry oak tree replicate 1 | place: USA:California | collected 2016-06-15
GGGCTGACGCCTTTCCTGGCTTATGTTGAGCCTGAGAGAGAGAATCCACTTTGGCTGCAGTTTCGGGCGCGGCCGAGCCTGACGGGAAGGCGCCGCCGGGCCGCCGCGTTACAGTGCGTATTGGGACAGCCGACAACGCTTAATGACGAGCGGAGGTGACCATGGTGCTGCCGTATGATTCCGCGCCCAAGTTCGGTGAGTACGCCCACCCGGAGATGATCGTGTCGACCGAGTGGGTCGCCGCGCACCTCGACGACCCCGGTCTGGTGGTGGCCGAGTCCGACGAGGACGTGCTGCTGTACGAGACCGGCCACATCCCGGGCGCGGTCAAGCTCGACTGGCATACCGAACTCAACGACCCGGTCACCCGCGACTACGTGGACGGGGCCGGTTTCGCCGCGCTGATGTCCGAGAAGGGGATCGGCCGGGACACCACGCTGGTGCTCTACGGCGACAAGAACAACTGGTGGGCGGCGTACGCGCTGTGGGTGTGCTCGCTGTTCGGCCATCCCGACGTGCGCCTGATGGACGGCGGCCGGGCGAAGTGGATCGCCGAGGGGCGCCCGGTCAGCACCGGCACGCCGAAGCGCCCGCCGGCTGACTACCCGGTGGTCGACCGCGACGACCAGCGGATTCGCGCGTTCAAGGACCAGGTCCTGGGCCACCTGGGCCAGCCGATGATCGACGTGCGGTCGCCCGGCGAGTACAGCGGCGAGCTGCTGCACATGCCCGATTACCCGCAGGAGGGCGCCCTGCGCGGCGGCCACATCCCGGGCGCGCGCAGCGTCCCCTGGGCCCGGGCCGCGGCCGAGGACGCCACCTTCCGCACCCGGGCCGAGCTCGAGGCCATCTACCAGGGCGAGGCGGGGCTGCGCCGCGAGGACGACGTGGTGGTCTACTGCCGCATCGGCGAGCGGTCCAGCCACACCTGGTTCGTGCTCCAGCACCTGCTCGGCTACCCGCACGTGCGCAACTACGACGGGTCGTGGACCGAGTGGGGGAACAGCGTCCGGGTGCCCATCACCCGCGGGGACAGCCCGTGACCGCCGTCACCCTCCACCCCCGGCTGCAGGAGATCGTCGACGACTTCCACGACGTGCCGGACAAGGACCGGCTGCAGCTGCTGCTGGAGTTCTCCCAGGACCTGCCGGCCCTGCCCGAGCGCTACGCCGCCCACCGCGACCTGCTCGAGCCCGTGCCCGAATGCCAGACGCCGCTGTTCCTGGCGGTGGAAGTCGGACCGGACGAGACCGTGCACCTGTTCTTCGACGCGCCGCAAGAAGCGCCGACCACCCGTGGCTTCGCCGCCATCCTGCACGCCGGGCTGGACGGGCTCGGCGCGGACGAGGTGCTGGCCGTGCCCGCCGAGTTCTCCAGCCGGCTCGGGCTGCAGGATCTGGTGAGTCCGCTGCGGCTGCGCGGCATGGCCGCGATGCTGGCCCGGATCAAGCGCCAGGTCCGCGACCGGCGCGGCTGACGGCCATGAGCGGACGCCAGCAGAGCGTCACCGACGGGAAGGCAGCCCGGGTCCGCGCCCCGCTCGAATCCCACCGGGAATTTCACCCGGCAGCATCGCGTGATCCGGTTGGCCTGCTGCTCGACCAGGCCAGATCCCGGAGCCCCGAGCTGGTGCCAGTGCGGCACGGTCGGATGCTGGTCTCGCCGTTCACTTTCTACCGCGGCGCGGCCCTGCCGATGGCCGCCGACCTGGCCGCCACCCCCTCGTCGGGGCTCCGCGTCCAGCTGTGCGGGGACGCGCACCTGGCCAACTTCGGCGTGTTCGGGTCACCCGAGCGACGCCTGGTCTTCGACATCAACGACTTCGACGAGACTCTGCCCGGGCCGTTCGAATGGGACGTGAAGCGGCTGGTGGCGAGCCTGGTCGTAGCGGGACGGGACAACGGCTTCGCCGCTGCGCAGACCCGGCGTGCCGCGGTGGCCGCCGTCGCGAGGTACCGCAACGCGATGCGCGAGTTCGCGGACATGTCGACCATGGCGGTCTGGTACTCCCACCTCGACGTCGAGGACACCATTGCCCGCTTCAAGGCCAGGATGAAGAAGCGGCAGGTGAGGAGGTCCGAGTCGGTGGCGGCCAAGGTCCGGACCCGAGACAGCACCCAGGCGGTGGCCAAGCTGACCCGCGTGACCGACGGCCAGCGCGAGATCATCAGCGATCCGCCGCTGATCGTCCCGATCGAGGAACTCGCGGCCGAACTCGCCGTTGACCTGAGCTACGCCGCCCTCCGATCCCTGGTCAGCGAGTACGCGCGGACTCTGCCACCGGACCGCCAGCATCTGCTCGGGCGGTTCGGGCTGACCCGGGTGGCCCGGAAGGTCGTGGGGGTGGGCAGCGTCGGGACCCAGGCGTGGATCTTGCTGATGGAAGCCGAGGATGGCCTGGCCCCGCTGCTGCTACAGGCCAAGCAGGCTCAGCGCTCGGTCCTGGCCGCCTACGCCGGGGAGAGCCGGTACGACAATCAGGGCGAGCGGGTGGTGTACGGCCAGCGGCTGATGCAGGCGGCCAGCGACATCTTCCTCGGCTGGCAGCGCACGACCGAGCCCGGCGGCGCCCAGACCGACTACTACCTGCGCCAGCTGCGGGACTGGAAGTACTCCGCGCCCATCGAGCAGATGGATCCCGCGACGATGGCGGCCTACGGCGAGCTGTGCGGCTGGACGCTGGCCCGGGCCCACGCCCGTACCGGCGACCGGTTCGCGATCGCCGCCTATCTGGGCGGCTCCGGGAAATTCGGCCAGGCCGTAGCCGACTTCGGCGAGACCTACGCGGATCAGACCGAGCGCGATCACACCGCGCTAGCCGAGGCCGTCGCATCCGGCCGGGCGCAGGCCACGATGGGCGTCTGACCCAGCCGCCTGATCCACGGAGCAGGATCAGCGGCGGCGCGTGAGCGGGAACGCGAACCACAGGAGGCCGAAGACGCCGGTGACGAACGCGGTGATCAGCGCCGCGGGCAGGGCGCTGGCGACGTAACCGGTCACCAGCAGGACGGCGGCCGACACGGCCAGGCCGACCGTGACCAGGCCGGCGATCGCCATCACGCTGGCGGCCCGCACCAGGCCTTCCTTCTGGCCGCGGCGGAACACCAGCCGGTGATAGGCGACCGGCCCAAGCAGCAGCGCCGTCGCGACCGCGGCCAGCACCAGCGTGGCCAGGTACAGCTCGCGCTGGCCGTGGCTGAGCCGGGCGAACCGGTTAGTGAACGGCAGCGAGAGCAGGAACCCGAACAGAACCTGCACGCCGAGCCCGGCCACCCGCAGTTCCTGCAGCAGTTCGGCGAGATTACGGTCGGCCCGCTCCGCCTCGGACTCGTCCCGCGTATCCGGGGACCCCGTATCTGCCATCGCAGCCCACCACCCTATTCGTCAAGCCAGCCGGGGTCGCCCCGGCTACGTCGGTCCCTGATCATGCGGCTTAGTCTCAGGGGCGTGACGAAATCCTCCCGCAGCACCGCCGCCCTAATCGTCGAGTGTCTTGAGAATGAGGGTGTCACGCATGTCTTCGGCATCCCGGGCGAGGAGAACATCAGGCTGGTGGACGCCATCTCCCGCTCCTCCATCCAGTATGTGCTGGCCCGCCATGAGCAGGGCGCGTCGTTCATGGCCGAGACCTACGGCCGGCTGACGGGCCGCGCCGGGGTGTGTTCGGCGACGCTGGGCCCCGGAGCGATCAACCTGCTGCTGGGTACCGCGGATGCGACCACCAACTCCACGCCGCTGATCGCGCTGTCGGCGCAGGTCGGCATGAACCGCAGTTTCAAGGAGTCCCACCAGGGCGTGGACCTGGTGGCGATGTTCGCGCAGTCGAGCGGGCGGCGGTGCTGCTGCGCGCGGCGCGCACACCGATCGTGCTGGCCGGGCACGGAGCCGCGCGGGCGGGTGCGGGCCCGGCTCTGCGCCGCTTCGCCGAGACGCTGAGCATTCCGGTGGCGACCACGTTTCACGGCAAGGGCGTGTTTCCCGACGATCACCCGCTGGCGCTGGGCGCGGTGGGGTTCATGCGCCACGACTACGTCAACTTCGGCTTCGACCGCGCGGACCTGATCATCGCCGTCGGGTACGAGCTGCAGGAGTTCGACCCGGCGCGGATCAACCCGCGCGGTGACACCAAGATCATTCACCTGCACCGGTTCCCCGCCGAGGTGGACGCGCACTATGACGTGGCCGTCGGACTGCATTCCGACATCGGGCGCAGCCTCGACGCGCTCGCCGATGCGGCCGGGCCGCGCGCCGGCGTCATCGCCGGCCGCGACCGCATCCGGGCCCTGCTGGCCGATGAGCTGGCCCGCGGTCAGCGCGACGACCGGTTCCCGCTGGCGCCGGCCCGGATCGTGGCCGATACCCGGGCGGCGCTGCGCCGCGAGGACATCGTGCTGGTCGACACCGGAGCGCTGAAGATGTGGATGGCGCGCCTGTACCCGACGTATGAGCCGAACACCTGCCTGATCTCAAACGGCCTGTCCACGATGGCCTGGACCGTCCCCGGCGCGATCGGCGCGAAGATAGCCCGGCCACAGTGCCGGGTGCTCGTCGCCACCGGCGACGGCGCATTCCTCATGAACTCCCAGGAAATCGAGACCGCGCTGCGGCTGCGGCTGGCGTTCGTCATCCTGATCTGGGTCGACGACGCCTACGGCCTGATCAGCTGGAAGATGGACCTGGAAATCGGGCGCAACGTCGACACCACCTTCAACAACCCGGACTTCGTCGCCTACGCCGAGAGCTTCGGCGCGACCGGATACCGGATCGGGTCGGCCGGTGAACTGCTGCCGGCGCTGCGCACCGCGCTGGCGGCCGACACGGTATCGGTGATCGCCTGCCCCGTCGACTACTCCGCGAACCTCGAGCTCATCGAGTCCCTCGGCGACCTGGACGACTCACCCTGAGGGGTGCGTGGGGTTCCTCCTGGGTGTGCCGGGCGGGCGGCCGCGCGACCTTTTCGCCGCGCTGATCGCGCCCCGGTCGAAGATCTCGCCGCCCCACACTCCGTGTGGCTCACGACGTTCCACCGCGCCGGCCAGGCAGGGCGCGCGCAGCGGGCAGGGCCGGCAGTAGGCCTTGGCCAACTCGAGATCGGCCGGGCGTTCCGAGAACCATAGCCGCAGGTCCTCGCGCAGGCACGGCAACCGGTCATCCAGCCTCGCCGCCTGGCCGGCCAGCAGCGCGACCCCCGGCAGTGTCACCGTGGCGGTCGGCGATCGTGGTCGCGGGCGCGGACCCGGGTGGCCACGCGTGATCGAGTGCGCCGAGCCCGGTTCGCGGCACGCCGCCTGTCTTCCTCCTCGGCCTGCAGATCATCCTCGCTGGTCTGCAGGAACAGCTTCACGAACGTCGGGTGCATAATGCCCTCCTCAACCCATAGCATCGAGGATCGCGGTAAGACGGGGCTGCGCGCGTCGGGCAAATGCCTAAGATCTGGCCTCCGGCGGGTCCTTAGATTCCCGCGGCGCTGGTCCATGGCGATCTGCCCGCGCAGGTGCTCCAGCTCAGCGCCCTGGAGCGGGTCAAGCGGCCAGGAACCGGATGATCGCGGCGGCGAGCGCGGCTGCGATCATCTTCTGGACGCTGGACCGGACCAGGAGCGCGGCGTCGGATGCGTTGTTCATGTTGCCGCACTCGATCAGGACCTTGGGCATGGTGGTGAGGTTCAGGCCAGCCAGGTCATTGCGGCTGATGTAGCCGTTATGGCCGTAGTAGTCGCTGACCGGCAGGTTGGTGTAGCGGAGCATCGTGGCGTGAACATCGCGGCCGAACCGGATCGCCGGATCGATGACCTTGTCATTGGGGCCGTCCGCCACGGGCTCCAGGATGGTGAAGCCGCGGCCGGCCGATGCCCCGTAGTCGGCGTGAATGTCGATGGACACCTGCGCGCGCGCCCGGTCAAGTATCCGGGCTCGCGTGTCGACGCACGGCCCGATGCCGTGGTTGCCCGTCCGGGTCATCACCACCCGCGCCCCGAGCTTGATCAGGTCCGCGCGCAGGTACACCGCGACGTTCCAGGTGAACCTGGCCTCGGTGTAGCCGCCCGCTGTCCGGGTTCCGGTGGTGTCACACCCTTCCCATTCCCGGCCGTTCCAGATCATGTGATTCAGGAACGCCGGGTCGGTGTAGTTCAGCCCGTTGTGCCCTGGATCAATTCCGATGATCTTGCCTGCCAGCGGCGTGCGGCCTGACGCAGGTGCCTGCCTGACGCTGCCCGTCGCGGTACCCGGCGCGGTACCCGTCGCGGCCAGCAGGGCGAGCGCGAGCCCGGCGGCAGCCAGCCAAGCCAGGACATGACGGCCACCGGGGCGAAATGCGCGGTGATCGAGTTTCATGATTCTTCCATCATCGACCGCGGCCGGAATCGCCGGCACGGGCCCCCATGGTTTCCCTCATCGCCTACGCCTGCTGACCGATAAAGAGTGGCCAGGCTAGGCCCGTGGTACTAGCCGGCGGATCAATGTGTGGCTGATCAGCTGACGCGGCGGTCGTGACGGTCGCCCTAGCGTGGGTGAGGTCAGAGGTAACAGATGAAGGAGCGCAGATGATCGAGGTCAGAAACCTCAGTAAGCGTTACGGGGAAAAGCTCGCGGTTGACGGCTTGGACTTCGTGGTGCAGCCGGGGGTCGTAACGGGTTTCCTTGGGCCGAACGGGGCCGGCAAGTCGACGACGATGCGGCTGATCGCCGGGCTGGATGAGCCGAGCGGCGGCAGCGTGCGGGTCAACGGGGCCGCGTACCGGTCGGCCGTCGCGCCGATGGCGGAGCTGGGTCTGCTGCTGGAGGCGAGGGCCATGCACACGGGCCGCTCGGCCCGTAACCACCTGCTCGCACTGGCCCAGACCAACGGGATCAGCCGGCGGCGCGTGGATGAGGTCATCGACATGGTCGGGCTGCGCGAGGTGGCCGGCAAGCGGGTCGGCGGGTTCTCCCTGGGGATGGGCCAGCGCCTCGGGGTCGCCTCCGCGTTGCTGGGCGATCCGAGGGTGGTGGTTCTGGACGAGCCGGTGAACGGCCTGGACCCCGAGGGCGTGCTGTGGATCCGCAACCTGCTCAAGGCGCTGGCCGCGGACGGGCGCACGGTGTTCGTGTCGTCACACCTGATGAGTGAGATGGCCCAGACCGCGACCCGGCTGATCGTGGTGGGGCGGGGCCGGCTCATCGCCGACACCACGGTCGAGGAATTCGTGGCCCGGGCCTCGGGCAGTTCGGTCACCGTCCGCACGCCCGAGGCCGGCCGTCTGCGGGACCTGCTGCTGGGGCCGGACGTCACCATCACCAGCGAGCGGGTCGACGTCCTGCACGTTCAGGGCCTGAACGCGGAGCAGATCGGCACCGTGGCCTGGCAGGCTCACCTGCCTGTTTTCGAGCTAGCCCTACAACAGGCCTCCCTGGAGCAGGCGTTCATGGAGCTCACCCAGGATGCGGTGGAGTACCGCTCCGCCGACGCGAGCCTCACCACGGAGGTGGCGGCATGAGCACGGTCATGACACAAGCCCCCGCGACCAGCCCAGCTACCGGTCAGCAGACGCTGCGGGTCACTCAGCCGCGGGTCCTGCTGTCGGAATGGACCAAGTTCCGGTCGCTGCGCTCGACGGTCTGGACGCTGCTGACCGCGGTGGTGCTGACCATCGGCATCGGCGCGCTGTTCTCCGCGGTCTCCGCCAGCCAGTACCACACCTTCAGTCCCGCCGACCGGGCGACTTTCAGCCCGATCTCCACCAGCCTGGACGGCATGATGTTCGCCCAGCTGGCGATCGGCGTGCTCGGGGTGCTGCTGATCAGCGGCGAGTACAGCACCGGAATGATCCGCTCCTCACTCACCGCGGTGCCCAGGCGGCTGCCGGTGCTGTGGGCGAAACTCGGGGTCTTCGCCGGGGTGGTGTTCTCGGTCACGCTGGTCACCAGCTTCGTGTCGTTCTTCCTCGGGCAGGCCCTGCTGAACAGCCATCACCTTGGTGTCTCGATCTCTGCTCCCAACGCCCTGCGCTCGGTCATCGGCGCGGCCCTGTACGCGACGGTCGCGGGCATGATCGGGATGGCGCTGGGCGGGCTGCTGCGCAACACCGCCGCCGGGATCTCCACGTTCGTCGCCGTGTTCTTCGTGATCCCGCCGCTGACCGACCTGCTGCCCTCCTCATGGACCTCGCACTTCGTGCAGTACCTCCCCTCCAACGCGGGGGAAGTGCTGTTCGGGGGAGGACGAGGCCTGGCTCACCCGCTGGCGCCATGGACCGGCTTCGGTCTCCTGTGTGCCTACGCGGCCGTGATGATCGGCTTCGCCGCCTGGCGGCTGCGGCGCGCCGACGCCTGATCCGGGGAGACAATTGACGCAGTGAACGCGTTCCCGCTATTCGGGCATCCACCAGCGCACTCAGTGCGCCGGTGGATGTTCGACGTGCTGGTGACCGTACTCGTCGGGCTGTTCTCGCTCCCGTACCTCGCTCAGGGAAATGTCACGCCGTCGCCACTAGCGATCCTCGTGGTTGTGGCGCTGACGGTGCCGCTCGTCCTCCGCCGGATCTGGCCGAGCGCGGTTTTCGCCTGGCTCTTCGGTGTCTCGGCGGTGGCGGGGCTGTGGAATGTCCGCCTGGTCGTCAGCTTCGCCCTGGTGGTCGCGTTGTACACGGTCGCGGCGCAGGAGTCCCGGCGCCGCGCCCTGGCGGCGGCCGGCCTGCTCGAGGGCGGCGTCATTGCCGCGGTGATAAGCCTGGCGGGCAGCAGCTGGTGGCATGCCGCGATCCTCGGCTCGGGCATGGTCGCCGCGGCCCTCGGCCTGGGTCTGTACTCCGCCACCCGCCGCGCATACCTGAAGGAACTGCACGATCGGGCCGAACGGCTGGAACGTGAGCGCGATCAGCAGAAGGAACTAGCCGCGGCCGCCGAACGCTCCCGCATCACCCGCGAGATGCACGACATCGTCGCCCATCACCTCGCGGTCATGATCGCGCTCAGCGACGGTGCTGCCGCCGCATCGGCCGGTTCATCCCCGCGAGCCGCCACGGCCATGCGGACCGTCTCGGCCACCGGACGCCAGGCCCTGGCCGACACCCGGCGGCTGCTCAGCGGACCGGCTACCGATGACGAACAGGACAGCGAGCGGAAGCCGCTGCCGGACCTCAGCGAACTCGACGCCCTGGTCGCGCGCGTACGCGCCGCCGGCTTGCCGGTCAGCTATGAACTACAGGGGGCTCCCGATTCCCTTTCCGCAGGAGTTCAGCTCACCATCTACCGGCTGGTACAGGAGGCGCTCACCAACACCCTCAAGCATGGCGGGGCAGACGCCAGCGCGGTCGTGCGGCTGCTGTACCTGCCCGGCGAGGTGCGCTTGGACATCGAGGACGACGGTGCCGGCGCAAGCGCCCCCCAGCCGGAAACCGCCGGGCGCGGGCTGGCCGGAATGCGGCAGCGAGCGCAGACCTTCGGCGGCGAGGTGCAGGCCGGTCCCCGGTCCCCGGCCGGCTGGCGGGTTTCGGCCCGCCTGCGGCTCGATCAGGAGATGCCGGCGTGATCCGGGTCCTGCTCGCCGATGACCAGTCGCTGGTCCGAATGGGCTTCCGGATGATCCTCGAAGCCGAGACCGATATCACGGTCGTCGGCGAGGCCGGCGACGGCGCCGCCGCCGTCAGCATGACCGCAGCCCTGCGGCCAGACGTCGTGCTCATGGACGTCCGAATGCCCGGCGTGGACGGCATCGACGCCACGGCCGCCATCACCGCCGCCGGGGGACCGGCGAAGGTGCTGATCCTCACCACCTACGATCTTGACCACTACGTCTACGCCGGCCTGCGCGCCGGCGCCAGCGGGTTCCTGCTGAAAGACGCGCCACCCGCCGATCTGCTCGCCGCCATCCGCACCGTCGCCGACGGCGCGGCCGTACTCGCGCCCAGCACGACCCGGCGGCTCATCGACCGGTTTGTCCCGCTGCTCCCCGACCCCGAACGGACCGCTCGGCGTGACAGCCTGCTCGAGCCCCTCACCGACCGGGAACGCGACGTGTTCCGGCTGCTCGCACGGGGCCGGTCCAATCGCGAGATCGCTTCCGAGCTTTTCCTGTCCGAGAGCACGATCAAGATCCACGTCGGCCATATCCTCGCCAAGCTCAACCTCCGCGACCGGGTGCAAGCCGTCGTACAGGCGTATGAATCAGGGCTGATCACACCCGAAAGCCAGTAACACGGGTGCGACCCGTCGGTACCGGGCGCTCGGGGGCGCTCGCCGCCCGGGGCGTGGTGGTCATGCGTCCGTGTTGACCTTTCCCTTGGGGAAGGGGCGAGGCTGGGGCGTAGCGGGCACCGGGCCCGCGCAGGAGGATGTGATCGTGGGTGAGGAGTTGCTGTCGATCGGGCAGTTCTCGGCCCTGTGCAGGCTGTCACCAAAGGCGCTGCGGCTGTACGACGAGCTCAGGCTGGTCGTGCCGGTCCGTATCGACCCGGCAACCGGATACCGCTGGTACGCGGCGGGCCAGGTAGAGCGGGCCAGGATGGTCGGGCTGCTGCGGCGGCTGGACATGCCACTGACGCAGATCGCGGAGGTTGTCGGCTCACCCGGACCGGAAGCGGTCGCGGTGGTGCGTACGCATGTCGCTGCCGCTGAGCGGACCGTCCGGGAACGCGCCGAACTCGCCGACTACGTCTGCCTCCTGCTCGATCAGAGTGACAGGAGTGATCCCGTGCCGGACAACTATGACGTTCAGGTCCGCACCGTGCCTGCCCGTGCCGTGCTCAGCGGGATGCGCAGGGCGCACGCGGCTGAACTGGGGCAGGTCCTGGGTGCGCTGCTAGGCCGGATGCGTGAGGCAGGACCCGGACTACCCGGCCTGGCCGGATGCCCGTACACCGTCTACTATGCGGAGGTCAGCCAGGACAGCGACGGCCCGGTCGAGGTGGTGCGCCCGATGGCCAGCCTCACGCTCGCCGAGCATGCGGCGGCCCGGCTCGGTGACGTGCAGGCACGCCTCGAGCCCGAGCACGAGGAGGCGTTCGTCCGGATGACGATGGGACAGACCCGGGGCAGCGCGACCCTCGAGATTCTCGATGCGCTCAGGCGATTCGTCGCCTCCTCCGGCCGTGACGTGAGCCTGCCGCCACGGCAGGTCATGATTGCAGACTGGCGCACGGCTGGACTGCAGGACCCGGCGTGTGACTTCGCTGTCCCCCTCCGCCCAGTCACCCCCGGCAAGTAGCTGGCCAGGACATCCGCCGCAGCGCGATGGAGCAGCTCCAGTTCGTGCGCACCGTGGACGGCTGGAGCCGGATGATGGCAATCCAGCGATCGGGCTTGGCCGCTTGGCGTCGCCCGTCGCCGGACTCGAACACCAGTCGCGCCATCGGTTCCGTCAAGCATGCCGTGGTGATCGCGCTTGTGCCGTGATCGCCGTCGGAGCCCAGATTAACCAGTCGGTATAGCGCGCGGCGATGGTGGGAGAGACAGCGGCTTCTGGCGCTTGGAGCGTGAGCCGCGCTGCACTGGCCCTAGTGCTACGCGAGCGATTGCGTGACGCATGAGCACCGAACCCGGATCGAGGAGGAGTACATGAGCGTTTCCGAGCAAGTAGACGCCTTGCAAAAGCGAGTAGCGGATCTGAAGAGTTCCGCCGACCAGGCCCGGCATGAAACGAATGAGCAGATTAAGGCGCGCATAGGCCAGGCCAAGGCAGATATCGCTGCCCGTCAAAATGCCGTCAAGGCGAAGGCCGGGCAAGCCGCTGATCAGGCGCAAGGTCAGTGGAAGTCGATGAAAGCCGACGCCGCGGCGAAAACGCAGGATCTGCGCGACCGCATCGGCCGCAAACGAGACGAGCGCGACGTCAAGAAGGCAGAACGAGAAGCCGAGGGGGCCGAGGAAGACGCTGCCGATGCCCTGGACTACGCCTCGTGGGCCGTCGACCAGGCGGAGCTGGCTGTCCTTGATGCGATAGACGCCCGCAGCTGGGCTGATGCGCGGGCGGCAGCGTCGCCGCCGAGTTGAGCCTCGGCGGATCATGAGGGGCCGGACGGGCCGGGCGATCATCTGCCGGCGGCCGTGACGGAGAAGATCCGTTACGGCCGCCTGGAGCCAGTTCGGATAGTGCGTATTGATGGCGGGGGAGACAGCGCCTTCTGGCCCTTGCCGCATGTCCGGCTCCACATGATCACCGTGAATGTCGCCGTCATGCTCACCTTGAGTGACGTAACACGAGTCGCCCTCCGCCTTGCCCAGGCGGAGGGACGGATGACTTGTGAGCGCAGCCCCGCAGGCGCGAAACACGCTGATTTTACAGCTGACGGGACAGGCCGATCTATCGATGGCCTAATTGAAGTTGAGCAATACGTACCCCACTGATTACCCATTTGGAGCTTGATGAAATTATCTCCTGCTCGGACTCGGCTACCGAGTTCTACCGAATTATGCGCTAGCTCGGATGCGGTCGCAGCCTCTGATCTCATCGTATTCCCATTGCATCTTCTGGATTCAAGATATTATATGTTGGGCTAAAAACTCTGGAACCGCGGCCACCGGATGACACTTCAGTATCTGAGTCGCCGACACTGCGCTCTTTCTCCTGCACCGTCCGAGGCTTGCCTTCGTTGCTGGACGGTTCGACAATGAATACTGGGTGTCGACAGTCCCCTGGCGCCCTGCGGAGGGGGGGACGATGCAGGTCCGGATTCTCGGTCCGTTTCAGCTCGAGGACGGCGGCCGGCAGATCACCGTCGGCGGCGTCCGGCAGCGCGCCGTACTTGCTGATCTGGTGCTGAATGCGAACGAGGTCGTGCCCAGCGAACAGCTTTTGCTCGATCTATGGGGCGAAGAATCTCCGCCCAGCGCAGCCAACGCCCTTCAGGCGGCCATCTCACGGCTGCGAAGAGTGCTTCCGCCGGGTCGCCTTATCACCGCGGCGCCGGGCTACGCGCTGCGGATCTTCCCGGTAGAGCTGGACGTCAAGCAGTTTGAGCAACTGATCTACGAGGGCCGCGAGGCTCTCGTGGCGAGGCTCCCAGCGGAGGCGGCCCGGACGCTGGACCAGGCGCTGACGCTCTGGCGCGGTCCACCGCTGGCTGATTTCCGCTACGAACCCTTTGCTCAGGCCGAGATCGCCAGGCTGGAGGAGTTGCGACTGACATGCCTGGAAGAGCGCATCGAGGCGCACCTGGCTCTTGGCTCGGCAGGGGAGCTAACAGCTGAGCTACGACGGCTGGTCATTGAGTATCCCCTGCGCGAGGGTCTTCATGGCCAGCTCATGCTGGCCCTCTACCGCAGCGGTCGGCAAGCCGAAGCCCTTGAGGTCTACCGCGACTTCCGGCGCACCCTGCGCGAAGAACTCGGTTTGGAACCGCTGCCGGTGCTCAGTGAACTCGAAGCCGCAATCCTGCGCCATGATCCGGTGCTTTCACCCGGGTCGACCACCGCCGGGGCATCATTGGCGCGCAGACCCGTTACCGTCCTTTGCGTCGTGTTGGAGATAGCGTCCGGCTCGGGTATGGCACTGGACCCAGAGGCGCACGAAGTCGTGAATGAGCACTCAGTATCCGGCCTGACGGCAGTACTCGAGCGGTACGGAGGAAAGCTGGCGAGCAGCGCCAGCGAGCGCCTGATGGGCGTGTTCGGCGTCGCCACCCTGCATGAGGATGATGCCCTTCGGGCGGTCCGGGCGACCTTGGAAGCGCGAAGCGCGCTCACCGCGGAAGCGGGTATCCTGCTGCGCCGCCATGGGGCGAGCCTGATCTGCCGCTTCGGCCTCGCGACGGGCGAGGCGCTGGTAGGAGGGTCGGGTCCGCTCGGATTCGCGGGGGATGTGGGAGCCCGTGCGGTGACGCTCGCGGAGGTTGCCGGGCCCGGCCAGATCCTCATCAGCCGGGAGACTCAGCAGCTTGCCGCGGCGGCCATCGAGACGGACACTGCCGGTCCCGATCGATTCCTCTTGCTATCCGCGCACGCTGGCGTGCGTCCGCTGGCGCTCCGTCTCGATGCCCCCCTGGTAGGGCGCGACGAGGAGATGCGCCGCCTCGAAGCCGCTTATGTCCGGGCCGCCCGTGAGCGGGTGACCATGACCGTCGCCGTGATCGGCGAGGCAGGACTGGGGAAGACACGGCTCGTCCGGGAGATTGCCGGACGTCTCGGCCGTGAAGTGAAGGTTCTTACCGGCCGATGCCTCCCGTACGGCGAGGGCATCACGTTCTGGCCGCTGCGTGACCTGGTTCTCCAAGCGGGCGGCCATGACTCGCCGGCCCGGATCAAGGCCCTCCTCGACGGCGAGGCGGACGCAGCGAGTATCGCCGAGCAGCTGCACCGCGCTTTCGGCCCAGGTAATCAGGGTAGGTCGGACGCCGCTGAGATTTTCTGGGCCGCCCGCCGCTTTCTTGAAGCCCTGGCGCGGTCCCAGCCCTTGCTAGTCGTGTTCGAGGACTTGCACTGGGCCGAACCGACCTTCCTCGACCTCGTGGAATCCCTGGCCGTTCAGCCGGGTATATCGCCGATCGTCCTGGTCTGCAACGCCCGTCCCGAACTGCTGGAACAGCGTCCAGCCTGGGCGGTCGAGGCGGACAGGACAGTTCCGATCGAGCTTGCGCCGCTCGGCGAAGGCCCGGCGGCGGCGCTGCTCGAGGCCTTGACCGGGCATCAGCGCATCCCGGCCTCCACTCGTGCCCGGCTCATCGACACCGCTGGCGGCAATCCTCTCTACCTCGAGCAGCTGGCCGCCTCCGTCAGCGAGCAGACCGGGAGCGAGATCCGGCCGGTGCTACCCCCGACGATCCAGGCTCTGCTGGCCGCGCGCCTGCAGCGCCTCGGACCGGGAGCCAGCAGCGTGCTGGCCCGCGCGGCCATCGTCGGTAAGTACTTTGGCGTGCAGGCGGTTCGAGAGTTGCTTCCGCCCGAGGCGCGCGACCCGCTCAATCGCAATCTCCAGACCCTCGTGGCCAAGGGCCTCGTGCAGCAGGGGTCGCCAGATACCAGGCCCGTGGAGCAATACAGCTTCAGCCACATCCTCATCCACCAGGCGGCTTACCGGGCGATCCCCAAGTCACTTCGCGCCGAGCTCCACCACCGCTTTGCCGACTGGCTCGAGTACGTCTTCCCCGAACCTCTCCCGCAACGCGCAGAGATCCTCGGTTATCACCTCGAACAGTCCGTCCGTTACCACGATGAACTGTGGCCCGCCGAAGCCCAGTCAACCGAGCTGTCACTCCGGGCGGCCGCACACCTCGAGACAGCCGGGTACGCCGCGCATGACCGCGGCGACGACCTCGCGGCAGTGAACCTACTGGAGCGCTCGGCTGCGCTGCTTCCGAGCGACGAACCAGCTCTCGGGCGGCTCTATACAAGCCTCGGCACAGCATTGAGGGAGGCCGGGCAGCTTGAGAAGGCAACGACTATCCTCGACCACGCTCAGCGGATCGCCACCGCCAACGACGACGAACGGCAGCGTGCCCACGCGCGATTTGAGGCCCTCCTGCTGGGGCTGGAAGTTGACCCGAGCAACGGAGAAATGGCGATCAGTCGCGCGCTTCCCGAATTGCAACGGGAGTTCAATCGAGGCCGGGATGAACTCGGACTGTGCCGCGCCCTTCAGCTAGAGGCCGCGCTGCACTGGAATCACGCGCGATCTGCCGCCGCAGAAGACGCCTGGCGACGCGCTGCCGAATATGCGCGCAGTGTGAATGACCGGAGGGAACTGGCCGAGATACTCAGTTGGCTCGCCTCGGCCGCGCTCTGGGGACCGACGCCAGCGCCGGAAGGGATACGGCGATGTAAAGACTACCTCGATGAGATCGGGAACCACCCCTTCGGAAAGGCCGTTATCCTGCACTACCTGGCAGGCCTGCACGCGATGCAGGACGATGTCGCGGCGGCACACGCCACGCTCAACAGCGCCAAAAACCTCCTCGACGCCCTCGGACCCACAATGACCGGGGCGATCACCCAGCCGGCCGCCCTCATTGCGATGCTCGCCGGCGATCCCGCGACCGCCGAAAGGCACCTTCGCCTCGAATACGACACCCTCCACGAGATGGGCGAGCGGCGCTACCTGGCCGGTACCGCAGCCAAGCTGGCCAGAGCTATCGCGGCCCAAGGTCCAAGCCGGTACGACGAAGCCACCCGCTTGATCGCGATAAGCCGGGAAGCCGCAGCGGGCGAGGACCTGTCCGCCCAGGCCCTCAGCCAGGGATTGTCGGCCAGGATTCTCGCCGATCGCGGCCATCATCGCGAAGCAGAGGCACTCGCGCGCTCGGCGGCTGATCTCGCCGCGCAGACCGAATTGCTCAGCGAGCACGCCGACGCCCTGCTCGATCTCGCTCACGTCCTCGCGGCGGCCGGTCGAATCCCCGACGCGCACGCCGCAGCCACCCGGGCCCTTGACCTCTACCAACGCAAAGGCAACCTGCCAGGAGCCCGGGAATCGCTCCGATACCTCGCCTATTACGCACCCGCCTGAAAGGATCCCACCCATGGTTAACCCGCATGTTCCTAAGGTCCACCTCAAAGGTGACGGCAGTGTGGATCTTATCGTTGAGGTCGTCGATATCGGTCCTGGCAACTGGGCCGATATATCAGGCTACATAATCCAGGAAGACATAATCCAGGACAACACAATCCAGGAAAGTAGTGTTTTTGCTCCTTTCTCCGCCATCCAGCAGGTCCCCGTCCTCCCTCAAGGCGGCGGCACTCCTTCCGTGACGGTGAACGTCCCGGCGATGAAACTGAACCCGGCAGCAGACGTCAAGGTCATCGTGCGGGTGGCGGAGATACAGATCTGGCCCACCAGGCTGGGAGGAGTGAAGACAGAGCTGACTGGGGGCATCACGGCGACATGGGAGGCAAAGGACGTTACGGGATGGGGCGCTTAGCGTCGGCACGGGCTCGCCGTCATCGCCCTGGTCCGGCCGTACCTGACCGCGGCGAGATCGCCACATGAAGAGCCTTCGCACGCTGGCGGGGAGCGTTCTGACCATGCTGTCAGCGGGCTGTCAGCGCCCAGGGTGCACTGTCGGATCATGCAGCACGAGCGCGGCAGAACCTGAGCCGCGTCCGGGGACCGACACGAAAAGGACGGTAACCCGATGCGTGATTACCCGCCCATCACCGACCTGGTGACCCGCGCAAGAAACGGTGACAAGCGAGCGTGGGATGAGATCGTCGAGCGGTACACCTCGCTGATCTGGTCTATCTGCCGCCAGTACCGGCTGGACGACGCCGACGCCGAGGACGTCGGTCAGATGGTGTGGCTGCACCTGGTGGCCCAGCTCGACAGCCTCCGCGATCCGGCCGCGCTACCTGGCTGGCTGGCTACCACCACCCGGCGGGAATGTCTCCGGGTCCGGCGGACCGCCGCCCGGCTGCCGCAGGCAGCCGGGTCGTTCATCGACATAGAGAACATGGCGGGCCAGGAGGCCGCGCTCGCCGAGCAAGAGCTGCTTCTGGCGGAGCGCCACGCCGCGCTGCGCGCGGCGTTCTCCGACCTGCCTCCCGGCTACAAGCAGCTGATCGCCCTGCTCACGGCGGACCCTCCCGTGTCGTACGCCGAGATCAGCGCCAGACTGGGCATCCCGGTCGGAAGCATCGGGCCCAGCCGCAGCCGCTGCCTGGCCAGGCTTCGCTGCCATCCGGCCATCGCTGTGCTGATGGATGCCGACGCCCAGCCGAGCCGGCCCAGCAGGAGTGCGCCCAGCTGCTCGGCCAGGTAAGCGCGGTTATAGCCATCGATGACCTGCGGGCCAGGCCGGATGGCAGGAGATCGAGGTAACGCGTATCAGGCGGCTGTTGCCCGGCACTTTATTAGTAGGCCGATCGCCACGGTTAGTCTATGGAAGCGGGGGGCACGATGGCCACGATCCCTGATGCAGTCGATCTCCGACCGGGCCTGCTGGGCAGCTTTTTGCGCTGGCTACGCAAGGCTCTTGCCCTGCTTGGGCGCTGGCTATGCAAGGCTCTTGCCTTGCTTAGGCAAGACAAGGCCCGAGTGTGGCTGCGCCGCAAAGCGGTCGGGGCGTGGATGAACGTCCTGATAGCTGTCACCGCTGTGGTGACCACCACCACTGCCGGGCTGCTGGCCGAGAAACACTGGCCGTACCCGCAGACCTGGGACGTCGGCTCGCTCAAGCTTTTCACGCTCTGGTGCCTGTCATTCCTGCCCGGATGGCTCTACGTACGGTTCATCGGGATGCGGGCGAAGGCGCTGTGGAATGAGTACGTCCTTAACCTGTACCGGCTAGGCTGGGACCTACCAGAGAACCTGCCGGAACCACTGCGAACTACCGAGTTTCATGATCGCTGGCAGGAGAAGAACGATCCTCAGCTCTCCAGCGACAACATCTACCAGCAGAAGTTTGAGGCATATTACGGCCGCGATGTTACTCGTGCTGCGATGAAGGATCGGCTGAGCACCGCGCCGGATGAAAAGCAGGCTGACGACAGCGGACAGAACGAGGACTTCAGAGTCAGCGGCGAGTCCCTGTTTCCCGTGTTCCTCGCGACCGCCGTGTTTGCCGTCGGCTGGTCAGCAGTGCTTTGGGACACCCGATTCATTAGCGCACCCGATGGTGCGTGGGATGTCCTGAAGTACGGGTTCATCGGCGCTTACGCGTTTGTGACGGGAATGCTGGTCCGTCGCTTCTATCAAAGCGATCTGCGCCCGAGTGCCTACGCAAGCGCCGTCCTGCGGATCGTCCTCGTATTGCTCATCGTCGCCGTTCTGCACCAGGTGATCGGCGGCACCGGGGCGATGGCGGACCACGCTGAGCTTGCAGCAGCCTTCGTGATCGGATTCTTCCCGCTCGTGGGTCTACAACTCCTGCAGCGAGTGACATCCAAGGCGCTCGGCGTGGTCGTCCCGCCGATCGCCTCGGAATACCCCCTCGACCAGCTCGATGGACTCAACCTCTGGTATGAGGCGCGGCTTACCGAGGAAGGCGTGGAAGATATGCAGAACCTTACCACCATGAATCTGGTGGACGTCATCTTGCACACACGAGTACCCCCGGGGCGCCTTGTTGACTGGATCGATCAGGCTTTCCTGCTGATCCATCTGGACAAGACGGACCGAGGCGAGTTGAACGACCTCCGGAAAAAGCTGAGCGAGCAACCGCAAGGGCAGCAAGATGCGGCTGCCGCCAACACCGAACCGTGCGCGGAATTCGGAGCCGCGGCACGGCTGAATCTCCGTCTGGTCGGCATCCGAACCGCCACGGACTTGCTCAAGGGGTTCTCGAAGGAGGCAGAGCAGCCGTCCAGTTCGCTGCCAGAGCGCATCTTTGACCCGCAGCCGGAAATTAAGCGGCTGCCACTGCCCGAGAGCCAACTGCGGCTGCTCGTCACCGTGCTCGGCGCTGAACCGGGCCTGGCGCCGATCTGGAACTGGCAGCGCAACGGGGTTCCGTTTCGCCACAGCCAAACTTGAGGCAGACGTGGATGGATGAGGACGGCATTCCCGAGGTCTTGAAGACCGAACGGATGGGCCACGAGATGCCAGGAATGCACGGCGTCGCCGTCCGTCAGTCGTGGCAACTCCCTCCGCGTTGTCCTTGCTCCCATCTTGCTCCCAGAATCGGACATCGGAGGAGTGTTCGGCGGTGGCCAGGTCACGCTTTAGAGCCTTGACCTGCACTTTCTCGGTGGAGCTGAGGGGATTTGAACCCCTGACCCCCTCGATGCGAACGAGGTGCGCTACCGGACTGCGCTACAGCCCCGAGAACCTGAGTCAGCCTAGCAAACACCGGGGCCTGTCCGCGCCACGGATCGCCTGGTGA
>WNGK01009351.1_pt1 | contig 19716 bp, 19 predicted proteins | sample 5400601 | NCBI WGS metagenome assembly WNGK01 (sample SAMN13153376, study PRJNA577476) | soil metagenome | isolation source: 60 cm soil or saprolite under Garry oak tree replicate 1 | place: USA:California | collected 2016-06-15
GGTATGATGCGTGGTGTTGCCGAGCGCGTGATGGACGGCGCCGACCAGTGAGGAACGGAACGGCAGCACGCGGATGCCATCGCTCGAGGTGCCCTCGGCAAACAGCACCACCGCGTCGCCGCCGAGCAACCGAGCCGCGATCTCCCGGGTCGCGGCGCCGGTCTGATGCCGGGCCTGCCGGTTGATGAAGATCGTCCGCTGCAGTCTTGCAAGCCAGCCCAATACCGGCCATCCCGCGACTTCGCTCTTGGCGATGAACACCACCGGCGCCAGCGCGGCGATGACGCAGATGTCCAGCCACGACACGTGGTTGGACAGGATGAGCGCCGGAGTGGCAGCCGATCGCCGGCCGACCTCGCGAATCCGCACGCCGATCAACGCGCAGAGAATGCGATGGTACAGATGCGGAATGCTCCGCTGCAGCGGCAGGTCGAACGCGATGCCGATCAACTGGAACGGCAGCAGCAGCGGCAGGTCGAACGCGATGCCGATCAACTGGAACGGCAGCAACACAAGCGTGAGCGCGACGAAGGCCAATGCGAATGATATGACGCGGATCATGAAAGCGCTTGGTTGAGCGTGGGCGCCGGCACTGCGAAGCAGCAGCGGCCCATCGCCGGCCGACTATACTCGACGCAACCCGTGAGGAGACAAAAAAACGCGGCCCCGGTCAGACGCGGCGACTGACGGGGACCGCTGGGGGCGTGTGATCTGTGAGGGGGCCCTGATCAGACGCAGGCGCAACCTAGCCTTGCTTTGTAACGCGCCGGTGACAGCTGAACTTATCCACAGGCCGGTTGCGTTGGCTGACCTGAGGCTGCAGGGCTCGGCGTTTCGAAAACCTTCAAAGCAGCTTGCGGTAGACGACGAAGCCGGAGCGCTCCGCTACCTTGTCGTACAGCTGCATCGCGGTCCGGTTGGTTTCGTGGGTTTGCCAGTACACGCGTGGCGATCCGGCAAGCCGCGCCTGCTCATAGACTCCGTTAATGAGGGCTCTGCCCACGCCTTTTCCACGCGCGGCCTCGGCGGTGAACAAATCCTGCAGATAGCAGGTCGGCTCGATGGCCGTGGTGCTGCGGTGGAAGAGATAGTGCGTCAGGCCAAGCAATTCTCCGCCGCTCTCCCCGACCAGACCATGCACCGGCTCATATGCATCGAAGAGGCGCGCCCACGTCATTGCCGTAATTTCAGGGGAAAGTGCTGTGGCACCCGAGCGCCCGTAAAAGGCGTTGTATCCGTCCCACAGGGGAAGCCATCGCTCGTAGTCCAGCCGGGTCACAAAGCGGATGGATAGCTCATTGGACATTTGCGAACTCTGCATTCCTGGAAACAGCACACCCAGGGTGCGCGGGCGGGTGACATCGTCCTTTCATTAGGGCCGTCGTCGAAAAGGATCAATCTCATTGAGCGCTTGATGCTGTGTCGCGGTTATTCCGCGGCGCGCAAGTGGCCGAGAAGGCCATGCTCTCCGCCACTGCGCGTCGACCGGTGGTAGTCGGCATTGGAGGCGTGGTCGGTGTGGCGGACGAGGTCGGTCACCGGCGTGTAAATCAGCATTCGTCCGTCGTCGGGCAGCGCCGTGCAACTGAAACGCAGCACCTTTCCATCCGCGAGTTTGATATTGATCGGCGTCGAATCGCCTGAGCGCATCATCTCGGTGCGCCGCGCGATGAAGGTGCTCAGCTCTTTTTCCGGCAGTTCATAGGCACCGGTATCGCGGCCGTGATACATCAGCGCGATGAAGGGCGGCTTGCTGTCGGCCTTCGCGTCCGGAAGCGAAAAATAATCGCGGAACGCACGGTTGATGAATTCCGCGCGGGTGTCGGAATCCAGCAGCACAATGCCGATGTCGTCGACCTGATCCAGCGCCGCCGACAGGCGTTCCGCGGTCGAATGATGCCTGCGCTGCCACGCGAATGCGTCCGTCAATTTTTTCCGCAGCAGGCCGGTGATGACGGCGGTGCCGGTCGCGGCGATCGCCAGCATCGCGAGCCGAACCAGATCCGTCAGGTCATGGCCGGGCGTCGCGCGGTGGTTGAGGAAAAACAGCGCCGAAGCCGCGACAGCAATGGCGGCGCTGATCATCCCTGAGGCAAGGCCGCTCAGCGATGCCGCGAAAGCGACCATGCAGACGAACAGCGGCGCCGGATCGGCAACGGCCAAAAAATAACGATCGACAGAGATGGCGATCAAAGCCGCCGCTGTCGTCAGAGCCGGACCGCAGATTGCGCGCCAGTCGAACCGCATGCCTGTTCTCGTTCCCTTCCGGGAATGACGCAGCTTGTCTGATGGTTGCGGTCGCGGCGGGGCTTTCTGGCTCCATGCTTAAAACGCGGTTGACCGAACCGGCGCGGCTTTTCGGATTTCTTGGATTAAATGATATCGATTGCCGCAGGAACCGGGCTCCGCGCTTATGGGTTCGCGCCAGAATTTTCGAAAGGATATCGATGCCCACCATTTCGCCGTCGGTTTTGCCGGTTCTGATGCTGTTTGCCTCCAATATCTTCATGACCTTCGCATGGTACGGCCATCTCAAATATAGGGAGATCTGGCTTCCGGTCGCGGTACTGGTGAGTTGGGGCATCGCGTTTTTCGAGTACTGGCTGGCGGTGCCGGCCAATCGCTGGGGCAGCGCGGTGTATTCAGCGGCGCAGCTCAAGACCATGCAGGAGGTGATCACTCTGGTCGTGTTCGCCGGCTTCTCCGTTTTGTATCTGAAGGAGCCGTTGGGGTGGAATCACGGACTGGGTTTTGCGCTGATCGCCGCCGGTGCGTTTGTGATTTTTCACAAATGGTCGTGAGGCTGGTAAGTTAGCGGCGAGGTGAAGCGCGCGCCGGGATACATCTGGCCGTCATACCCGCCAACGGGTCGCGCCTTTGGCGCGCCCGATGACAGGCTCCAGCCAGTACGCAGCGGCTTCGCGACTCCAGCACCGGCGCTGGAATACTGGTTCACCCGCTTTCGCGGGTGATGACGTTATTGCTCAATACGCAGTCATTTCGCGGCGGGCGATACCCGCAAAATCCGCCCCGCCGAATTATCGGTGAGCAGCCACAACGCGCCGTCCGGCCCCTGCCGCACATCGCGAATCCGCTCGTTCAGATTTGGCAGCAGACGTTCTTCGCCGGTCACGGTATTGCCGTTGAGCGACAGCCGCACCAGCATCCTGCCCGCCAGTGCGCCGGTGAACAGGCTGCCGGTCCATTTCGGAAACAGTGCTGCGGTATAAAACGTCATGCCAGACGGGGCGATCGACGGCACCCAGTATTTGATCGGCTGCTCCATGCCGTCTTTGGCACTGCTCTCGTGAATTTTGGCGCCGTTATAGTCAATGCCATAGCCGATCACGGGCCAGCCGTAATTCTTGGCCTTGCCAATGATGTTGACTTCATCGCCGCCGCGCGGGCCGTGCTCGATCTCCCAGAGATCGCCCGATGCGGGATTGATCGCGAGCCCTTGCTCGTTGCGGTGGCCGTAACTCCAGATTTCCGGCTTCGCATCTGCGCGGCCGACGAACGGGTTGTCTGCGGGCACGGAGCCGTCGGGCGCGATCCGGATCAGCTTGCCCAGATGATTGCCGAGATTCTGCGCCTCGTCGCGGTATTTGAAATGTTCGCCGAGCGTGACGAACAGATTGCCATCGTTCGCCTGCACGATACGGCAGCCGTAGTGACCGCCTGACGACAGCGGTCCCTCCTGCCGGAAGATGATCTTGACGTCGTCGAGCCGGCCATTGCCGTCGTTCAGCGTTGCCCGCGCCACCGCGGTACGGCCGCCACCGCCGGTTCCCTCGGCGAAGCAGAAATAGATGGTTTTGTTTTGCGGGTAGGATTTGTCGATGATGACGTCGAGCAATCCGCCCTGGTTAGACGCCCAGACCTCGGGCACACCTTTCAGCGGCGGCGAGAGATGTCCTTCCGCGGTGACGACGCGCATGCGGCCCGGGCGCTCCGTCACCAGCATCCGGCCATCCGGCAGGAACGCCAGCGACCATGGATTGACCAAACCGCTGGCAACGGTCTGCACCTCGAGCTGTCCCGCCGACGATGCAAACGACACGTTTTCGCCGCGCGTTCCCGTCACCGCTGGTGCGCAAAAGTTACGAATGGCCAGGAAAGACAATCGAGCTACGCCGGAATCGGCATCGCCATGGCGACTTTGATCGAAAGCACCGTCAGGGTGACGATCAGGCACAGCGATACCGCACCGAACGCCAGCGAGGCCGCGACGGCATGGGTCAGTCCGGATGAAGCAACTAGCGCAGCGCGGCCATCGAAACCTGCTGCGTCGGGCGACCGTGTCATGGCCGAAATCCTTGAATGCGCAGGCGAATCACCTGCGGCGTGCAAAGTATTTCGCAGCAACCACGGGCAATATTGGGGCAAAACTGCCCGGAAAATGGCGAAATGGCGGCGGCAGCAGCTTTTGTCGCTAAACCTCGGCGGCAATGCCGGGCGAATCGTCGACCTCGGCGCTACAAGGCAACCGGTCCATGGTGACGAACCCCGGGGTCTGCTCGACCCGCCGCAACCATGCGCGAATCGCCGGGAATGTCGCGAGGTCGTAATCGCAGCGATCGGCGACGTGGGTGTAGCCGTAGAGGGCGATATCCGCGACCGTGAGCTGGCCCGTTGCGAAATAGGTGTGGGTCTTGAGGTGATTTTCCATCACCTGCAACGCGGCATAGCCGCGCTCCATCCAGTCTTCCAGCGCGTGGGTCTGCAGGTCGCGGCCACCCCTGACCAGCGCCAGCCAGAAATATGCCGCGCCGATATTCGGCTCCAGCGCGTGTTGTTCGAAGAACATCCACTGCAGCGCCTCGGCGCGCTCGATCCGCGATTCCGGCGCGAGCGGCGTGCCGCCGGCGACATACCAGAGAATGGCATTGGATTCGGCGAGGTAGCGTCCTTCCGCGACTTCGAGCAGCGGCACCTGACCGCTGGGATTCATCGCGAGAAAGTCCGGCGTGCGGCTCTCGCCACGCAGAATGTCGATCTCGATGGCGCGATAGGGCGCGTTGAGCAGCGCCAGCGCAAGGCGAACCTTGTAGCTGTTGCCGGAGCGCTGCATCGAATAGAGCTTGTACATTCTGGGTTTCGTTTGATGGGTGGGACACGCTGTGCGCGACGAGCAAGATCTTGTCGCTCGGCAACGCGGCTAAACAATGATGCCGATAGCGAAGCGTCGCAAGACCCAAGAACTTTAAAGGCTCTATAATGTCAAAGATGTTAAAAGTCAGCGACCTGCAAATAGTTGAAAAGTTTTGCCGCACTGCACCCGCGTGGAACATCTTACCAAAGCGCCGGAACAAATCGGATCACGCTTGCGCGATGCCGCGAACCTCGATCACCGATCCCAGGCGATCCCGCACCGCACGCTGCACTATGAAAACGTATAACGCCAGCAATACCAGCAGACCAAGGGGGATGCCGGTGACGCCGGCAATGGCGCGTGACAGCAACGGCATGAACCATGCCGCCGCCAACAGGCTGATCTCATAGTCGTGAAAGCCGCGGTTCATTCCGTGGCGCACAAAGAATACGATCGCAACCGCCAATACGACGAGATCATAGTCGAGCACATAGGGCGTCGCGAGCAAGCTTGCCGTCGCCAGCGCCGAGGCCTTGAGCTCGAATAGGGCATTGCTCTGCCACAGCCACGCAAGACTTGCGGCCAGAATCAGCGCCAGTGCGATCTGTATGGCGTAGGCCGAGCGAACGCCTGCGCCCCACATCCGCATCGCCGAAAATGCCGATTGAATTTTCTCCCAACCGATGCCGCCCGGCTCGAGCACCACCGTTTGTGTGAATGTCATGGAATCCGCGAAAGCGTGCCAGACGCCGCCGCCGAGTGTCACGAAGCTGACCGCCACAAGGGCCGCGACGGTGGCCGCGGCGGCGCCGATGGTGTTCCACCGTCCGCCCGCCAGCAGCGCCACGGGAATCAAAACGCCGAATTGCGGCTTGTAGGCGAGCAGGCCGATCAGCACGCCCGCGAGCCAGGGCCGGCGATCCAGCCAATGCAGCGCGCCGCCGAGCAGCGCCGCGGTAAGAAATCCATTCTGGCCATGGCCGATGTTGATGAACACCGCAGGGAAGGCAGCCGCGATCAGCAGCGTTTCCGGACGGGGCACGATGGCACGCATCGCCGCCAAATAGGCCGCAAAACTTGCCGCAAGCCAGATCGCGAGACCCCACGCATACGGAAGGGAGGCCACCAGAAACGCGACGACAAAGAAGAACGGAGGGTAGAGCCAGCCGTAGAACGGCACCTCGCGGCCGCCGAACACGGCTTTCTCGGCGGCATGCTGGCGCGCCGGCTCGTAGGCCTCCGCGGGCCGGCCCTGCCAGATCAGCGTGCCGGCGGCATAGACGTTGGAGAAATCGGTGCCGATGGGCTTGCTGTTGCGATCGATCAGGCCGTCCGACGCCGCGATCCAGCCGACCAGCGCGAGGGTGCAGATGGCGAGCAGGATCAGGCTATAGCCGCGCATCCGCGCGTCGGTCAGCCAGTCGCCGGATCGCAGCCCTTGCCAGATATGCGTCATTTTACCGCAGAATTTTAGGAATGTTGCGCCGACCGTAAATCGAGCCTTTTAACGTTCCCTAAAGTTTGGGCGTGCCGGACCAACCTTCTTGCGATGCAGCGTGACGCGCCTTAGGGTGCGTCGATCCCAACAAAAAGCGTCGTGGATCAGTGTGGCGGTTCGGGAGTTGCCCCCAGCGCCGGCCAATTCATGACGTTTGCCAAGGAGATGATGATGCCGTTTCTGTCCGCTGCGCTCGACCGTGTGAAGCCGTCCGCCACCATCGCGGTGACGGATAAAGCACGCGAACTCAAAGCGGCCGGCCGCAACGTCATTGGCCTCGGCGCCGGCGAGCCCGATTTCGACACCCCCGCCAACATCAAGCTGGCGGCGATCCACGCCATCGAGGCCGGCAAGACCAAATACACCGCGGTGGACGGCATTCCCGAGTTGAAGCAGGCCATCATCGCCAAGTTTCAGCGCGAGAACGGTCTGACCTACAAGCCGAACCAGGTCATTGTCGGGACCGGCGGCAAGCAGGTGCTCTACAACGCGCTGATGGCCACCATCAATCCGGGCGACGAGGTGATCATTCCCGCGCCCTACTGGGTGAGCTATCCGGAGATGGTGGCGCTCGCCGGCGGTGAACCGGTGCCGGTGGTGTGCACGGCGGAGCAGGGCTTCAAGCTGCAGCCGGGCGCGCTCGAGAAGGCGATTACGCCGAAGACCAAGTGGATCATCCTGTGCTCGCCGTCGAACCCGACCGGCGCCGCCTATACGCGCGCCGAACTGAAGGCGATCACCGACGTGCTGGTGAAGCATCCCAACGTCTGGGTCATGACCGACGATATGTACGAGCATCTGGTCTATGACGATTTCGTCTTCACGACGCCGGCGCAGGTCGAGCCGAAACTCTACGACCGCACGCTGACGGTGAACGGGGTGTCGAAAGCCTATTGCATGACCGGCTGGCGCATCGGTTACGCCGGCGGACCCGCCGAACTGATCAAGGCGATGGCGACCATCCAGTCGCAGTCGACCTCGAACCCATCGTCGATCTCGCAATGGGCCTCGGTGGAAGCCCTCGACGGTCCGCAGGACTTCATCCCCGTGAACAACAAGATGTTCAAGGAACGCCGCGACCTCGTGGTGTCGATGCTCAACCAGGCCAACGGCATCGATTGTCCGCGGCCGCAGGGCGCGTTCTATGTCTATCCGTCCTGCGCCGGCACCATCGGCAAGACTTCGCCGTCGGGCAAGGTGATCGCCAATGACGAGGATTTTGTTACCGAACTGCTGGAGACTGAAGGCGTGGCGGTGGTGCAGGGTTCGGCATTCGGGCTCGGTCCGGCGTTTCGGATTTCCTATGCGGCCAAGACTTCCGATCTCGAGGACGCCTGCAAACGCATTCAGCGTTTTTGTGGCAATCTGAGGTAGTCAAATCACTTCGCCGTCGAACATCTGATATTTTGACGGCGGATTTGGGAGGCGCCTTGTTTTGGACATGGCGCTTGCCTCCTGATCCCGCCGCAAGCTCAATTCGTCATGCGGAGATCAAATTCATGCGACTTTCGACACTAAGCGTTGCCATCGCTGCACTCGTTGCATCGTTTGCAAGCGCCCACGCGCTGCCGCCGGTTCAGGCCGGTATTTTGGAATGCCATGGCGGCCAGAATGTCGGCTTTGTCGTCGGCTCGGTGACCAGCCTTGAATGCGTGTTCCAGGGCGAAGGCGGGCGTCCTGAGCCCTACATCGCAACCGTCCGCCGCTACGGCCTGGATATCGGCTTCACCGATCAGACCCGGTTTTCCTGGGCGGTGAACGCACCGACCAGCAGGATTGGACGCGGCGATCTTGCCGGCAATTACGGTGGCGTCGGCGCCAACGCATCGGTCGGGGTCGGCGGCGGCGGCAACTTTCTGGTCGGCGGGCCGCAAAATTCCTATGCGCTGCAGCCGGTCAGCGTGCAAGGCCAGACCGGGCTGAATGTCGCTGCCGGTGTCGCCGATATCGAATTGCAGCCGGTCCGGTTTGCGCAGGGCGGTCCGCGTCGGCACATGCATCACCATCGCCGCCACCACTGAAGAACTTCAAGGCCACCAAAGAGGCCCGCTCAGGCGGGCCTCTTTTTTGTTGGCGTCACGGCTCCCGTCATCCCCCGAACATACGACAGCAGCGGTCAAAGCGCGGCAAATCTGGCACGGCCGCGGATGTTGTGTCATAGAAACAGAGAGCGCCGGGGCTATGGCGCTTCCTGATTTTCTGCTCGCATCACAACTTTTCAGCCGGAGATTTTCTTCATGCGCCGCTCATTCATCCTTGCCGGTGTCGCCATTACCATCACCTTGCTGGCTGCCCTGTTTGCCCGCGTCAATGCCCAGCAGCCGATGCAGCGCGTGCAGGTCGGCGTCCTCGAATGCCGCGGCGGTTCAAGTGTCGGCTTCATCGTCGGCTCGGTGACCAACCTCGGTTGCGTGCTGCGCGTCGAGGGCATGCCGGAGGACCGCTATGTCGCGACCATCCGCAAGGTTGGCCTCGATCTTGGTATCACGCAGGAGTCGGCGCTGGCCTGGGGCGTGTATGCGCCGGTCGCGCGGCTCGGGCCCGGCGATCTCTCGGGCAATTATGCCGGCGCGCAGGGCAGCGCGACCATCGGCGTCGGCCTCGGCGGCAATGTGCTGGTGGGCGGCTCGGCCAATTCGATCGCTTTGCAACCGCTCAGCGTCCAGGGCCAGGTCGGCCTTAGTGTCGCAGCCGGGCTGGAAAGCCTCGAACTTCGGCCGGGAAGGTAGTCAAGGTCGCGGCTTTGTCTCTTTTTCCCTCTCCGACAAGGGGAGAGGGAAAGAAATCACGATGCAGCGCAGCGACGTTTTCCGGCTTGCAAAATCACTACCGTAGGGGGAGCATCCTTCCTGCCGACCCAATCAAGGGCCGAGCTCCAGATGAGGAGGCGGCAATGGGACAGGACGTCAGAAGTCCCCGCGGTCCACGGTGCATTGCGCTGGTGGGCCCTTTCCAAAGCGGTAAAACCACACTTCTTGAAGCGATATTGGCGCGCACGGGCGCAATTCCCCGCGCCGGCAGCGTCGACGCCGGAACGTCGACAGGCGATTCCAGCCCCGAGGCCCGCCGTCACAAGATGGGCGTCGGCCTTACCGCCGCCACGACCAGTTTCATGGGCGACAGTTACACCTTTATCGACTGCCCCGGCTCGGTGGAGTTCGCGCATGACATGCGCGCCGCGATCCCGGCGGTCGATGCCGCAGTGGTGGTGTGCGAGGCCGACGAACGCAAGCTGCCGCAACTTCAGCTTATCCTGCGCGAGCTCGAAGACCTCGGGGTTCCGCGCTTTCTGTTTCTCAACAAGATCGACAGGGCCAACAAGCGCATCCGCGAGACACTCGCGACATTGCAGCCGGCGTCGCGGATTCCGCTGGTACTGCGGCAAATTCCGATCTGGAACGGCGACTTGATCGCAGGCTTCGTCGATCTGGCGCTGGAACGCGCCTTCGTCTATCGCGAGCATAAAGCCTCCGAAGTCGTAGCCCTCGAAGGCGGCGATCTCGACCGTGAGAAGGAAGCCCGGTTCTCGATGCTGGAAAAGCTCGCCGATCACGACGACGCGCTGATGGAGCAATTGCTCGAGGATATTCCGCCGCCGCGCGACGCGGTGTTCGACGATCTCGCGCGCGAATTGCGCGAAGGATTGATCTGTCCGGTGCTGCTCGGTTCCGCGATCCGCGAGAACGGCGTGCTGCGGCTGATGAAGGCGCTGCGGCATGAATCGCCCGGTGTGACCGAGACTGCAAAGCGTCTCGGCGCATCTTCACCCAAGGATGCGCTGGCCTATGTATTCAAGACCATTCATTTGCAACACGGCGGCAAGCTGTCGCTGACCCGCCTGCTGGCAGGTCATCTCGATGATGGCGCGACGCTGCAATCGTCATCGGGCGAGGCCGGCCGGGCATCCGGCATATCTTCCCCGAACTGCGCCCATGATACCAAGCGCGCCTCCGCCGAGGCTGGCGACACGGTCGCGCTCGGCAAGCTCGACGCCATCAAGACCGGCGACACGCTGTCGAGCGGCAAGGTCGCGCCACCGGCACTGGCGAACGTCGGGCCGTTGCCCCCGGTGCTGGCGATTGCGATCTCGGCAGCCGACCGCAAGGACGACGTCAAACTCGGCCAGGCGCTGTTGCGGCTGAACGAGGAAGACCCCTCGTTGACGATGGTCCAGAACCCGCAGACCCACGACATCGTGCTGTGGGGACAGGGCGAGATGCATCTGCGGGTCGCGCTGGAGCGCCTGCGCGAGCGCTTCGGCGTCAACGTCAAATCGCAGCCGCCGGCGATCGGATATCAGGAGACGATACGCAAATCGATCACCCAGCGTGGCCGGCACAAGAAACAATCCGGCGGTCACGGCCAGTTTGGCGATGTGGTGCTGGAGGTCAAGCCGATGCCGCGCGGCGGCGGCTTCGAGTTTCAAGAAAAGGTCGTCGGCGGCGCGGTGCCGCGAAATTATATCGGCGCGGTGGAAGAGGGTGTGGTCGATGGATTGCTGCGCGGGCCGCTCGGCTTTCCCGTCATTGACGTCCATGTGACGTTGACTGACGGTTCGTATCACAGCGTGGATTCCTCGGATCTCGCGTTCCGCACCGCGGCGCGGATTGGCGTCAGCGAAGCGCTGCCGCAGTGCCAGCCGGTGCTGCTGGAGCCGATCCATGTGGTGGAGATCGTCTGTCCGACCGATGCCACCGCGAAGATCAACGCGATCCTGTCGGGGCGGCGGGGGCAGATCCTCGGCTTCGACACCCGTGAAGGCTGGCCGGGATGGGATCGCGTCCGCGCCATGATGCCCGAAGCCGAGATCGGCGAGTTGATCGTGGAGTTGCGGTCGGCGACGGCCGGCGCGGGAAGTTTCACCCGGCAGTTCGACCGCATGGCCGAGGTTACCGGCCGCGCCGCCGATCAGATCATCGCCGCGCATCGCGTCGCGGCGTAATTTCTGCGGTATTCCCCGACGCGCCAATTGGCGCGTATGGGGGTGCGCCAGCGGTCGGGGCTCTGTGCCGCCCGCTGACAGGCGCCGCGCGTACCTCAGATCTGCAATTGCACATCGGGCAATCTCGCACCGATCGTCGCTGGATTCCGGGTCTGCGCGCTTTGCGCGCATCCCGGAATGACCGCCGGCGGGCAAATCCGCTGGGTAGGTCTGCGACGATTCAATCACTATGCAGTGATTTTCCGCTCCCGTTCCGCCATGGATCATGATTCCCATCCATGATCCGTCGCGTTATTCTGCTGCATGAATTCGCAGCCCACGAGGAGCGCAATGGACGAGATCGATTTATCGTTGAAAATGAGGCGGCTTGCGGCCTGGCTGGATCGAAGATGCCAGCCCGACAGCCTCATTCGAAAACAATTCCAGGGCCCCCCCTTCGGCGGCTGTTACATCACCATCGATCCCGACCGTCAGGGTCCGTTTGCATCCGCCAATCTCAACCGCGCCTATTTGTGCGGAACAGAAGCGGGAATGGATTTCGACAGTGTCGCGCGGTTGATCGATCTGTTCGCAAACGAAGGCGTGAAGCGGTTCTTCGTCTGGCTCAGCCCCGGCCCCAACATGGATGTGGTGCGCCGGTGGCTGGAGGGAAGCGGGCTTTCCCGCATTCGACGTACCGGCTATCCGACCCTGTGCCGCAGCGAGGCTTCGCCGATTCAATTCAGAACCGATCTCGAAATACGCGAGGTCAGCATCGACGAGATCGAAGGAGCCCGCGACGAGCTAGGCGAGACGCTGTGGCCTGAATATGCGCGGTCCGCGGGTAGCGACGGCTTCTTCCACTACATGGCGTTTGACGGCGGCCGCCCGGTGGCCATCGCGGCCCTCTGCGTGTTCGAGGACCTTGGATATCTGACGGCGGCGGCGACCGCCGAAAGTCATCGCAAACGTGGCGCTCAACAGGCCCTCATTGCCAAGCGGGTCGAGCGGGCCGAAGGGATCGGTTGTTCGCTGCTGGTGTCTGAAACCCTCCATATGCTTGAGCATTCCTATCGCAATCTGCAACGGGCCGGCTTTCAGGAAGTGTACGAAAAAGAAGTCTACGAATGGAGCGCCCGAACAGTCCCCGTTGTTGCGGGCGATCGATAGATCGATACAGCGGCGGCGCGCCTGCGGCATGGTGATTCTGCGCAATGCTTGATTCCCGCCGCAACATTACCCTGGCCTGCGCCCTGAGCGCGCTGGCCGGCTATGTCGACGGCATCGGCTTCCTGCATCTCGGCGGCCTGTTCGTCTCCTTCATGAGCGGCAACTCGACACGGATGGGCGTCAGTCTTGCGGAGGGGCATTGGTTGGGCGCGATCGAGGCGCTCGGCTTGGTCGCGATGTTCGTGATCGGCGCCGCCGCCGGCAGCCTGATTGTGCTCGGCCGCGGCGCCAATCGCCAGCCCTGGGTGGTGCTGGCGGAAGCATTGCTGCTCGCTGCCGCGGCCCCTTGTCATGCGTTCGACCTGCCGAATGTTGCGATCGCCGCGATCGTGCTGGCGATGGGAATGGAGAACGCGGTGTTCCAGATCGAGGGCGGCGCCGGCCTCGGTCTCACCTACGTCACCGGCGCGCTGGTCAAGGTCGGCCAACTCGCAGCAGAGGCGCTGACCGGCGGCGCGCGCTGGGGCTGGGCTTCGAATCTGCTGTTGTGGGCGGCGCTGGTGGCGGGTTCCTTGTGCGGTGCGCTCGCCTATTACTGGATCAATCTCGCCGCGATCTGGTTTGCCGCCGCTGCTGCGCTGGCGTCAAGCGCGATCGTTGCCGCGACAATTCACCTATAGCCAATTCACCTACAGCATTGACAGCTGACGCAGCTTGTACGATCTGAGCAGCGACGATGCCCGCTTACCGGGCGGCCCAACGGGATTGGCAATGACAGCCGTGAGCAAAGCCCTTGCCGCCTGCCTGATCGGTTGGCCGGCCGCGCATTCGCGATCGCCCCTGATCCATCACTATTGGCTGCGCACGCTCGGCATCGAGGGCGGCTACAATATCGAGGCGGTACCGCCCGAAGGCTTTGCCGAGTTCGTGCTGCATCTGTCGACCCACGGCTTTGTCGGCGCCAATGTCACCATTCCGCACAAGGAGCGTGCGCTGGCGTTGACCAAGCCGGACGCGCGCGCCCGCGCGGTCGGCGCGGCCAATACGCTGTGGTACGAAGGTGGCGAACTGTGCTCGACCAACACCGATATCGAAGGTTTCATTTATAATCTCGACGCCTGCGCGCCGGGATGGGACACGGTCGAGGATGCGCTGGTGCTCGGCGCCGGCGGCTCGTCGCGCGCGGTGGTGTTCGGATTGATCGAGCGCGGCGTCAGCCGTGTGCATCTGGCAAACCGGACCGTGGAGCGGGCGACTGGTGTACGTGCCGCTGGAAACGCCGTTGCTGTCGGCGGCGCGGGCGCGCGGACTAAAGACCGCCGACGGGCTCGGCATGCTGCTGCACCAGGCGGTGCGCGGGTTTGAACTCTGGTTCGGAACGCGCCCGGAGGTCACGCCCGAGCTTCGCTCTCTGGTGGAAACCGATCTCACAAAGCTTTGAGGCGGAATATCGTTGAGACGCTGGTGTCCAGTGTTAGGTGATGCCCGCCGGAGGTCCCGTTCATGCCCGTCCATCGTTCAACCCTGACCCGCCCGCTGATTGCAGTTGCGATGGTGGTCGCGTCGTCCTTGTATGCGATCGCGCAACAGACCTCGCCGTCGCGGGTTCGCGGCACCATCGAAGCCGTTGACGGCGATGTGCTGTCTGTGAAATCGCGCAGCGGCGAGGACATCAAGCTGCGCATGACCGGCGACCTGCGGGTGGTGGGCATCGCCAGGATTTCGCTTGATGACATCAAGGTCGGCTCCTTCATCGGCACCACCACCGTGCCGGGGCCGGACGGCGAACAAAAAGCGGTCGAAGTGCATGTGTTTCCCGAAGACATGCGCGGCACCGGAGAGGGCTCGAGGCCGTTCGATTTGCGCCCCAACAGCACCATGACCAATGCGACGGTGGCCCAGACCGTGGCCGGCAACGACGGTCAAACCCTGACGATCAAATACAAGGACGGCGAGAAGAAAGTCGCGGTGTCGCCGGACACCCCGGTCGTAACCTATGTACCCGCCGACAAATCCGACCTTAAGGCGGGCGCCAAGGTGATCGCCGTCATGAAAAAGCTGCCGGATGGCACCTTCGAAACCAACCGCGTCAGCGTCGGCCGCGACGGGCTGACGCCGCCGATGTAAATGGTGGCGCTGCCGTACGGAATAGCCCTGGGGTTGCGGTGTTTCCCCCATTACCGGGAAAAGCCCAGGAAGGGGAGAACCATGCCGAACATTTCTTCGTTGAGGCCGCGCCTGTTCGCGGCGTCGTTGACTTTAGTATCCGTACTCGGATCGGTGGCATGGGCTCAGCAACCTCCCACGGTCCGGATCCGCGGCACCATTGAAAGCGTCGATGGCGCCATGCTGGCGATCAAGTCGCGCGAGGGCACCGACATGAAGGTCCGGGTGACCGATAATGTGGCGGTGTTTGGCGTCGCCAAAACCGAGCTGTCGGAAATCAAACCGGGGTCCTACATCGGCGTCACTGCGATGCCCGAGCCCGACGGCACCCAGAAGGCGGTCGCGGTTCATATTTTCCCGGAAACCCAGCGCGGCGCAGCCGAAGGCTTCCGGCCCTGGGACCAGCGCGCGGGCAGCACCATGACCAACGCCACCGTCGCCGAGACGGTCAAAGGCACCGACGGCCAGAATATCCTGGTGAAATACAAGGACGGTGAAAAGAAAGTCGTGGTGCCGCCGGACACGCCGATCGTGACATTCGTTGCGGGCGACAAGTCCGAGCTCAAGCCGGGCGCCAAGATCATCATCTTCGGCGCGACCAAGAAGGATGACGGCACGCTGGAAGCCAACCGCGTCAATGTCGGCCGCGACGGCATCACCCCGCCGATGTGATGCGCCATCGTCATTGCGAGCCAACGGGTCGCGCGAACGCGCGCCCGATGACAGGCTCCGCGAAGCAATCCAGATGCTGCAAAACGAAAGCTGGATTGCTTCGTCGCTATCGCTCCTCGCAATGACGGGGGCTATCGTTCAAATCGCCAGCACGTGGTCGTCGATCTCGGCGATGGTGTTGACGCCGCACAGCCCCATGGTGACGTTGAGTTCGTTGCGGATGATGTCGATCGCCTTGGCGACGCCGGGGCCGCCGAAGGCGCCGAGGCCATGGATGTAGGCGCGGCCGATCATGCAGGATTTGGCGCCGAGCGCGAGCGCGCGCATCACGTCCTGGCCGGAACGAACGCCGCCGTCGAACATGATTTCCATCTGCGAGCCGACGGCGTCGACGATCTCCGGCAAGACTTCGATCGATGACGGGGCGCCATCGAGCTGCCGGCCGCCGTGGTTCGAGACCACCAGCGCCTGTGCGCCGGTCTTCACCGCTTCCTCGGCGTCCTCAACGTCGAGAATGCCCTTCAGGATCAGCTTGCCGGGCCAGATGCTGCGGATCCACGCGACATCCTTCCAGTTCAGCGTGGTGTCGAATTGCGTCGAGATCCAGGTCCCCAGCGCGGTAATATCGTCGGTGCCTTTGAGATGGCCGACCAGATTGCCGAAGGTGCGGCGCTTGCCGCGCAACACCCCGGACACCCATCCAGGCTTGCTGGCGAAATCGAAGAACTTCGACACGCTCCATTCCGGTGGCACCGTCATGCCGTTCTTGATGTCCTGATGACGCTGGCCGATCACCTGCAGGTCGACGGTCAGCACCAGCGCGCTGCATTTTGCGGCGATCGCGCGCTCGATCAGCGCCTTGATGAAGCCGCGGTCCTTCATGACGTAAAGCTGAAACCAGAACGGTTTGTCGACGTTGGCCGCAACGTCCTCGATCGAGCAGATCGACATCGTGCTCAGCGTGAAGGGAATGCCGGCGGCGTGCGCGGCGCGACAGGCATGGATCTCGCCATCGCCGTGTTGCATGCCGCATAGTCCGATCGGCGCCAGGATCAGCGGCAGCGATGCGGGCTCCCCGAGGATGGTGGTCGAGAGATCGCGTTTCGACACATCCACCAGAATGCGCTGCCGAAACTTGATCTGCTGAAGATCGTCTCGGTTGGCGCGCAGCGTTTCCTCGGCATAGGAGCCGCGATCGGCGTAGTCGAAAAACGCCTTCGGCACTTTGCGCATATGGACCTGGCGCAGATCCTCGATGCAGGTGATGTGTTTCATGGACGCTCCCGGCACTTCTTGTAATTCTTCAGTCGGGCAGTCATCTAGCATGGTTGGGCCATCCGCAAAATCGTGTCGCGGAACGGGCTTCCAACCAGGAGGGCATCCATGACCGGACCACGCTCCGACCTCAAAGATGCTCAAAGCAGAGAGAAGCGCCAGCTGGATCAGGCATTGGAGGAAGGGCTGGAGGAGACTTTTCCGGGGTCGGACCCGGTCAATGTCACCCAGCCGCCGCCCTCGAAAGGCGACCATCACGTCAAGCGCACGGGTTAGCGCTGCGGTGTTCCAAGGCAGGGGAACCGGTGGTATTGCGTGCGTTAACAATATGTTAACAGCTCAGGTCCGGTTTTGACGATGGTAATGATTCATCATATTTTTTGAAGCCATCTTAGCTCCGAAGGCATTATAAGGCGTGCACGTTGTGATGGACGGGCGTTTAAGTATTCTCGCGGGGTGGTTTGAGAATCCTTGAAAGCCGCTCGGGGGACATATGAGCCGCAAATATTTCGGTACGGACGGGATTCGGGGTCGTGCCAATGGTCTGATTACACCGGAGCTGGCGCTCAAGGTCGGGCAGGCGGCCGGATTGGTGTTTCAGCGCGGCGAGCACCGCCATCGCGTCGTGATCGGCAAGGACACGCGGCTTTCCGGCTACATGATCGAATATGCGATGGTGGCCGGCTTTACCTCGGTCGGCATGGACGTGCTGCTGCTCGGCCCGATGCCGACGCCGGCGGTGGCGATGCTGACCAAGTCGATGCGCGCCGATCTCGGCGTGATGATTTCCGCCTCGCATAATCTGTTCGAGGATAACGGCATCAAGCTGTTCGGTCCGCAGGGCTTCAAGCTTTCCGACGACGTCGAAAAGCAGATCGAGCAATTGCTGGATGAATCGCTCGACAGGCGTCTGGCGCAGAGCGCCAGTCTCGGGCGTGCCCGCCGCATCGACGGCGTTCATGACCGCTATATCGAATTCGCCAAGCGCACGCTGCCGCGCGATCTCAGCCTCGACGGCTTGCGCGTGGTGGTCGATTGCGCCCACGGCGCGGCCTATAAGGTGGTGCCGGAAGCGCTGTGGGAGCTGGGTGCCGATGTTATTGCCATCGGCGTCGACCCGGACGGATTCAATATCAACAAGGAATGCGGATCCACTTCGCCGGCAGCACTATGCCGCAAGGTTCGCGAAATGCGCGCCGACATCGGCATCGCGCTCGATGGCGACGCCGACCGCGTCATTCTTGTCGATGAGCGCGGACACCTGGTCGATGGCGACCAGTTGCTCGCGGTGATCGCGCAAAGCTGGAAGGAAGATGGCCGCCTCGCCAAGCCGGGTATCGTCTCCACCGTAATGTCGAATCTCGGATTGGAGCGCTTTCTCGAAGGCCAGGGTATCGAGCTCGTGCGCACGCAGGTCGGCGACCGCTATGTTCTCGAACAGATGCTGAGCCGCGGCTACAATATCGGTGGCGAGCCTTCCGGTCACATCATTCTGTCGGACTACGCCACCACCGGCGATGGTTTTGTCGCGGCGCTGCAGGTGCTCGCGGTGGTGCAAAAACTTCGCCGCCCGGTGTCGGAGGTCTGTCATCGCTTCGAGCCGCTGCCGCAGATCCTGAAGAACGTGCGCTATCGCAGCGGCAAGCCGCTCGACGATGCCGACGTCAAGTCGGCGATCGACGCCGGCGAAAAGCGGCTCAACGGCCATGGCCGGTTGCTGGTCCGCTCGTCCGGCACCGAACCGGTGATCCGGGTGATGGGCGAGGGCGACGACCGTATCCTGGTCGAGGAAGTGGTCGACCACATCGTCTCGGCGCTGGGCCATGCCGCGGCGGCCTGAGCGCGATTAGCCGGGTCCAATCGCATCGCAGCCATTATCGAATAGTGGTGGTGACCGCAGCGCGGCCATCGTAGGAAATCCGTGTCGCGAATCTTCCGGGATCGATCTCTTGAACAAGCCTGTCGTCGTCTCCGATGAAGTGCTGGTCGCGCCGGTGCTGGTTCCGGATGTGACGTCCGGTTCCATCGCCGGCACGGCGGGCGCAGCGCCGGCCTACATCGTGCTGGCGGGAATCAGCTTCTCGCATTTCCTCAACGACACCATGCAGTCGCTGATCGCGTCGATCTATCCGATCCTGAAAGACAATTACGCGCTGGACTTTGCCCAGATCGGATTGATCACGCTGGCGTTCCAGTTCACCGCGTCGCTGTTGCAGCCGGTGGTCGGATATTTCACCGACAGGAAGGCACAGCCGTTTTCCCTCGCTATCGGCATGGGATCTACCTTCTTCGGCCTGCTGTTGCTCAGCGTCGCTCAGCGTTACCCCGTCATTCTGGTCGCCGCCGCGCTGGTCGGCCTGGGCTCGGCGGTGTTCCATCCGGAGTCGGCGCGGATCGCGCGGCTGGCGTCGGGCGGCCGCTACGGCTTCGCGCAATCGGTGTTTCAGCTCGGTGGCAGTTTCGGTACCTCGATGGGCCCGGTGCTGGCGGCATTGATCGTTGTGCCGTTCGGTCAGCCAAGCATCGCCTGGTTTTCCTCGATCGCATTTCTGGCGACCGTCATCCTGTGGCGGATTGGGCTCTGGTACAGGCCGCAGATCGCGGCCAGGAAGTTCGCACCCGTCGAACCGCATCCGGACGGGCCGGATTCGCGACGCGTCAAGATCGCGCTCGTCGTGCTGGTCGCACTGCTGTTCTCCAAGCAGCTCTATGTGTCGAGCCTGTCGAGCTATTACATCTTCTATCTGATCGACAAGTTTGCGGTTTCGACCCAGGCCGCCCAGCTTTATCTCTTCATCTTTCTTGCCGCCAACGCGGTCGGGGCCTTCTTCGGTGGGCCGCTAGGTGATCGCTTCGGCCGCAAATACGTGATCTGGTTCTCGATCCTCGGTGCGCTGCCGTTCACGCTGGCGCTGCCTTATG
>WNGK01004190.1_pt1 | contig 19710 bp, 19 predicted proteins | sample 5400601 | NCBI WGS metagenome assembly WNGK01 (sample SAMN13153376, study PRJNA577476) | soil metagenome | isolation source: 60 cm soil or saprolite under Garry oak tree replicate 1 | place: USA:California | collected 2016-06-15
TTCAAGCAGCTCGTCAACGAGATCGCCATGCTCATGGCCTACGAGGTGACGAAAGACCTGCCGCTCGAGACCGCGGAAGTGGAAACCCCGCTCGAGCGCATGCGGGGCGTCCGCGTAGCGGGGAAGAAGCTCGCCCTCGTGCCGATCCTGCGCGCCGGACTCGGCATGGTCGAGGGCATCGCGCAGCTCATCCCGTCGGCCCGCGTCGGCCACATCGGCATCTACCGCGAGCACGACACGCTCGAGCCGGTCGACTACTATTTCAAAATCCCATCGGGCGAAGACGCGCGCGATTTCTTCGTGCTCGATCCCATGCTCGCCACCGGCGGCTCGGCGGCGGACGCCGTGAGCGCGCTCAAGCACGCCGGCGCCCAGCGGATCCGCTTCCTCTGCCTCGTCGCCGCGCCCGAGGGCGTGCGGCGCATGCTCGAGACCCACCCCGACGTCCCCGTCTTCGCCGCCGCGCTCGACCGCGAGCTCAACGACCACGGCTACATCCTGCCGGGGCTGGGAGACGCGGGCGACCGGCTGTTCGGCACCCGATAAGGCCCATCGGTGGTTTGACATTTTACGTCATATTGCTATATTGTGACGTAATTCGTCATATCAAATAAATGTGACATAAAATGTCAAAGTCCTACGTCGCCTTCATCGCCGACGCCATCGCTTCGCGCGAGCTCTCCCCGGCCACCCGCGCCCGCCTCCAGGCCGACGCCCGCGCCGCCGTGAAGGACCTGAACCAACGCTACCGCCGCGTCCTCGCCGCCCGCTTCGCCGTCACCCTAGGCGACGAGCTGCAGTGCCTGCTCCCGACGCCCCAGCCGGTATGGGACCTCGCGCACGACGTGCGCGCCCGCCTCCCCGCCGTCGATTGGGTGGTGGCGTGCGGCCGGGGACCGATTACGACACCCCTCGCCCCCACGGCCCCCGAGATGGACGGCCCGTGCTTTCACGAAGCCCGGGCCGCGATGGACCGCGCCAAGCGACAGCGCCAGGTGTTCGCGTTCGGCGGCTTCGCTCCCGCGCTCGAGCCGCTCGCCAGCTATTACTCCGCGCTCTACTGGAGCTGGACCCCCCGCCAGCGCCGTACCGCGACCCTGCTGCGGCTGGGCGACCAGGCGGCCACGGCGGCCCGGCTCGACGTCGATCGCAGCGCGATCTCCCACCTCGCCCGCCGCATGGCCTGGCCCCTCGTGGCCGCCGGCGATAAGATGTTTCGGGCACTCCTGGAGGGGGACCCCGCGTGAATCCGTTGTTCGTCGTTCCGCTGCTCGCCTATACGCTGGCCGCCACGCTCTGGCCCGGCCAGGTGGACGGTCGTCGCCGCGCCCGCACGCTGCTGTTCGGCGAGGCGCTGTTTGTGATCGCGGCGCTCGTCCTGGGCACGCTCCTCGCCCCGCTGGCACGACCGAGCGTCGATGGACTCTGGTGGGGGCGGGTGGCCCTGTTGGCCACCGCCTATCTCTACGTCTCTGGTCGGGGGATCGTCCTGATCCGGAGCGTCCTCGAGCTACCGACGCTGCAGATGCGGCGCGACGAAGACCGCACCGCCGGCGCGATCGATGTCGCCCGCGGCCGCGCGGTGGGATCGCTGGAGCGGGCCCTCGCCCTCACGTTGGTCTTGCTGGGCGACTACGCCGCGGTGGGGTGGATCATCGCCGCCAAGTCGCTCGCCCGCTTCAAGCAGCTCGAAGATCGTGAGTTCGCTGAGTACTTCCTGGTCGGCACCCTCGCTTCCTTTCTGCTCGCCCTGCTCGTCGGCCTGGGCATCCGCATTCTGTTGAGGCAGGCCTAGCTCCCTAGTCCCCGCGCAACCCTCCCACCCCGAGCAGTGTCACAGAGTTAACCGACACTGCCTCCTGCCCCCCGCTCGGAGCCTGGTGGACGAACGCGAACTGATAACCCGAGTCCGGGCCGGGGACGGCGCCGCCGAGCGCGCGCTGTACGACGCCCATGTGGACCGCGTCTACCGCCTCGCCTACCGGCTCGCGGGAGACGATGAGCTGGCGCGCGAATTCACCCAGGACACGTTCGTCCGCGCGTTCGAGCGGTTGGGCGGGTTTCGAGGCGAGGCCAAGCTGTCCACCTGGCTGCACGCCATCGCGACGTCGGTCGTGTTGAAGGGGCTGCGCAAGGTGAAGCGCTTCCGCCAGCGGGAAACGGATCTGGACGAAGCCGTGGCGACGTCCGCCGGCGGGCGCGCCGCCGAGCCGGACCTGAAGCGGCGATTGGCATTGGCGATCGACGGTCTGCCCGAGGGCTATCGCATGGTGTTCGTGATGCACGACGTCGAGGGATACACGCACGAAGAGATCGGTGCGAGCCTCGGCATCGAAACCGGAACGTCGAAGGCGCAACTGTCGCGGGCGCGGGCCAAGCTGCGCGATGCGCTCGCGGATTTCGAGGGGGAGTGGGTCTCATGACGGACGATCGGTTCGAGGAACGGCTGCGGGACGCGGCGCAAGACTACCACCGCCCCCCCGCCACGCCGCGCGAGGAGCTGTGGCGCGGCATCGCGGCGGCGCGCGCGGCGCGGCAGCGGCGGATCGTCCCATTCCGTCCTGCCCTTGGTTGGGGTGTGGGCATCGCCGCCGTGCTCGCGCTCGGCGTGGCGATCGGGCGCTGGAGTGCGACGGGCTCCCCGCCGAGCCCCGGCGGTGGGGGGACGGGCGAGCGCACCTCCGCGTTCGTCTATCAGCTCGCCGCCGCTCAATACCTCACCCGCACCGAGGCGTTGCTCACGGGCTTCCGCGCGGAAACCCGTGCAGGCGTGCCCACGGCGCAGTTTTCAGTTCAGGCCCGCGACCTGCTTTGCACGACGCGACTCATGCTCGACTCGCCCGCAGCTCGAGACGTCAGGCTGAAGAGCTTACTGGAAGACCTGGAGCTGGTCCTGGCACAGATCGCGCAGCTCCCCTCGAGCGGCGATCGAGACGACGTGCAGCTCATCAATCAAGGGTTGGAGCAACGCAGCGTGTTGCTGCGGCTCCGGACGGCAGGCCCGGCCGCTCCTGGTTCCGCTCGCACACAAGGAGCATTGTGATGCAAGGTCTACCGCTAATCGTCGCGGCGACGCTGGGATGGCAGCAACCGGTCGCAGCGCCTCACGTCATCCTGGCACCAGTGCAGGCCCAGGCGGCGCTCGGCGCCCTGCACGCCTTGGACGGCCTGGACGCGCTCCATGCGCTCGATGCCCTGGATGCGGACGAGGGGCGGGTCCTGCAGGACGAGCAGGACCCGACGGACTCGCTCTGGCGGGCCGCACACCAGGCGCTCAACCGCGCGGACTATCAGAGTGCCGCCAATCTTTACGGGAACCTTGCCCGCCGTTATCCGAGCGCTGCACGCGCCGGCGATGCGCTCTATTGGGCGGCGTTCGCGCTCTACAAGAACGACAACCTCGACCGTGCGCGCAGCCTCCTCGTCACTCAGCAGCAGCGCTACCCGAAGGCGGCGACGTTGCGAGACGGCGACGCGCTCCTGGCGCGAGTGCAGGCCGCCCTGGCAAAGCAAGGGGACCGGGAAGCCGCCGAGTGGATCCAACGGCATGCGCAGCCTCCGGCCGACACCGGCGGTACGCGCGGAGGGAGTTGCCCCGGCGAGGATGACGACGATGACCTGCGCATCGCGGCGCTCAACGGCCTCCTGCAGATGGATGCCACGAACGCGCTGCCGATCCTCAAGAAAGTGCTGGCGCGACGCGACTCGTGCTCGGCCGGCTTGCGCCGCAAGGCCGTGTTCATCGTGTCACAGAAGCGTGGTACCGAGACGGAGGACATTCTCCTCGACGTCGCCCGCCACGACCCCGATCCGGAAGTGCGCCAGCAGGCCGTGTTCTGGCTGTCGCAGGTGGGCAGCGATCGTGCCGTGACGGCCCTCGACTCGATCCTCCGTAGCGCCACGGATCCCGAGCTCCAGGACAAGGCAATCTTCGCGCTGGGCCAGATTCATCAAGGGCGCGCCGGGCAGATCCTGCGCGACTACGCCGCTAACGAGCGCGTCCCGGACGAGGCACGCGAAAAGGCGATCTTCTGGCTCGGCCAGCAGCACTCCTCGGAAAACGCCGCCTTCCTGCGAGAGTTGTACGCGAAGCTCACAGGGGAGGAATTGAAGGAGAAGGTGATCTTCTCGCTCTCCCAGATGGGCGGCGCGGACAACGGGCGCTGGCTGATGGATGATTTTCGTGTACTCGCAGCGTCACGAGGCCGCGGCGCTCGATCAGCTGATCCGCATCGCGAAGGCGGAGCAGGACAAGGAGCTCCGCAAGAAAGCTATCTTCTGGCTCGGCCAGTCCCACGACCCCCGCGCCGCGCAGGTCTTGTTGGAGATCATCAATCCGTGACCGGTCGACTGGTGCTCGCCTGGGCGCTCGTGGCCGGGCCCGCGGCAGCCCAGCGCCTTGGTGCGCGGGTCGCCGCCGCGCCCGACGGCACGGTCTGGCTGAGCTTCGCCGCCCGTCCCGGTGTGTGCGGCGACGGGCGGCATGTCATTGCCCTCGACTGCGCCGGCGGCCGATGCGGGAGACGGGGATGGGGGCATACCATCACGGTCGACGGCGGCTTCGATGGCGACGAGGTCGAGTACGATTGCGAGCCGGGACCGGTGCGCGTCTCGCTCACCGTCCGGACCGGCCAGGTGCGGTCGCTCCGCACCTACGTGGGAGGGCACTGGGTCACGCCGTCTCGAGACGCCGCGGTCACCGACCTCGGCACCGTGTCGCCGCGCGACGCCGTGGACTTCCTGCTCGACCTCGCGACACGGGAAGACACGCGGGGGGGAGAAGAGGCGATTCTGCCCGTGACCCTCGCGGACTCGGTCATCGTCTGGCCGATGCTGTTGAAGCTCGCCCGTGACGACCGCGCGCCTCGCCGCACGCGCCGTCAGGCGGTGTTCTGGCTCGGCCAGGCCGCGGGAGACGCCGCGACCCGCGGCCTCGCCGACCTGGTCGACGACGGCGACGTGGACCGGGACGTGAAAGAGCAGGCGGTGTTCGCCTTGTCCCAGCAGCCGCGCGACGCCGGTGTGCCGGCACTCATCCGGATCGCCCGCACGCACCCGGAGCGTGGCGTCCGGCGCAAGGCCCTGTTCTGGCTCGGCCAATCCGACGACCCGCGCGCGCTTGGGCTGTTCGAGGAGCTGCTGACCAAGCCCTGAGAGAGTCCCCATCGCCGCTCGTCCCCCTTCCCTCCACCGCCTTCCCTTGTTGTCTTTCCCCCATGCCGTTCTGGACTCTGAGCCGCAAGGTCGTCGCGGCGCTGATCGTCATGGTCGCCCTCACCTTCGGTTGGGCGGCCGTCGTCGTCGCCGTGGCGCTCGCCGGAGCGCATGATGAAGCACGCTCGGCCGACGCGATCGCCGTGCTCGGCGCGGCGCAGTACAACGGCCGACCGTCGCCCGTGTTCCGCGCGCGGCTCGACCACGCGGCGGCACTGTACCAGCGCGGGCTCGCGCCAGTCGTCCTCGTGACCGGTGGGGTAGGGTCGGGCGACACGGTGAGCGAGTCGGAGGTGGGACGGCGCTATCTCGTGAAGGCCGGACTCCCCGACGGCGCCGTCGTCGGGCTGCCGGCGGGGGCGAGCACGTCGGCCTCACTCGCAGGGGTCGCCCAGTGGTTCTCCGGGAAGGACAACCGCCGCGTACTGCTCGTGTCCGACGGGTTTCACATGCTACGGCTCCGCATCATCGCCACCCGGCTGGGACTCGTGCCGTTCACGTCGCCCGCCACCAACTCCCCTATCCGGTCGAACCCCCGACGCAACGCGGCCTATTTCCTCGCGGAGGGGTTGAAAGTCCCCGTCACCTGGCTCTTCAACCGCTGAGCGTGCCCATGCAGCTCGAAAGCCGCCGGGTCTATACCGGCCGGGTCGTGCGCCTCGACGTCGACACGGTGCGATTCCCCGACGACTCCACCGGGGAGCTGGAGATCATCCGCCACCCGGGCGCCGCCGCCATCGTGCCGTGCGCTTCCGACCCAGAGGGAGATCCCGATCCCACGATCCTCTTGATCCACCAGTACCGCTACGCCACGGGCGGTCCGCTGTGGGAGATCCCGGCCGGCACGCTCAATCCGGGCGAAGAGCCCGACGCGTGTGCCCGCCGTGAGCTGCTCGAGGAGGCGGGGGTCACCGCCGGTCGCCTGCGGCGGCTGACCTCGATCTGGACTACGCCCGGCTTCACCGACGAGGTGATCCACCTCTACCTTGCGAGCGGGCTCACGGCCGGGACACCGTCGCGCGAACGCGACGAGTTCATCGAGGTCGTGCCACAACCGCTGTCACAGGTCCTGGCCCGCATCCGAGACGGCGAAGTGCGTGACGCAAAGACCGTGGTGGCTATCCTTTATATGGCCGGGTTCGTCCTCGGGGTGTAGCAACCCGCCGTCCCCCGACGAGGACGACGTGTCGGGCCGACTCCACGCTGGATCGGTGAAGGTGCGGCCGCGCCGAGGGTTACGTAGGTGATGCGACGGGTACGGTTCGTGCCGTATCTTTTACTGTAGAGGAAATGCACGGCTTGAACCATGGAGCGGTCCATGCGAGCAACCCTCAAGCGGAATGACCAGGCAGCCGCCACGCCGCGCGCGCTCGAGCGCCAAGCGCTGCACGAGTTCGACGACGGCCGGCTGGTGCTTGAGCACCTGTCGGGCGACCCCCAAGCCTTCGGCACCCTGGTAGACCGCTACCAGACCCGGCTGCTCAACTTCATCAATCGGACCATTGGAGACCGGGAGCGCGCGGAGGACCTCGTCCAAGAGGTCTTTATCCGTGTGTTCCGGCATCTCCACCGCTTCGACCAGACCAAGAAGTTTTCGACCTGGATTTACACGATCGCGTCGAACCTGGCGAAGAACGAGCTCCGGAACCGCAGCCGCAACCCGCTGGTGCTGTTCCAGACGATCAAGAAGCACTGGGAGGCGGACCACCGGCCTCTCCAGTTCGAAGACACCACGGCCCGGCCGGACGACCTGTACCGCAAGCGCTTCCTCAAGGAAGCGGTGGACCAGTGCGTCGACCAGCTACCCACGCACCACCGGGCCGTCTTCGTGCTCCGGGAGCTGGAAGGCAAGAGCTACGCCGAGATCGCCGACATCACGGGCTGCAACCTGGGCACGGTGAAGAGCCGCCTCAATCGGGCCCGGAACAGCTTCGCCCAGCTCATCGAGCCGCTGTTGGAGTAGGCCCCCCCCGGGGCGGGCAGGGGCCGGGCAGGGGCCGGGCAGGGGCCGGGAACCCGGCCCAGGCCCGACGGTACTAGATTCTCGCCATGACGTGCGACGAATTCCTCGAACGGTATACGGATTTTCGTGACGGTCTGATCACCGCCCCACGCGAGCTGCGGCGCTTCGAGCGCCACCTCGCGCGCTGTGTCGGTTGTAGACGATACGACGCCGCCGTGCGACGCGGTGTGCTCGCATTGCAAGCCGTGCGCACGATCGAGCCCTCACGCGATTTCCGACGCCGGCTCGACGCACGACTCGAGCGCGAGCGTCGCGCAACCCGGGACGTGCGGGCGAGTGCGGGGGTAGCGGCGGCGCTGTTTGTCGCGGCGGCGCTCGCGATGCTGGCGCTGGAAGGCGTCCGGCGTCCCGACGTGGCCCGCGCTCCCGTGCTCCCGCCCGTTCCCTTCCCCAATCCCGTTGTGCAGACCGGTGTGCCGTTCGTCTCGTTCCAGGACCCGCGCGCGAGCGTGTTCGCGGGGCCCCAGGCCTCGGACGGCGCCGTGGTCGTCGAGCCCGCGTCCGCAGGTCGGTAGGCTTTCTCTCGCCTCGAGGCCACGGTAACTTCCGCCCCGTATGGGGGCTCTCACCTTTGACGCGCTGCTCCGGAGCCTGAAGCAGGGCGCGCCGGATTCCGTCTACTATCTCCACGGCGAGGAAGACGTGCTGAAGGACGAGGCCGTGCGCGCGCTCCTGGACCGTGCAGTCGACCCGGCCGCCCGCGACTTCAACGTCGACCACCGCACAGCCGCCGATCTCGATCCCGAGGCGTTCAATGCCCTGGTGAACACGCCCCCCATGCTCACGACCACGCGGGCCGTGGTCCTCCGGGGGATGGAGCAGCTTCGCAAGACCGCCAAGGTGCGCCAGGAGCTGCTGCACTACCTCGACTCGCCCAATCCCACCACGGTGCTGGTGCTGGTGCACGGCACCGCTGAGCCGCCCGACGCCGAGCTGGTCCGCCGGGCGACCGCCGTGGAGGTCGCGGCGCTGCCCCCGGAGCGGGTCGAGCGCTGGATGACCCACCGCGCCAAGCAGTTGGGTCTCACGCTTTCGCCTGAGGCCCGGGAGCTGCTCCTCGCCAGCGTGGGAACCGACCTCAGCGGTCTCGCCCGTGAGCTCGAGAAGCTCGCACCCCTGTGCGCCGGACGGCCGGCCAGCCGGGATGAAGTGGCCGCGCTCGTCGGCGTGCGCCGCGGTGAAACGCTCCAGGATTTCATCGACGCGGCCCTCGAGCGGCGGGCCACCGACGCCGCCCGGCTCGTCGAGTCGGTGCTCGAGCAGGCAGGCATGAGCGGCGTCCGCATGCTCACCGCGGTCGGCACCGCCCTCGTCGGCACGGCGCTCACGCGAGCCGAGCTCGACCGCGACGCGCCGCGCAGCGGCGGACCGCGCAGCGATCGGCTCCAGGCCGTGCTCCTGTCGCATCTCCGGACGGCGCGACCGTACGGCCTGGGGAGCTGGGAGCAGACCGCTCTCCGCTGGGCTGGGTGGGCGGAACGGTGGACCGGCGCCGAGCTGCGCGGCGCGCTGCGGCTGGCCCTCGACGCCGATCGCGCCCTCAAGTCGAGCACGCTGATCGACGAAGCCGGCATCCTGGAGCAGCTGGTGCTGTCGTGGGGCGTGCGGGCGAGGGAGGCGGCATGACGGTCAGAGGGTCGGACGGTCGCACGGTCGGACGGGTACTCGTTGTCGCCGCCGCGCTGCTGACCGCCGGTCCGCCCGACCCACTGTCCGCCCAACGCGACACCGTCCGCGTCGCCGTTCTCCGGGTGGCGCAGACCCGTCCCGACTCCGCGCGCGCCATGACTCGCCGGCTGCTCGCGAGCCTGTCGCCGCAAGATTCCGTCTACCCCGGTGTACTCTTCACGGCGGGCCGCATCGCGGCCGACGCAGCGAACGCCGCGACGTATCTGCAGCGCGTCGTGGTCGAGTACGGGCGGTCGGTATGGGCCGACTCGGCGCTGGTGCTGCTCACCCAGCTTTACTTCGCCCAGGGGGATCCCGCAGCCACCGTGCAAGCGGCGGAGCGGCTGCGCCTCGACTATCCCGATTCCCCGTTGCGCGCCCGGGCAGACTTCTGGGGCGCGCGCGCCTACTTCGACCTCAAAGATGACGCGCACGGCTGCCCGTTGATCCGCGAGGCGTTGGACGCCGCGGGCGCCGACGTAGAGTTCAAAAACCAGGTGACCTTTTACGCTTCGCGCTGCACCTCCGCTACCGCCGCACCGGCGGCGGCGGCGCCCGCCACAGCGGGCGACACTCAGACGAGACCCACGCAACCGGCCGCGACGTATGCCGTCCAGGTGACGGCCGTGAAGAGCGCGGCGCAGGTGGACGAGATGCTCACGCGTCTGAAAGTGATGGGCTTCGACGCCCGTGTGGTGCGGGATACGAGCGGCCTCTTCAAAGTGCGAGTCGGGCGGTACGCGACGCACGACGAAGCCGCGCAAGCCCAGCGACGTCTCAAGACCCGGCTCGGTGGCCAGCCGTTCGTGGTGGAGGAGCCGTGATGCCACGAGTCGAGGCGGACACCCCGCTGATGCAGCAGTATCGCGAGATCAAGGCGCGACACCCCGACACCATCCTGTTCTTTCGGATGGGTGACTTCTACGAGATGTTCGAGGACGACGCGCAACTCGCCGCCCGCGAGCTGGGCCTCACCCTCACGTCGCGCAACAATGGCGGCGCGGCGGAGGTGCCCCTCGCCGGCGTTCCCGTCAAGGCAGCGACCGAGTACCTGCGCCGGCTGATCGGCCTCGGTCACCGCGTGGCGATCTGCGAGCAGGTGGAGGATCCCAAGCTCGCCAAGGGCCTCGTGCGGCGGGAGGTCGTGGAGACCGTCACCCCCGGTACCGTCCTCGCCGACGACTGGCTCGAGCGCAGCCGGAACAATTTCCTGCTGGCCGTCGACGCTCGAAGCGCGCCGGCCGGGCTGGCGGCGCTCGATCTCACGACCGGCGAGCTGCTGCTCGAGACCGCGGCACCGGAGGAGCTCGCGGCGGCGTTCGCTCGCTACGAACCCCGGGAAGTGGTGCTTCCCGGCGGCGCGCCCCCGCCATTCCCACTTCCGGGCGCCATGCGCACTGAGCGCGAGGCGTGGGAGTTCGATCCCGAGCTCGCGCGCGAGGACTTGGCGCGCACGTTCCGAGTGGCTTCCCTCGACGGACTCGGCGTCGAGCCGGGCGACCGCCCTGCGCTGGGCGCGCTCGGGGCGCTGCTCCGCTACGCGCGGGAGCTGAAGCCTGGGGGCTTGCCGCACCTCGCCCGCCCCCGCGTGCTGCGGCGCGGCGACCTGCTGCCGCTCGACGAGATGACCCGGCGCAACCTCGAGCTGGTAGAGCCCCTCCGCGCCGCCCTCCCCGGCCCCCCCGGCTCCCCCGGCCCCCCGGGTGCGGCGGGGACGACGCTGCTCGGCGTCCTCGACCGCACGTTGACGCCGATGGGCGCCCGCCTGTTGCGCAGCTGGCTGCTGGCGCCGCTCGTAGAGCCGGCGGCTATCACGGCCCGCCTGGACGCGGTGGAGGTCCTGGTCGGCGACGCGCGCGGGCGGGACCGTCTACGTGAAGCGCTGGATGGCGTACGCGACGTCGAGCGTCTCGCGGGTCGCGCCGCGCTCGGGCGCGCGACTCCGCGCGAGCTGGGGGCGTTGCGGGATTCGATTCTCCGATTGCCCGATGTCCGAGCGGGGTTGGACGGCCTGGAAGCGCGCGGGCGGGCCACGCTGCTCGAGGAAGCCGCGGAGCGCTTCGATCTCCTCCAGGACCTGGGCGACGAGCTCGCTCGGGCGCTCGTGGAGCGTCCGCCGGCCCAGGCGCCCGACGGCGATGCGATCCGGGTCGGGTACGATCGCGAGCTCGACGAGCTGAAGGACGCTCGCGACGGAGGGAAGCAATACATCGCGGGGCTCCAGGCACGCGAGCGGGAGCGCACGGGCATCTCCTCACTCAAGGTCGGGTTCAACAAGGTCTTCGGCTATTACCTCGAGATCACGAACCCACACCGGGACCGTGTGCCGGCGGACTACGAGCGGCGCCAGACGTTGTCCGGTGCCGAGCGGTTCGTCACCCCCGAGCTCAAGGAGTACGAGGCCAAGGTGTTGGGTGCGGAGGAGCGAATCGTGACGCGCGAGGCGCAGCTGGTGGACACGCTGCGCGTCCGGGTGGCCGAGGCGATCGGCCGGGTGCAGATAACGGCCGGCGTGCTGGCCCGGCTCGATGTGTGGGGCGCCCTCGCCGACCTCGCCCACCGCGAGGGCTATGTGCGGCCGGAGGTCAATGACGGCTTCACCATCCTGCTCGAGGGGAGCCGCCATCCGGTCGTCGAGCGGATGATGGCGCGCGAGGCATTCATGCCGAACGACGTGTTGCTCGACGCGGCCGGGCGGGTGATCCTGCTCACCGGCCCGAACATGGCGGGGAAGTCGACGCTGCTCAGGCAGGTCGGGTTGTGCGTCCTGCTCGCCCAAATGGGCGCATTCGTCCCCGCGCGCCGCGCCGTCGTGGGCGCGGTGGACCGGCTGTTTACGCGGGTGGGGGCGTCGGACAATCTGGTGCGCGGCCAATCGACCTTCATGGTCGAGATGAGCGAGACCAGCGCGATCCTCCACGGCGCGACGGCCCGGAGCCTCGTGCTGCTCGACGAGATCGGACGGGGGACATCGACCTACGACGGCGTCGCGATCGCCTGGGCGGTGACCGAGTTCCTGCACAACACGATCGGCTGCAAGACGATCTTCGCAACCCATTATCACGAGCTCACGCAGCTCACCGAGGAGCTTGCCCACGCGCGCAACTTCAACGTGGCCGTGCGCGAGGCCGGGGAGGAGATCGTATTCCTGCACCGCCTCGAGCCGGGCGGCGCCGACCGCTCATACGGCATCCATGTGGGGCAGCTCGCGGGGCTACCGGCGCCGGTCGTCGGGCGGGCGTGGCAGGTGCTCGCGCTCCTCGAAGCGGGTCACCACGTAGCGCACCAGACTCCGCCCGCACGCCCCGACGCGGCGCAGCTCGCGCTGTTCAGCCCATCGGGCAGCCCGCATCCGCTGCTCGCAGAGCTCGACCGGCTGGATGTGAACACGCTGTCGCCGCTCGAGGCGCTGAATCGGCTCGCGGCGTGGAAGAAGCAGCTCGCGGGGGGACCATGAGAGTCCGGACCATCGCGGTCGCCAGCCTCCTGACCGTCGGTTCCGCCGGGTGCCGCCAAGCACCCCCGGCCGAGCACCCGGGGAGCGGGTCACCCGGCGTCCCGCCGGACCAGGAGCCCCCGGTGGCATTGAACGCCGACTCGCCGATCCAGTACCCCCCCCGGCTGTACGATCAAAAGGTCGAGGGAGACGTGATGCTGCGCCTGTTCGTAGACTCCGTGGGGCGTCTCTCACCGGAGTCGAGCCGGGTGGCCGAATCGAGCGGCTATCCCGCGCTCGACTCGGCGGCGCTCACCGGTGCGCGCAGGCTGCGCTTCGCTCCCGCCCGGCGACACGGCCTGTCCATCGCCACCGCGTTTCTCCAGCCGATCGAGTTTCGTCACCCGCAGGCGAGTGGCGCCGTTTCGAAGGGGGAGCCGGACACCACGCGTCCCCGACCCGCTCCGGTGCGTCCGCCCGTCGCTCCCGCTCCCATGCGCCCAGCGCGGCGCGACACGACGCCGGCGAAGCGGGACACCGTCCCGCGGGTCCCGGATACCACACGCACCGTCCCGGACAGCGCGCCGAAGCCGGATTCGAATGCCGTCCCACACTAAGCCGTACGGCAACATCCTGGAGACGATCGGCTGGACACCGCTGGTCCGGCTGAACCGGGTCGCGCTGGGGATCCGGACGCCGGTCTACGCCAAGGCGGAGTTCTTCAATCCCGGCGGCTCCGTGAAGGACCGGATCGGACTGGCGATGATCGAGGCCGCCGAGCGCGAGGGACGCCTCAAGCCCGGCGGCCTGATCGTGGAGGCCACGTCGGGCAACACGGGAGTGGGGCTCGCGCTCGCCGCCGCAGTGAAGGGTTACCGCTGCATCTTCACCATGCCGGACAAGATGTCGCAGGAGAAGGCGCGGCTGCTGCGCGCGCTCGGCGCCGAGGTGATCATCACACCGACCGCCGTGCCGCCCGACCACCCCGAGAACTACATCATGAAAGGGCGGGCGATCGCCGCGGCGCACCCCAACGCGATCTTCGCCGACCAGCACTACAACCCGGTCAATCCCGAAGTCCACTACCGCACGACCGGTCCCGAGCTGTGGGAGCAAACGGCGGGGAAGATCACGCACTTCGTGTGCGCGCCCGGGACGGGCGGCACCGTTAGCGGGGCCGGGCGGTTCCTCAAGGAGAAGAACCCGCGGGTCCGCGTGATCGCGGGCGACCCGGTCGGCTCGATCTACACCGAGTACGCGCGCACCCGTCAGAAGACCGAGGGCCACCCCTACAAAGTGGAAGGGATCGGCGGCGACAAGTTGCCGACCTCGCTCCACTGGGACGTGATCGACGAGTGGATCACGGTGTCCGACAAGGACGCCCTGCTCATGGTGCGACGCCTGGCCAAGGAAGAGGCCCTGTTCGCCGGAGGCTCGACCGGTGTCAACGTCGTGGCGGCGCTCGACGTGGCGCGCCGGGTGAACGACCCACAGGCGCTCGTGGTGACCGTGCTCGCCGACACGGGGGAGCGGTATCTCTCCAAGGTGTTCAACGACGAATGGCTGCGGGAGAATCAGATCCTCGAAGCGGAGCACGTGTCGGTGGGAGAGCTGCTCGAGGCGCGGAACTCGGGGGCGCCCCCGTTGATCTCCGTCGCCCCGACGGCGACGGTGCGTCAGGCATTGAACCTGATGAGTACGTACAACGTGTCGCAGCTTCCGGTGCTGGACGTCGGCGACGGGGTGGGCGCGGTCTCTGAGCAAGGGCTCATGGCGCGGGCGCTCGAGGACCCGGCGACGCTGGACCAGCCGGTTCAGGATGTGATGGATGGGCCGTTCCCGGTGGTGGATGCGGACCTTCCCGTCGAGCGGCTCACCATGCTGCTGTCGCGCGAGACGCCGGCGGCGTTGGTGCGGCGCGAGGGCAAGATCGCGGGGATCGTCACCCGGTACGACGTGCTCCACCGGCTCGCCGGGATCCACTGATGCGGATCGCGGTGATCACCGGTGGCGCGACGGCCGAGCGCGCGGTCGCCTTCGCCGGCGCCGCCCAGATTGTGGAGGCGCTGCGGAGTCGTGGGCATTCGGTGCGGGTCGTCGATACGGTCACCGGGCTCCTCTCCCCGACCGACGAGCAGCGGCTGCTCACGACGGCCGTTGGCCGGGAGCCGCCCGCGGTGGCCGAGCTCGACGAGCGCGAGCGCGCGATGCTCTCAAACGGGCTCGCCGGGCTCAAGGAGGTCACCGGCGCGGACGTCCTGTTTCTCTGCCTGCACGCGGGACGGGGCGAGGGCGGGATCTTGCAAGCGGTGCTCGACGTGATCGCCGTGCCCTATACCGGCAGCGGGGCGCTGGCGAGCGCGCTCGCCATGGACAAGGACCTCGCTAAGCGGCTGTTCCGAGCGGCGGGCGTGCCCGTGCCCGGGTGGTTCATGGCCCCGGTCGCCCCCGAGGACGTGACGACGGCGCTGGGTTGGCCGGTGATCGTGAAGCCGTCGAAGATGGGCTCCTCCGTGGGGATGACGCTCGTCCGCAACGCCGAGGGGTTGGACGCGGCGGTCCGCGTGGCGCGGGCGTACGATGCGGAGGTCATGGCGGAGCAGTTCATCCCCGGGCGCGAGCTGACGGTGGGGGTGCTGGGCGACGTGCCGCTACCGGTGGGCGAGATCATTCCGAAGCATGAGCTGTTCGACTACGAGTGCAAGTACACGCCCGGGATGTCGGAGGAGCTCTTCCCCGCGAAGCTCGACACAGCGCTGGCGCGGCAGCTGCAGGAGCTGGCGCTGACGGCCCACCGGGCCCTCAAGCTCGGAGGGTACTCGCGCGTCGACTTCCGATTGAGCCCCGAGGGCGACATCTTTTGCCTTGAGGCGAACACGCTCCCCGGCATGACGCGCACGAGCCTCCTTCCTCAGGCCGCCCGGGCCGCGGGGATCGAGTTTCCAGAGCTGTGCGAGCGGATCTGCCGCCTTGCGGGGAACTCGGGGAGCGCGCGCGGGGGATAACAACACGATGGACCCGCAGCGGATGTTCGGCATGACGCCGTGGGTGCGGCGGCTGATCGTCGCCAACCTCGTGGTCTTCCTCCTCCAGGTGACGCTGTTCGTCAGCCCGGCGTTCCTTACCACGTTCGGGTTCGCCCCGCTCGGCGCCATGGCGCGTCCGTGGACGTTTGTCACCTACATGTTCCTGCACGGCAGTTTCCTCCACCTGGCGGTCAACTTGCTGGCCCTGTTCGTGTTCGGGCCGCAGGTCGAGGAGCGGATGGGTGGCGGGGCGTTTCTGCGCTACTACCTGCTGTGCGGGCTGGGGGGCGCGGCGCTGTCGTTTGCGCTCATGCAATTCCGGCCCGTGACCCTCGTCGTCGGCGCTTCCGCCGCCGTGTACGGGGTTCTGCTTGCGTTCGCTTGGGCGTGGCCGGACCAGCCCATCAACGTGTTCCTCCTGCCTACGCCGATTCCGGCGAAGTGGCTCGTCACGTTCTATGTAGCGGTCACGCTCGTACTCGCGCTGCTTTCCACGCGCGATGGTGTGGCGCACCTCGCCCATCTGGGCGGGTTCGCCACCGGCTTCCTCTACCTGAAGGTCGGCGACTGGCGGCTGGGACGAGCCGAGCGCACCCTGCGGCGCCGGACCGAGCCCAGCGTGCTCGTCCATCCGGGGCGCGCCGCACGGGCGAGCGACGCACCCAAGCCGCCGCGTCGCGTCGAGCGCGATCCCGCGCAGGCGGAGATCGACCGCGTGCTCGACAAGATCTCGGCGCGCGGCATCGACAGTCTCACCCCCGCCGAGCGGCGGTTCCTCGCCGAGATGAGCCGCAAGATGCGCGACCACACCTGAGAGCCGCCGCTCGAACAGTCACATCCTAAAATGTCAAGCCGGTCGGGACCTGTGGCGCCGCGCCCACGGGCCGGAGCGCGCTTGTCTCCGGCGGGGCCGGTTCCCAAATTGGGGCCGGCCGACTCATGCTCGTCAATCTCGTGCCGGAGTTTCTCGCGATCCGCGCCGCGCCCGACCCCACCGCGGCCTATCACGAGTATCTCGAGCGCCACAAGCCGGTGCTGCAGAGCTACTGGCACAACTACGTGCTGGACCCGACGTCGCCGCATGCGGAACAAGTGGTCGCGGCGGCGTTGCGCGCCGAGCGCGCGGATCTCGAGCGGCTGCTCGAGGACGTGGACGTCGCGGCGATCGCGGAGGATGCGCTGCAGCGCTCGCTCCAGCAACTCGAGGCGGACTGCGCGGTGGATCTGTACCTCATGGTAGGCGTGGGCGGGGCCAACGCGGGCGAGCTGGTGGTGGGCGGGCGCGGCATGGCCTTCGTGTGTCTCGAGCACTTCACCGGCCGGGCCAATCCCCAGACGTACGGCATGGGACTCGCACCACACCTGTTACCGCTGTGGATCGCGCATGAGGTGGCGCACGCGGTGCGCTACACGTCGCCGACCAGCCGGGCCGACCTGAAGCGCCTGGTGAGCGACCTGCGCGGCTACTACGACTACTGGGACACCGGCAGCCGGGCCACCTTGCGGGAGCTGCTGGCGAACGAGGGGGCGGCCGTGGCGACGGCGCAGGCGGTGGCGCCCGGATTCGAGCCGTGGGAATACTTCGGTTACACCCGCCGGCAGTACCGTCGTACCCGGGAGCTCGACACGTTCCTGCGACGCGCGGCGGCACCGCTCCTGGACGAGACGGGCCTGGGGCTGCGCCTGCGCTTCTTGTCGGGGGGCATGAGCCCCGCCGCCCGCCTGACGGCGGGGAAGGTGCTGCCGGAGCGCGCGGGATACTATCTCGGTCTGCGGCTGGTCGAGAGCTACCTCGCCGAGCGGGGGCTCGCCTCGACGGTGCGCGCGGCGGCCGGGGAGTTCAAGACGGCCGATGAGCGAGCCCTCGGGATCCAGAGCGCATGAGCCCGCGGCCCCGCGCCGAGCGTCGCCAGAACCGGCCGCTGCGGGAGGTCCTGGACGACCTGCTGGGCCACGCACGAGAGATCGCGCGCCGGGCGAAGGAGATGACGCCCGCGGAGCTCGACTACGCGCAGCAGCGGCTGGAGTGGCTCGCGGACGAGGTGTGGCGGCTCGCCACGGGCGAAGCGCCGCCGGGGTAGGGCCGACTACAGCGCCTTCTCGAACCAGTGATGCGCGTACGGCTCGTCATTGAAGGGCCGCACCTCGCGGTATCCGCTGCTCCGGTAGAGGGCTTGCGCCTCGGTCAGGGTCTTGTTGGTCTCGAGCCGGAGCAGCGGTACGCGCCGTTTCCGCGCCAAGGCCTCGAGCCGCTGCAAGATACGTTTCCCAATCCCCAGGCCGCGGGACGCCGGGGCGACCCACATGCGCTTGATCTCGCCGTGGTCGGGATGGCACTTTAGCGCACCGCATCCGACCGGCTCGCCATGCAGCGTGGCCAGGATGAAAAACCCCTGCGGAGGCGTGAGCTCCGTCGCCGTCGCGGGAATACCGAGAGCGGGATCGTATCCGGCCTCGAAGCGCGTGGCGAGCTCGTCGAAGTAGCGCCTGAGACAGTACTGGGCAGCACGACCGCGCGGGTTCTCCACGCGGAGGCGGACGGCACTCGCGAGGAGCAACCGCTCCACGGCTCCCAGGGCGGAGACGAAGGCGGGTCGTTGGGGCTCGGGAAGGCGACTCAACAATGAAGCGGCGGCCTGGTCGGACCGCCGATTCAGGAGCGCCAGCTCTTTTCGGCCCGCCGTTGTCAGCTTCACGCAGCGCACTCGAGCATCGCTGGACGATCGGGCGGTGCGGACCAGGCCTTCGGCCTCGAGCCCTCGCAGCAAGCGGCTGGTGTAGCCCGAGTCCAGGTTCAGGCGCGCCCGGAGCTGTCGCACCTCCATGCCGTTGGGGCCGATCTCGAAGAGGAGGCGTGATGCGCCGAGCGAGCGATCGCGCCCGAGGAAGCGCTCCTCGAGGGCGCCGATCTGCTGGGTCACCGTTCGATTGAACCGACGGATCTGGGCGATCGCGTCCATATATCTGACGTTAGTCAGAGATTTGGCAGCGGGCAAGCACGCCGCACGGCCTTGACACCCATTGGAGCGGCCGACAGGTTAGCACCCCATCGATACGGTTCTGTAGGAGCTACCCGCAGACGCGGGACGGCGTGGCTTGCCACACCCCTCTGGCCACGCTGCTCTCAACGCCGCATTCGTGACGGCCGGCAAGTGACACTCGTGGACCCCATCCGGATCGGGAGGTAGTTATGGCAGCGGATTTCTTCCTTGGCGAGTCTCTGGTAGGCGACGGGAATGAGGTCGCCCACATCGATCTGATCATCGGGTCGAAGTCGGGCCACGCGGGGCACGCCTTCGTCAGCACGTTGGCGAACAACACCGACGGTTTCACCAAGCTGCTCGCCGTCGTCACGCCCAACCTGCCGGCGAAGCCCGACACGCTCCTCTTCAACAAGGTCACCATCAAGAACGCCACGCAGGCCGTGCAGATGTTCGGCCCGGCGCAGGCGGCGGTCGCGCGTGCGGTGGTCGACAGCGTGTCCTCAGGCATCATCCCGCGGGACAAAGTGGACGACTATTGCATCCTGGTGGGGGTGTTCATCCACTGGGAGGCGAAGAACGACAAGAAGATCTACGACTTCAACTATCGGGCGGTGAAGGAATCGATCGAGCGCGCCCTCAAGGGGCAGCCGAAGATCGACCAGGTGATCTCCCAGGCGAAGACGGCCTCGCATCCGTTCGCGGGTGGCGCGGACAAGGCTTGAACTCTCGGGCAGTCGCCTGATTGCACGTCGAGGGGCGGGGGGCTGCCGCCCCTCGACTGCTTTTCGACCCCTGCGTCGACTCATCGTGGAGCATGAATCCTGATGCGTAAGCTGCTGCTGCAGCTGGACAGCTCCAGGCTGCCGAGCGTGTTCGATCGCGTGGTCGCCTACGACGGGGGCGCCGATGAGGTGATGAGCTACGGCGGCATCGCCGAAGCCGACGTCCGCGACTTGATCCACGGCTGCATCTTCACGCGCGGCCCCAAGGATCTGAAGAACACCGCCGTCTTCGTCGGGGGTGCGGACATCGCCGCGGGCGAGCACGGACATCGCCGCGGGCGAGCAACTGCTCGCCGCGGCGACGAAGGCGATGTTCAAGCCCTTTACCGTATCCGCGATGCTCGACTCGAACGGCTCCAACACGACGGCCGTTGCCGCGGTGGCCAAGATGGTGCAGGCAGCCGGGGGCGGGGACGTGCGCGGCAGGCGCGTCCTGATCGTCGCGGGAACGGGGCCCGTCGGGATTCGGGCCGCCGGACTGTTCGCCAAGGCCGGGGCGGACGTGTGTATCACCTCGCGCAAGGCCGACGCCGGCGAGCGAGCGCGTGAGCTCGTGCTCAAGCGCTTCGGCGGGACG
>WNGK01002552.1_pt1 | contig 19707 bp, 21 predicted proteins | sample 5400601 | NCBI WGS metagenome assembly WNGK01 (sample SAMN13153376, study PRJNA577476) | soil metagenome | isolation source: 60 cm soil or saprolite under Garry oak tree replicate 1 | place: USA:California | collected 2016-06-15
GCCCACGCGCGACGTTGATCGGTCCATTGGCCAATGTGCTCGAGCTTAACGCTCAGAATCCCCGCATGGAGATCATCCAAGCGGCTGTTGAAACCGAAGCTGTGAACGGAACGTTTCACAGAACCGTGGTTCCGAAGCCGTCGCACTACGGCGGCAATGTCCTGGCGGTTGGTAATGACCGGTCATTGACACCGCCACCAATACCGTTGTGGCTACCGTGGTGGTCAACTCCATGCCGATCGGCGTAGCGATCACCCCCGACGGAAGCCACCTCTACGTCACCAACTTCCATACGCACAACGTCTCGGTAATTGCCACCGCCACCACCACAGTCCTGGCTACCGTCGCAGACGGCGCCGCCCCGTTCGGCGTGGCCATCATCCCCGATGGCAGGCGCGCCTACGTGGTCAACTTTGTCGACAAATTCGGAATCCGAATTGGCGATGAATCGGGAGAGCTCAACGTTTAGCGTACCGAACCCCATTGCTGGCGTATTGGCTAATTTTGGCTTGGATATATCGGCGTAAAATCTTCTTGAGGATTTGAGGAGCTCTACTTTGCTTCCTCCACGCGTGTGCTGACGATTTTCAATAGCGCTCCCAGACGAGCTAGGCTTTCCCTTCCGAAATAATAGGCTGTTCGGTACTGACCTCCATGGCCCGCAATTGTGAAATCAGGATATCTGATTCGAAAAAAAGCGGAATGACGCTGCGTCTTCAGTTCGGTCTTCAGCGGAGGAGTGAGAAGCATGATCGCAAATGTCTCGCCGCTGCGTTGATCTATAGTTCCGAAAAATTCTGGGTTTTCACCAAGCGACAGCTCTTTTCCCGGCGAGAATTCAGTTGGGACCTTGGCGTTCGTAAACCAGCGCCGATAATGAGGCTGATCAGCCTGCTGGAATGACACTGAGTTCTCGAGGACATACGCCTGTCCCGGCTGTATGCCTTTTGGCGTGACAGTGGAGTCCTGGATCACAATATTTCGGTCCCCGGGCAAGCTGAGGACCCGTTCCAGTTTTACACCCGCAGGGTAGACGTCGGGTGCGTCGTAATCAAACTTTACCTTTGCCTGGGTACCCGCGCTGGCGATGATCTGAAACCTGTATGGGCGGTTGGTGAGGCCCATCCAGTTCATTCGGGTGTACTGGTTGAGGCCCTCCAGTTCCTTAGGTTCGACTCTCGTGGCGAACGTGTCCCGCATGCCGCCGACGGAATTGAAGGCGTTGTGATTCGAATCCTTGAGGACCAATGCGAACGACCTTCCGCCTGCATATGGACTCACGAAACAGCGAATGCTCTGATTTTCCAGAATAACGTCCTCGAAGCCATCGCGATCGTAGTCGAAGGCATAGGCAAGGGCCTTGCCGGGCTCAATTGCCGCCAGCACAACTGTATCGTTCAGTTCGAAAGTTCCAGAGGAAAGATGAAAGGAAAACTGATATAGACCGGACCCCTTCGTCGGCAGGACGCGAATTTCGATTAGCTGATTGGCGTTAGCCGGAATTCTTACCTCCGACGGAACTGCACGAAATTTCAGGTTAGTCCCAGAAATCCCAATCTTTACGGTTTGAGTACGACCGCGCCAGCTCTTCAACCTTAGATGAAAGACAGCTTCGCCAGGCAGGTTCATGCTGGCAAGAGCCGGGTGAACCAGCGGGAAAGCCTGGTCCTCTCGCAGAGGAAAGTTCACCAGCGGACTAAGGCCATACGTAAAGGGTTGATGGACTCTCAGTTCAGAGCGCCAAGTCCAATCCGACGGGGAACCGTGCTCGCGTAGGGTTGCAGTCAAGTTGACGGGAAGACCATCCGGGGCATCCGGCGGCAAGTCAAGCGGCACTTCGACCACGCGGCTGGTTTGCGGGGGGATCTGTACCTTCAGCGGGATGGGGGTCGTCAGGCGGCCAGCTCGAAGAGCGAGATCTCCGCTGAGCAAGCTTTTCCGTGGATTGTGGATCGTCATCTGAACCGTGTTTGTTTCTCCGGCGATCCAGTCATTTTTCGTATGAAAAACAAGCCGAGGTTGCGCCGACCGATACTCAAGCACGAGGGTGCGCCTGAACTCCGGACTGACGCCCTTTGGAATTTTCACAATAAGGAGATGCTGCGCAGCCTGTGTGATCCTTACCAACCTGCCATCAAGCTGAGCCGTCTGCGGCCGGTGTGCCAGTCGCAATGCGATCTCGGCATCGCCGGGCGTGTTGAAGTCGAATTTTAGGGTGCTGCCGTCGTAAGTGGCATGCGTCAACTCCGCGGTGGAGTAATACACTTCGTCCGCAGGGTCGAGTCCTGCAGGCGCCGACCAAATCAGAGCCGTGAGCGGAACTCTCAAAGGCAGTAGCAAGGATTCCCGCGGGCCGAGAGTGATGTCTGGCAGTTGTATCTTCGATGCTTGCTCTAAATTTCCAGATCGCGGATTTCGCGCGGTGACTTCGCCGCGGTACGGCTGGTGAATACTGAAATTCGTCAGACCGACAAAACCGTATGCCCCTGACGTATCGGTTCGCGTTTCGAAGCTGTGGCTACCATGGTCCGCGACTAGTTCTGTGACGTACAACCCTGCTTCGCGTGCAGGTGTGAGAAGCCTCGGCGAGACGACCGAGACTTTCTTGTCGATGGCCGCTGCCTTCATGAGCGCTGAAAGCGCCATGCGAGAGTCTCGTTGAACGTTCTCTGGAAGATCTGCTGTCTTTCCCGAAACAACGCCGCCTTCCATCAGATGAGTACCGGGAGGAAATACCCAGCGCGAAAAATCTCCTCCAAAGAACAACACGTGTCCTTTGCCGTGCTGAAATCGCGCCCCGATAATGCGCCCGCGGGTGTCACGAGCAACGACCGTGACTCCAGACTTCTCAGTCGGAGTCACTGCATACACTCCTCCGACTATGGTCGCATTCGATCCGTCCGCGAAGTGCAACGTGCTGGTTCCCGGAATGAATTGCTGCGGTCCCAGCGGGCTGAGGAACTCGCGCAGAATTGCGCCTCCGGTACTGGATGGCAAAACGATAAGCGTGCCGCCGTCAGTCACGTACTCCACCATCATTCGTTGGGCCTTTTCGGAGTACTCCCCCAGATGCGGGTACTTGGCCGTGTCTTCCCCTGCTTGCGGATTCGGCAAGAGCAGAACGCGATAACGTTCGAAATTCTTCAGCGGCGTGTGATCAGAGTCAATGAGTTCGAAATTGTAATGATCAAATGCGCCTGACCACAGCAGGCGTCCGGCAACGTCTGCAACCTGCTGAATCTCGACGGAAGTCAGGTCTGTCTGCGGATAAGTCGCCATTGGATAAACAATCCCTGCGTCAGCCGCGAGATGGGTAGAAGCGAGCAGCGGGCCCACGCCCTCGAGCAGTCGTCCAGTGCGCCGAATGTAAGGTGCGCGCCCATTTTCTCCTCCGGCAAAGGTGATGGCATTCTCCTGGGTGTAAAAGTAGTTTGCCCACGGGCACTCGTAACCCGCTGGATAAAGCGTGTCATTTGCGGGATGATGGCTCAGCCCCTTTAGCCCGTTTTGGAGCATCACGCGCATGGCCATAAGCGTGTTGGAGGGGTGGGTCAGGCGCGCATACGTGTCCTTGTCGTCGAGGTCCCAGCCTGCAAGAAACTCAATATGAGTGGGCGGGAATAAGGGTTCTGTTTCCAAGACTTCCGTCAGAAATTTGTTCTTGGCTGCCTCATACAAATCCGAGTAGCCCCCCGGGCCGAACGACTGATAGTCCTGTCCGGTGTTCCAGAACGGCTCGGCCGTGGCATCATTGGATTCCGCGTTCAGGCGCATGTCCGCGCCATTGATGTAATAAGGAATCGCGCTGTTATGCGTGGCCTCTTTTGCGTAGCTGCGCAGCAGGTCCATATATTTCCAGAAATTCGGGCCGTTATAGTTCTCACGGCCGAGCGCTTGGTCATCATCGATTTGAATATTGATCAGTGGCCCACCGTTTTCCGCAAGCAATGGATCGACCAAGGCAAATACGTCGTGAAACCACCGTCGTGTATGGTCCAGGTGAGTCTGGTTTTGCAACCACTTAGTTGCCGCCTCTTCCGACTTGTCATACTGCAACTGGTTCCAGAGGGGATAGCGCCCTTCGAGAATGCTCTGTTCGGACATGCCATATTCCGGGCGCCGAAGCAGCCAATCCGGATAGCCGCCGTTCCGCCACTCATCGGTGAAATACGGCCCGGGCCGAAACGTAAGCTTGAAGTCCATCAGATCAATCAAGCGGAGCAAATACTTTAGGTCGCGGCGTGGATTGGTGTGACCGTCGAAGTCGAGGACGCCCTCTTCCGGCTCCTGCCAATTCCAGAGGGGATAAAGATCAATGGTGTTGACGCCCAGCGCCTTCAGGTGCAGTAAGACTTCCGCCCATCGATCACGCGGAATGCGGTGGTAGAAGAACGCAGCGCCGTGCATGAGGAATGGCTTGCCATCTACCCAATACTCCGGATAGGTGTTTACGACGCGGAACTGATTATTGGGCGTACCAATGACTGGCTTGATTTCGTCTTGTGGCCATGCGCCAGCAGCCTCAAACCCAGAGGCGAGAAGCACAACCATGGTTGCAATGACAGACTTCAACCGGCGAACCCGAACCTTCATCTATTCCTCGTTCGCAATTGCGGCTCTGTTGTGACCGTCATTTCGGGACGTCGGCAGCTGGATTGTGATCAAAAAACCCGTCCGGTACCAGCCTGAAACCGGCCGGGTGGACTGTCATGATCGGCCACTCTTCCGGGCGCGGGATATGGGTTACGCCGAGCGTGTACCAGATCACAACGTCGCTATCTTGAAGTGACCGATTCGCACGTATCCAGACAGGCAAACCGTCATCCCCGCGGCTTTGGTTCGGATAGAAACCAGCTGCGTACAATTGAGCAGGATCGTAGGCGGTGGCCCAAAAATGTGCATTGATGAAGCCGGCGCGCTTCCGCATCCATGAGTCTGGGGCCGCGTACGGCACCGAGTTCTCTTCGGGCACCAGAATGTAGCCTGTACTCGCACCCACCCCGTTTTTTACCGACGGATTCACGACTTCCCACTTGCGGCTGCTTGCCAGGCTGACATTCCTGTGGGCCTCTGCTTCCGAGCGCAGTGCGCTTCCTTTCATCACAAACGCGCTCTTATATCGATTGCCCGGGTTGGCACTTTCCGCGACGGTGTTCATTTCCACGACGCTGTTGTTGGTTCCGTCTACATCCATGTCCAGGCGAAAATTGAAGAAATGCTGATGATGCACCGCCAGCAAGTTCCGGTCCACGAGATGGCCGTATGCCATATCCGGGGCCGGGTTATGCGACTCGGAAGCCAGATCAACGCCTTTGGTTTCCATGATCCCAGTGAGTAGCACCCGCATCTCCAGGGTTCCATCCTGGTGGAAGATCCAATTGAATCCATAGTCGTAGTTGCCTACGGTTGCGGTCCAGGAAAGCACCAGTTCACGGGAACGCCGGGAATTGCTCTGATTGTTGTCGCGATCAAAGTGCTTCCACAAGAGACCACCATCTTTCTCGTAAAGAGCCACAGCGCGGGGGACCACAAATGGAACGCCGGTCTCATCCGCAAGGGTTGCGTCGAAAAAGGTGGCATTGGAAGGCGCATCTATCTCGGGTTCCAGTGAGTTCGCATAACGGCCCATGCTGTCCTCGCCTTCATCAAAGGCGTTCCGGAAATACCAGGCTTTTGAGGGGTCGGCGTAGGGGACTACCATTTCTGAAAGCGATCCGCGATACAGGATAGAGCGTAACTTTCCACAATCCTCGTAGCCCACGGTGTACAGCACCAGTCCTTCACGGCTGTTCATCGCGAACCGAAACCGCCAATTCTGCCAGCTCACCGCGTTATCTTGCACTCGGAAGCTTGTTCCCTCCGGCTGGATAACCTGTAGCCTCTTCAGAGCCTCTCTGGGATGATCGCCCTCCCGTGAGCTGGGTGTGGTCGCGTTCTTGGGTCGCGGTACCACTCCAGTATCAGTAAACTTGAATACTTTTTCCGTGTTCAGATTTACATAGACCACGACGCCCTCTACAGGACCAGTGGTGAAGGTGTTGGCGGAAGGGTCGCCACCGTAGTACGAGATGGCGCGGCGGAAGCGGAATCCGGATTCTTTCGGGTCGCCGAAATAGCCCCCTGCCCAGTCGTCGATTCTGACTTTGCTGAGATCAGAGATTCCACGTTTGCGCATGGCCTCCTGCCAGCGCGGGTCGGCACGGACTGCATCCTCGACGATTTTCGCATCTTCGGTCAGAAAGCTGGGCTGGACGCCGTGGATCTCTTTCCAGGAACTCAGCTTTCTGGAGCTGAGATCAACGATTGCCTCAAATGTCTGATTGCTGCTCCGTTCGTAGACCACCACAAAGGCTTCACGGTGTGGTTCGCCTCCAGGCGGTGGGTCTAGCACTTCCTGCTTCGAGGGCTCACGTAAGGTGATCAGAGAAAAACGGCTGTTATTGCTGACCTTTGCGGCCTGTTTCAATATCTGGACCGCTGCCAGAATTTCGTCCTTGGCAAGGGGAGCCAGAGGAGAGTGGTCATCGTCGGGATAGGCCAGAGCAGCGCTGGCAAGCAGGCATATCAGAAGCGACGATCCAATACGAAGAGCGGGACTTTTGAGGCCATGTCTTGTGAGAACGCGACTCAACGCCCGCATGAAGTTACTCATCCACGTCTCCTGATGGATTCGGTTCACTCAAAGGCCCGGACTAAGAATCCGGGCCAAGAGTGCAGTCGAAATTCAGAAATAAAACTTCAAGCCAAACTGAATCTGTCGGGGCGCGGCCGCGGCCGTCGCAAAGCCGTAGCTGCCACCTCCCAGCCGCTTCGAACTGCCAGAGGGTACGAGGAAGTTTGCATGGTTCGGAAGGTTAAAGATTTCCGTCCGGAATTCGAAATGTGTATTCTCGCTGGTCCGAATGATCTTGAATATGGAAAGATCCCATTGCTGAAGGCCAGGGCCGCGGACGATATTGCGTCCAGCATTCCCAAAACCGAAAAAGTCTGATGCCGGAGCATTGGTGGGCGGGTCCTGGAACGCGCAGGTATTGAAAAATGTTCCGCGAACACAATGATGGCCATTCGGATCCTGCCCCGGCACCAGATCAGCACGTTGACCGCCATCAGAATTGGCAAAGTTGCCATTGCCGTCGGTGATCGTGTACCAGTTCCCGGTGGAGAGGGTGGTGATACCGGCAATCTGCCAGCCACCGAAAATCTTGTCAGCCGCGCCGGTCAGGCCGCCGCCGAAATGCTTGCCGTGTCCAATGGGCAAATCATAAATGTAGCTGAGGACGAAACGGTGCCGGACGTCGAAATCGGAATTCCCGCGTTCCCATTGTGGAAAGGCGCGGAAAAAACGCGGCCCGCTATTGTTGTTCGATCCCAGATTGGCCGACGACGCATTGTCGATGGAGTGGCTCCAGGTGTACGAAGCGAGGACGGACAAACCCCCGGAAAACCGTTTCTCAAAGCGGCTCTGCAGCGAGTGGTAAATCGAAGAGCCGCTCGATGCAAAATTGGAAATACTCGTGTCGAATACCGGGTTACAATTCCCGGAACTATCACACTCCTGCACTGGACGCCGGGCGCCGAACGGCGCACTGGCATCGCTCGAGGGATTAGCCTGATTGGCGTCGTAGAAGGTGTACAATCTCGTTCCCTTTGAGCCGGCGTACGTGACCTGCAAGACCGATTGTCCCGGCAACTCATATTGGGTTGATACGTTCCACTGTTGCATGTATGGATTGGCGATCTTTGGATCAAGTTGCAGCAGCTGTGGCGTGTTTGGGTCAGTCAAAGAACTTGCCGGAAAGCCATTGGCAAGATGTGCCAGCCCTGGAATGGAACAGTCCGTCTGACCAGGATTAGGGTTCGCTGACGACGCGCCACACGGTTGGTTGTAGCTTTCCGTGACGAAAAATGGAGGATTGAACCCCGGGCTGGGATTTGACCACGGTCCCGTCTCATAGCCTCCGTAAAAGATCCCATATCCTCCGCGCAATACCGCACGGTTGGTGACTTTGTATGCGAATCCGATCCGCGGGGCGACATTATTCTTGTCGGTCGGCACCAATCCGCGCGGCGCGGTATCGCTGATGGGGATGCTGGCGGCGATTAATGGTGTGAATTGAGCGGTCTGTCCCTTGGGAACCAGCATTGTCTTGGTTGCCAGGTCAAAGGTCCCTTGTGCGTCGAAACGCTCCCTGACCGGAATGAACAGTTCGTAGCGGAGCCCAAGATTGAGGGTCAATTTTGGAGTCACCTTGTAATCGTCCTGGAAGTAAAAGGCATAGACCGGTCGACCGTAGTCGACGTTGTGCAAGTTGGTGATATTTCCGCCGCTGGGCAATCCAAGCAGGAACTGCGCGAAACCCGAACCTCCGCTGCCCGTAGCCGCCGGATTCGGATTGTCGGTCAGCGGCCCATCAAAAAAGAGATTGCCGCGGGGCGAAGCTGGCTGGAAGATGGTGAATTCCTCACTGCGGATTTCACCACCGAATTTGATCGTGTGCTTGTCAAGAATCAACGTCAAATTATCCGAATAGCTGTAGGTGTTCTGAATCTCCAGCGAAGGCAGGTAGGTGGGATCGCCAATCGAATCCACGTCTCCAAAGTCGAACTCCGGCATGCCGCCATTGATGGGAGTAAAGGGCACGCCCGGAATGCCGAGCTGCCCGGAAACGTCTTTGTTAAAATTGAACTGAAAACGACGCGAGTGAATGCGGTTATAGCCGAAGCGGAACTCGTTCACCAGCTTTGCACTGAAGAGGTGGGTTTCGCTGAGCGCCACGCTGCGATAGGACTGGTCTTCGTCACCGGTTGAGAAGTCGGCCCCGTTTCCACCGGTCGCTTGGAAGACGGCAGGAATGATGCTGGGTTGATGTTCATAACTGAAGCGGAAGAATGCGCTATCCTTGCCCGAAAAATTCTGGTCTACGCGCACGTCAAAATTGTTGCGCGTCTGCCTCAGCTTCGGATTCGCCACAAAATTGAAGCCCTTTGAGCCATCCGCATTGGGGGAGGGGAAAAGCCCCGCCAGACGCGCGGCCAGCGGGTCGATCGCCGATGATGGCATCACGTTTGTGGGATTACCGCTTCCGTCATAGCCAAACGGGACTCCGCAGATAGCCCCCGAGCCCAGAGTCTGTGCCAGGCGGCTATTGAAGATCTCTCCGGCGTAGGTCGCTACCCCGTTGCAGTCGAGCACGCCTGTCGGCTGGGTGAGATTAAGCAGTTCAGAGAAGTCCCCGCCACGTTCAGCAACCGACGGCACCGTGGCGGTCAGGGTTTCGCCCTGCCGCACTCGCAAGCCTTCGTAGTCCACGAAAAAGAAAGTGCGATTGCGTCCGTCGTAGAGATGAGGGATGATGACCGGCCCGCCCAGGGTAGCGCCAAACTGGTTCTGCTGGTAAGCAGGCCGGACGCCGTCAAAGTAGTTCCGCCCATCCAGCTTGTCGTTGCGCAAGAACTCGTATACGTCCCCGTGAAACTGGTTGCTGCCGGACTTGATGCTGGCGTTGAGAATCGCCCCGTTTCCGCGGCCGAACTCCGCACTGTAGGCGTTGGTCTGCACCTTGAATTCCTGCAGCGCGTCCACTGAAGGTTGAATGACGTAACTCGTGTTGTTGAGGAGATCAGTGAGATTGGAATTGTTGTCGATACCGTCCAAGAGAATATTGTTCTGATAAGAACGGCCCCCGTTCGAACTGAATCCATAGCTTCCGGAGTTGCGCGCTCCCGGCTCGCTGGGGGCGACGCCGGCACTAAGCTGCGCCAGTTGCGCAAAATTTCGGCCATTGAGCGGCAGATTTGCTACACGGCGGTTGTCTACAACCTGACCTAGCTCAGAGGTCTCGGTCTCGAGGAGAGGAGCAACATTGGTGACCGTAACCCGTTCCGCAACTGCCCCCACCTGGAGAGTAATGTCGACCACGGCGCGCTGCTGTACCTGCAGTTCGATGGTTTCGGTCACCGCCGTTTTGAACCCGCTCTTTTCTACTTTCACCGAATAACGCCCAATGGGGAGTGGGGATGCCACATAGTCGCCGGAACCGCCAGTGGAAGTGTTCAGTGAGGTTCCCTTGTCTACCTCGGTCACGGTGATCTTCGCTTGCGGCACCGTGGCTCCCGAAGCGTCTTTGATCGTGCCGGCAATGCTTCCCGCATCCTTCTGGCTCCAGACGCTATGGGTGAGCAGCAACGAAAACAAGCAAATGGAAACCTTTCGAAATCGACGCGGCATAGGGTTGCTCTCCTTTTCCACTATTTGATCCCAGACTTGGTTAGCTGAATTTGGGAAGTGTCACATTAATCCGTCCCGAGCGCAAGGGTCCGGCTATTTTATCGCCGAAACGGGCACAATCGAACGTCCCGGTGCTCCCTGCGTCCTCACCAGGGTGGCCACATCCTCATACTGGTCCGTAGCGATAAAATCCACGCCCGCCCTGATTGCCGCCATCCAGCGTAGTGAGGCCTTTTCGCGGGACCCAAAGTTGTATCCCTTGTCCCAGCCGTTCCGGCCCAAGTCGCGCTCCGAAAGCCCGTCCAGGGTATAGAAGCGAATCCACAAGCCGAGCTCATGGGCACGAGTCACGAGTTGCAGGAGCCGAATCTCGTCCTGCGTCGTCCAGGGCCCGGCCATTCTCTGACCGCCGCGTTCTACAACACTCCAGGGATTGTTCCACCAACGCCGGTAGTTGTTGGCGGGCTCTGGAACCATAACCTCGGCTGGCGACATAGGATTCTTGCCTTCGGTATGAACCGCGCCAAACGCTAGCAACCGCTCGCCCAAGGGAACGATGTCATAGAAGTCTCGCTCCTCGCTGTCGGCCTCGCCTGTGAGAACAAGAAGAGGTCTAATCGTCATTGGCAGCACCTTGCGAACGTCGGCCGTACGCTCGGCGCTGCAAATCCATGCCTCATATTGCTTGAGAAGTTTCCATACTGCGGCATGGTGGGCCGCTTCGTCAGACTTGAAGTCTAGGTTGAGTGTGACCAGAGGCCAATCTCCCTGGTTGCCTTCCTGCAAAGCCGCCTCCATCAGCGGACGTATGCGCTCAAAGAAATAGTCGTGCATGGTCGGCTCGTTACCATGAATCGGTCTTCCGTGGGTGACGAGTGAGTGCGACTGGTGTGTATGAGGATCTGTATACCAGAACAGGTCCTGCTCGATCGCCAGCGGTGTACCGGTCTTGAGCGCGCGCTCTATGCGGTCTCTCCATTGACCCCGATACGGGTAACAGTTATGAGCGTCTATCAGGACGCGCGAACCGGGCGCGATGGCGACTTGCGTGCCTGGCTCGCTTCCCGGCACTACACACGTTACAATGAGCAAGAATCCCGTCAGTCTCAGTGCAATGGTTCCAAGCATGGAGTACGGTCCGTTCGGAGGATTGTTTCCGCTCCGCAGGTCGGCGTAGCGTATGACCTCGTAACTTCGCTTGTCAATGTCATTATGTAAACAGAGCGATGTCGTCTCTTAAAAATTCCCTGAAAAACTCCCTCTCAGTGCTCTTGAGGCGTGGAAAAACCCTTGGCAGCCGGGCTTGTGGGCCTTACACTGTGAAAAGGCCGGCTGGGAGCGGCACCGAATGAGCGCAGGGGTTCCCGAGTCCTTGAACCCCCTCTCCAAGAAGGTGAATCACACGTTCAGCCGACCCCGCCCTCAACTCGTCCGGACCGGCTCGTAAGATTTTCTCCGCCATGAAATACTTGGCCTTCGTAGCAATTATCATTGTCGGACTCGCCCAGGAGCCAACGAAAGCGCCAGAAGGCAAGGGGGCTTCCAAAGGCAACAGTGCTAAGGTCGCAGAGCATACACAGAGCACCAATAAGGGCGATCATCCAGCCACAAACACCTCGCCTGCCTCCAGCAATCCGACCATCTCGAAACAGAACAATGTAGAACCCGCACTCCATGATGACCACACACAGGCATCCGGCAATGAAACAACCAAGCAAGACCTGAAGATTCGACGTCAATTGTCTTTGTTTACAGGGCTGTTTGGTCGTGGTGGGACTGCTTCAGTTTGTCGCCTTGATCGTCCAAGCCATTGTTTTTTATCGCACTCTGAAAAAAATCGGCAAGCAAGCTGAGATCATGGAGACTCACGCGGACTATTTGAAATGCCTTGCTAGTGCCGCCGGAAACAATGCTGTCGCCGCCAAATTGAATGCCATGCTCTCATCAACTCCGAGCGACCTTGGGTTATGATTCAGATCAATACGTCGGTAACATGTCGTAACTCTGCGACGTTCGTAACTTGCTGAGATGCGTCGGGCCGGGTTCTATTCATTGTGGAGAAATGAATATGCGAATCAGGGCCCGGCTAGCTGCGCTGACGATGGTGGGAATGATGAGTTGGTGTTCGGCATATGGCCAGACGGCAACGTTGCGGGCGGAGCAGGAACTGTTCGCTTCGGTAAACCAGGTGCGGCGGGCACAGGGGCTGTCTCCGCTGCGGTGGGATGAATCGCTGGCGGCAGCGGCGCGGCGTCACGCGGAGGCGATGGCCGAACACGGATCGGCGCGGCATGGGTTTGAGGGTGAGCCGAGCCTGTCGGCGCGGGTCAAGCAGGCGGGTGCGCATTTCAGTTGGCTGTCGGAAAACGTAACTCAGGGGCCGTCGCCGCAGTTCATCCACACTCAGTTCATGAAGTCGCCTCCACATCGCGCGAACATCCTGGACCGGGACATGGATTCGATTGGAGTGGGTGTGGTGGAGCAGGGCGGGCAGCTGTTTGCGGTAGAGGATCTTTCGCAGGCGCGGTGATTCACGCAAAACCGTCGCACTCGGAATGGCCCACGCGCAGTTACACGCGCGTGGGCCATTTTATCCACTCGAGTTCATGGTCGGGCTTAAGTACGGATTAGCGTTATCCGCACCTCGGCGCGCCTGGGATTCACGCTACTCTCCATCAGTTCTTCATTTTGTACGCTGAAGGTCGCAGTGACTGATGTTTCTCACACGGCCCGTCTGGGGGCGCGCAGGTATCACCCGCCAGCGTCGTGTTAGTCACGTTCAAAAAGGAATTCGGAGCAGTGGTATTGCCCGAGCCCGAACCCAGAAGAATCCCGGCGCAGGCTTCGTTGATCGTGTTGCCTGTTAAGTGTTGCTGCTTCCGGTAGATGGCGGGCACGTATCATTCGTGTGGATGCCATCTTGGCTGCTGCCGTAGATAATGTTCGATTTGGCCGAATTCCCGTCGCTGCAAAGATCGATGGCATCGTAGAGTTGGGTTCCCCCGATATGGTTCGACGTAACGATTGTGCCGTTTGCAGTTAGGGACGCCGACGCCGTCACGGGGACAATCCTGTACTGCGTGCTCTCATGCTCTCCAGCGTATTGCTGAGAGTGCACGGATGCAGGAATGGATTGTCGGTCAAGCCGAGGCGTTGCAACGTGACGCCATTGCACACTCGAGCGTGGCCGTGCTCGTCAAGTACGGGCTCCCGCTGACCCGCGAGAACTATCTCAATCTCAACAATGTCGATGAGGACGACCTGGACGCCGAACAGGAAGGCGAGTTGCCGCACCTGTTTCAGCAGTCGATGGTCGAGGAGCGGGTCGCGTCGGTGATGTTCGAGATCGACATTGACGACACTCTGCGACGGCTGTCTGAGGGTGCACGACGCCGGACGCACCATTGACGTAGGCACCGGAACCCTAACCCCAATCACCGGCTAACCATTCGCGGCGGGACTGCAGCCTGCCTCTGTGGCGGTAGATCCCTCGGGCAAATTCGCTTACGTGGCGAATTCAAGTTCCAACGATGTTTCCGCCTACACCATCAATGCCAGCACCGACCTCGATTGGAACAAATGCGCTGGCGGGAACTGCTCCTTTTTCAGTGGCTACGACGGGCACGCTCTCACTCAACAACGTGGGGGTGTAGCCGAATTTTTCCCGAAAGGTACTACCCCGTCAAACGAGAAAGGGGGATGTATACGGACGGCAAAATGGAGTGCACCCTCGGGCTGAGACATGAAGCTGCTGGGCCTTGTCTAAAGGACCAAGCGCAGGTCTATTCAGCAGTTTCCCCGTCGGGAGTAAAGCGCGAGCCGTGACAGTGCCGCTAACTTGCTATGCCGCTCGTGGTGACTAAAGTAATACGACCAGTCGTGCCATAGTACGGAAGCCCGCCGAACGATTAGAGTCCGTCAAGTGTACGATTCGATTGAGTGCGAGCAGCCCTGCGGAGTCCTTGATTGGTCGTGGGCGTCCGAGCGTTCGAAAACAACCTGCAGGTGTGATACAGCGCAGAAACATCAGCAAGCGCAGTAGGGTAAGGAAAGAATCTCTGCTTGCTGAGGGAGGGGCAGGTAAGACTGCACTCCCCCCTTCTTTAGCCCAGGAGGACGCAATGAAAAATGTGTACGAGGTTCTGAGAGAGAAAGAGCAACAACTCGTGACGATGCAAAAGGAAGTCGACGCCTTACGGATCGTCGCACCGTTACTGGAGGACGAGGTCAAAACCCCAGCCCCAATATCTCAGCAACTGCACCAAGCGAACGCCAAGAAAGGAGTCCTCCCATGAGTCCCGTCTCGCGGACGACGGGGTAAAATCCGCACGGCTGAGAGGAATGGCCACGCCGGCGGACGTTTCGGTTTTTTGATCCCTGGCAGCCCGTAAGCTGTTGCGACCGCTTAAGCACATCCGAGCCGCAGTTTTAATGTACCGCAGAGCTCTCGGCTGCTTCGTTACCGGGCCGTGCTGCAGAGCACGCGCCTGCTTCGCCAGAAGGTAGCATACCCACGGTCCCTCGCAGGGTCTCCCATGCCGCAGTGTTCAGTGCCGGATCCGACCCGACGAGGTCGCGAATCATCTTCCAGGCAGCAACGTTGAGGGCGCCGTCGGGTGCAAGTCCCATGGCCAGGCAGACTGAGCACTGAGGGCAGAAGCAGATGCGCTGTGCCGCCGACTTTTGCCGCGGTCTTATTCCAACGGTCTGCGCGAACAGATATACAGCTACGGACTTCTGTCCTGCCTCGAGCTCACGATTACAGCGAAGACAACACAAGTGTTCCACAAGATCCCTCCTGGCGGCCAGTTGCCGCTACAAAATGCTGTCTTCCCGTCCTAGCGGACGCAAGTAGATAGAAAGGTTCCCGCCCAGCTTGAATCCAATTTCAACTTGGCCCTCTCTTCACTTCTTTTCTTGTGCTGTTGGCGGCAACAATCCGTTTAGGCGCAGATACATGGCAGCCGCGCTGTAGTGGTCGGCCCAGTCATTGGTCAGGGCGATGAGGGCGAAAGCTCGAGGTCCCTCGCGGCCACCAAAGAGTTCCACCGTGTCTCCAAGTTTGGAATCGTCCACCTTGGCTAGGGCCGTACTGCAGAAATCAAAACTTGCTTTGAGCGCGGTTACGAGCCTGTCCTTCCCGTCCGTTTCTTTCAGGCCCGGCGATTTTGCCTCGGGGATTTCTCCGATCTTGGCGCAGAGGTAACTGTTCGATTGGATGATGTGCAGGACAAGGTTGCCGAACGTCATCTGCTCTGGCGTGGGCCTGAACCCGAACTTGTCGGCGGGCATCTCTTCCGCGGCCGCTACAAGGTTCTTCTGCTGGCGCGGCAGAATCCCCTTAACCACCGACGTGACCGGGTTCTTGTCGTCCTGCGCGATAGCGGTGGCCGTTGCTAACAACACGAACACAACGAGTGTGCGTTTCATAGTGCCTGCCGCAACCGTCATGCTGCCATCCTAAGCCTTTTCACCACTCTTGTTTTGTCCTCCGCCTTGCTACTTCAACGCAGGCTTAATTAGGTTAAGCATGGTTATTTCTCGACGACGTGCACGAATAACGCCGCGGGCGAGACCGTGCCGGCAGGCAGAGCCCAGGAAAGGGATGGCGCAGCATCTGTGCGTTGACCTAAGCAGCCTCAATACTGCGGTAAGTTTGTGGTCTGTTCCGCAGAGCATGCAAGGTGTACATCGCATCATCCAGAGCTGGCCCCTCTTCGATGTTGTCTCCGGCTGCGTAAAACAACTCCCGTGCCCTGAGTACAACTGCTTTCTCTGCCTGTGCCATGCGCTCGGGAAGTCTGGTTTTATCCACTTCAAAGAGCGCAGCCTTGTGCATCTATCAGCGGATAATTCAATTCCGTAAATCAGGCAAGACGCTGCCTGAAGAGGAAAGATCCCGCTTGGAAAAGCGAATCGCGGATTACTGAAGCACACAAAATAGCATTCGGAGTTCTAGTCGGCAGCTTTGGTACTCGAAGGATGCTCGGCTGCTTCGGCTTCAATCTGCTTCGTGTAACAGCGGCCATGGAGGGACTGGCCGCTCTCATCCGTAGCCAGATCGGTTTCCAGTTTTATAGGTCCGTTGCAAATGTGGCAGACTAACTCTAAATCTGCACTGTTAACCATGATGCCTCCAACATTGAAAAAGGAGAGGCGAGACTCACTCGATGGTCACTCCGAGTAGCCCTCGTCATCGTCTTCCTCGTCATCGTCTGCCTCGTTGTCGTCATCCCCTTCATCCTGTTCGTCTTCCTCGTCGTCTGGCTCTTCTCGAACGAAGGTTTCCATAAGTTGCTCCGCTAGGCACCGCCGTCGCGTACTGGTTTCTCTGCTGCTGAATGGTACTTAATCCCGAAGGCAGCGTTCGCCTTGATGCCCCTCCCGCTTGTGATCCAGAATCGCGTCAAGGCACGCAAGCTCACGATCCCGTCCATCCCAACGAATCTAAGTCGAGGCTTTCCTCCCTTACCTGAATAAAGTCCCATTCCAGTTCGTCCAACTGTTGGCACACCATAAAACAACTCCCATTTCAGGCAGCGTGGGTTTCACGCAATGCCTTGCTAAGAAGTCCGGCGTACATTTTTCTCCACTACGCTTGTTGGCAGGCTCTCAGATCGGTTTCTGCCTGGTACCAATCCTGCTCTGCACGGCCATCTATTTTGCCGCCAAGCTCGTAGAGTTCGTAAGCGCGGGTTTGCACGACTGAGTCCGCAAGAGCGATACCCGCATTATTGTTGACTTGAGCGGAAAGGGCGGGTTTCGAGTGAATGTTGATTTTTGGATCAATCACGTCAACCTCCTGAGTTTTCGAAGCTAAGGGGAGCGAACTTCAGAAGAACTGACTTAGTTTCAGAGGATCTGAATGAGGAAAGGACGTGACTCACTCATCTCTGACGGTACGCTGATCCCGTAAGGCTGTCAATTCGATGGTTGTCGGCGATTTCTGGCGAGAAGAAAAAGATCCCGCGCAACGGCCTTTCCGTAGATCTGCTTAATGGTGTGCCAAAGAGCAATCACGTTACTGCGAGAAGATTCGGTGGCACGGCTGGCAGGGTCCTTGGCGCGTTCTGCGTGGTACGTGGTTAGGAGGAATCCACCCTGCTTGCCCACGCGTTCGATTGTTTCTGAATCAAGGTCTTCTAAAGAATCCATACTACATTGGACGCATGACATCGTAGAAAGGGTTCACCCGGAAGAACCTTCCGTAACAGCCTTCGCGGCTCATATTTGCTTTCCGCTGAGGTTCCGGAAAGACTTGATCCCCACGGTCTTAGGAGTAGCATGGGTCATGGTGCAAATGCCACTAAAGCAAATGCCCCGAGTTTGGATGGCTCTTCTAGCAGCCGGCATACTTACTGCGGCCTATATCTTGCAACGGTGGATGCCAGGTAGGAAGCTGGCTTATTCTTTGACCTTAGATAAGCGAACCCACCTTTCACCCGTGCGAGAAACCCGCGTGACTCTGGCCGAAACCGAACTTTATTCAGCCCTTCACGACCATGCCAAAGCTTCCTCGCGGGTTTTAAAGGCAGGAAATTCGCGACGGGAAAAGCTCTTTACGTTCTCGGAGAACAGCTCCGGAAGGTTCTCTGCTCCCACCCATGCGGACTTCTTGATATAGGGTTTGTCGAAGACCGCTGTTTCCTTCATAGTCCGAATGGCTTCCTCGTCAAACGACGCTCCAGTGAAGTCGGAAAGTACCAAGACTGAACCCCGCTGTCGGTTAGTCACGACTTCCGGGAGGGTTCGTGCAATCCTCTCAACCTCGCCCGCCGAACAGTTTGATAATCAACGAGGAGAATCTGTTTCGCTTGATGAGTGATGAACTGAATACGGTGGGCCACTGTTAACACTTCCTTCTGGGAAGGGAATAAAGACCGTGGAAGTTTGTCATTGGCAACCGCCTATGTCAACGTGTCAAATGCACGCCGTTCACAGTTCTGACAAAATTGCCGCCGCGCTCGATTTGCACGCTCAAAGTGGTCCAATTTGACCAGACATTCACATTGGCTACTTCTATCGTCGTGCGTAGTGAAGAAGTGAGACACCGTTACAAAAGGCAGTCGAGCTTCCTCTTACAAGTGAGGTACAACGTGGAAACCGTATTGACTGTTCTTTTGGTCCTGTTTTTGCTCGCTAGCGGGGGCTGGGGATACCGTCGTTATCGCGGCTAACGCAATCAAGAGGATGAACGCTCTCGAACGACCAAGTTTAAGCAAACCGCCCGCACGAGAATTATCCAATCGTCTCGACGAAAAGATGCTGGGCCTCGCAAAGAAATAATCCGTTTTCCGTACAAAGGAATCCTAGTTAGGCTGACTCTTGCCGACCGTAGGTAGTTCGTCGGAGTCCGTCTTGGTTGGCGTTTCGGGGCTGGACATTTGTTGCTGAGCCCGTTCCCATTCTGCGTATCGGTCTGTTTGATTTTCGGAGAGTAGGAAATAGGCCGTTCGCATCACAACAATGTTCTCCGCTCGCGTTGCAACGCGCTGATACCTAAATTATGCACAGAATCCGGCCTCGTAAGGCGCTGCCTGGATTTCAGCCCCTGTCGTGGTTACCGCTTGGGATCTTGATCGCCGACTGATTTGTCTTCTCTCTTGATGCTCTGTTCCATCTTTCTAAGATGTTGTTGATGCTAGGCCGTGAGTGCATAGAAAGTTATGCACGGTTCACGATCGTAAGGGGGTGAGCACCACGGGCACAAAGTTCGCCTCTCCCGGAGCGATGTTGCGCAAGCGATCCATGAGGCGCTGGAATAATCCCCGCTCCGCGTACTGATCGCTATAGCTGACCCCAACACGTCCAGCGTGCCGCCAGACCTTAGCCGCCAGGAACAGAAAGCGCAAACGCGCGATCGCCAGGGTCGTATGCTTGAGCTCGGCCAGCTTCGCCGTTTCCTCGCGCTGGAACAGCAGCAGCCAGCAATTGAGGTTGTAGGCCAGCATCGCCAGCTGAAAATGAATGCAGTTGGTGGCCCAGCGCCCGGAAGGATAGGCCGCCAAACCCGCATCGTTGTTGGCTTCCTTGATCAGATTCTCGGCCCCAGCGCGCTGATTGTAGAACCACACCAGCAGGTCGACGGGATGCTTCATATTAGTCACGAACACCCGATAGACATACTGCGGGCTGTCGAACAGTTGGTACTGCTCGCGCTCGGGCGAGAGCGGGTCCTTCTTCTGGTAGCGCAATGCAATAAAGCGGTAGGCCTTGCCCCAACCTTCTGGTTGATAGCAGAACTCACACTGCTCGTCGGCATCGGTGCGCGGCGAGGGCTGCCAGCAGGCGCTTTGCAGCTCCGCCAACAGACGCGTCGTTTTGCGCGCCACGATGATGAACGATGCCTGCCCTTTCTCATAGGCTTGGACTGCCTCCCCACAATAGAAACCAGCATCTGCCCGGGCGAAGATCTTTACGATGCACGGCGGGAGAGCGCCAAAAACACTCTCCAGATGGCGCGCAATCTGCTGGCCCGT